>Ga0180007_10005008_pt1 | contig 13717 bp, 18 predicted proteins | sample MM_PC_MetaG_FD_121122 | JGI IMG/M metagenome (GOLD analysis project Ga0180007, IMG submission 121122) | Groundwater microbial communities from the Aspo Hard Rock Laboratory (HRL) deep subsurface site, Sweden - MM_PC_MetaG | ecosystem: Environmental > Aquatic > Deep subsurface > Groundwater... | reverse complement strand
TCAGTCATTGGATTATCAAACGCCGTGGGAAGTTTATTCCGGAATTAAATTTAACGTTTCGGAAAATAAAATTTTCCACCTTGAATTATCTTAACTTTGGTCTTGACAGTAGAAGTATTTTAGGTAGAAATGGAGACATCTACTGGTAAAAAAAGACAAACACTTGCTGGTAATACCAAGGATGCTTATGGTGTCAAGCCTGATTACATGAGGGGGTTTTAATTATTATCAACTCAATCGAGCGGATTTTTTCCGCCCCGATTTTATCGGGGTTCCAAAAATCGCTCATTTCGGGCGTTATAGGTAAAAAATAATTATGGAATTAAATTTGAGAATAAATGATTATCCTATTGCTTTGGGTAAAGAACTAAAGGAAGTAGAATTAAAAAACCACAATTTCAAAAAAGCGGGATTTTTTAATCGGTTGCTTATAAAACCAGACAAAGATGACATAATTTGGTGGGCAAAGAATTGCGGTTTGAAATATTTAGACGATAATTTTCAAAACACAATACACCCCATCTTAGATGTTAAGGCTGGTGCTGATATTATGTTTGGCACTTCTGCCTACTTATGGTTCAAAGAAAATAAAATGGTAAGGCTCACTTTCCAGATAATTCAAAATAAAATGGCTGCTGAAATAGCCTTGAAAAAACTTGAAGAAAAACTTATTGAGTTTATTGGTAATCCTGCTTTATTAGAACGACCTTTTTTAACTTGGGAAGTAGAAAAACAGAAATTCATAATAGAATACCCTCAACGAATGCATGGATATATTCATCTGATGAATAAAAACCTATAAATCATTAAATCAAATCCGTAAATACATAATTGATAACCCACCAAAAAAATAATAAAAATGGTTGACAAAAAAGGTATAAATATGGTATGTTTATTATACCATGGACTTTGAATTTGATCCTCGGAAAAGCAAAACAAATAAAAAGAAACATGGGATTGATTTCGTCGAAGCACAAGCTCTATGGGAAGATCCTAATTTAATAGAAATTCCTACCAATATTACTGACGAACCAAGGTTTTTAATAATAGGGTACATTTCAGACAAATATTGGTCAGGAATAATTACTTATCGAAAAGAAAAAATAAGAATTATTTTTGTACGCCGTTCTAGGCAAGAGGAGGTAGATATTTATGAAAGCTAAAAATTTTGACAAAAAATTTGATGAAGGGAAAAACGTATCCAAATATCTTGATATGTCTAAAGCTAAAAGACCCGACCAAGAACAGAAACGAGTTAACGTTGACTTTCCTCTTTGGATGATACATTCTTTGGATAAAGAAGCAAAACGTTTAGGAGTTCCTCGTCAGTCTATCATCAAAGTTTGGGTCGCTGAACGTTTAGAACAATATTCCCATAATTAAATTCTAACAAACTAATCGAGCGGATTTGGAACTGTGCTTTTCTCCGTTTCAAACCGCTCATTTTCTCGTTATAAAAAAAAATAAAAATCGAATAATGACTAACAAAGGAATGCTACGTATAATCGACGCTAATTTTAACCGGTGTAAGGAGGGGTTACGAGTTATTGAGGATATTTATCGCTTTATTCTGGAAGATGATGCTTCACGAAAAAAGATAAGAAAAATACGTCATTCTTTAGATGAAATTGCGAATGAAAAGGTTTTAAAAGATGCTATTTTAAGTAGGGATGCTAGAGGAGATTTAGGTAAAGACGTTGATGTTTTAGAAGTTAACCGCCGTGATTGTGACCAGATACTTTCTATTAATTTTCAGAGAGTAAAAGAGTCTCTTCGGGTATTGGAGGAATTTTTTAAGATAATTATTCCTCGGCGGGTAGAAGATATAAAAAAGATAAGGTACCAAATTTATACTGCTGAGAAAAAATCGATTATGGGGAAAGGTGCTTTTCTTCGGTGTCGAAAAAAATAGGTATGAAGAAAAAGCTTAACAGAAAAATATATGTAATTTTGGATACCGAGGTAATCAATCAAAAAAAGTTAGATATTTTCCAGATTAGTGATAAACTAGCTCTTTATGGAATAGATATGTTTCAGCTTAGGGCTAAAAATGTTTGTGACAATGATCTTTTAGCTGTAGCGCGAAAGTTGTCAAAAATTATTCATCGGCGAAAAAAGATCTTTATTGTAAACGATAGAGCCGATATCGCTTATCTATCGGGGGCTGATGGTATCCATTTAGGCAAAGATGATATATCTGTTTCAGATGCCAGGAAAATATTGGGTAAGAAAAAAATAGTAGGCAAAACTACACATTCATTAGATGAGCTGAGGTATTATCAAAAACAGGAGTTAGACTACGTAAGTATTGGACCGGTTTTTAAAACAAAAACAAAACCACAATTAGCATCGTTAACAAATAGTCGGCATCTGCGGGGTATGATAGAAAATGTTAAAAGAGATTTTTTTGTTATTGGCGGGATAGATTTAAGTAACATAATTAAGCTAAAAGGGTTAGGAGTTAAGAATATTTCTGTGTGTAGAAGTATACTTTTAAGTAAAAATTATAAGAATATAGTTGAAAGGTTTAAAAAATGTTTAGCAGAAGTTTTTTAAAAGAATTAGCGGGTAAAGAGAAGATAGGTGTTCGGTTTTTAGAAGAACAGTTGAAAAAAGGGAAAATAGTTGTTCCCTATAATAAAAAGCGTAAAATCACGAAACCCGTTGCTATTGGAGATGGATGTAAAATAAAAGTTAACACTAACATAGGTACTTCTACAGAAAAAATAATGATTGCCCAGGAGATAAAGAAGCTTAACGTAGCTATTAAAGCCGGTACCGATACGATTATGGATTTAAGTGTTGGCGGAGATATCCATATGATACGGAAGCAAATTTTAAAGAATTCTCCAATTGCTGTGGGGACTGTTCCTATGTATGAAGTAGCCTGTGAAGCAGAGAAGAAAAAAGGGGGTTTTGAGAAGATATGTATTGATGATATTTTAGAGGTGTTGAGGCGGCAGGCAGAAGATGGCGTAGACTTTTTTACTATTCACGCCGGTATTTTAAGAGATTTTTTATCAATAATAAAAAAGAGAAAAAGAGTTGGCGGGATAGTTAGCAGAGGGGGCGCTCTTTTGTCGCGGTGGATGTATGTTAATAAAAAAGAAAACCCATTTTATGAAAATTTTGATAAAATAATAGATATAGCTAAGGAGTATAATATTACTCTAAGTTTAGGGGATGCTCTTCGTCCTGGAGCGATTGCTGATTCTACCGATGATTTGCAAGTGGCGGAATTAAAAGTGTTAGGCAAACTTGTAAAGAAATGCAGGAAAGCAGGGGTACAAGTTATGGTGGAAGGGCCGGGGCATATACGGTTAGATGAAATAGCTGTTAATATGGTATTACAGAAGAAACTTTGTGATGGCGCTCCGTTTTATGTTCTAGGGCCGTTACCTACGGATATTGCCGCAGGATACGACCATATTACCGCAAGTATAGGAGGAGCAATTGCTTCTTTTTATGGAGCTAATTTTCTATGTGTAGTTACTCCGGCAGAACATTTACGATTACCGTCATTAGAGGATATTAAAGATGGGGTTATTGCTTCGCGTATCGCGGCTCATTCGGTTGATGTTTTGAGGTTTAAGGATGAATGGCAGAGAGATGCCAAGTTATCTCTTTATCGATCCCGGCGTGATTGGGAAAAAGTTTTTCCATTGACTATTGATGAAGCTAAGGCAAAAAAATATAGAAAATATGAGGGTCGAGAGTCTATTGATAAGTGTACAATGTGCGGTAAGTTTTGCTCTTTAAAAATTATCGAAACGTGCAATCTATTAAAGTAGGGGCAGGGCTTGCCCCTGCCCGTTATTTTATATATGATAAGCAGGTAGTTATAAGTGCGGGCGTGGTTCAATGGTAGAACATTAGCTTCCCAAGCTAGTAACGGCGGTTCGATTCCGCTCGCCCGCTCCATTCTACTTCGTCAGAAGTGGCTTCGTAGAACAAGAAAGTGGCTTTGTCGAATAAAATAAATGGCGACGTTAAAATAGATTCTATGGTTACGTGTATATGAAAAAAATACTGTTTTTATTTTTAATAATTATATGTGCGTCGTGTGCCTCGCAAAGAAGTTCTTATATTCCTAACAATTATTCAGCCTTATCATCCTCTGCCGGGGGAAGTCGTTATTATGTAAAGAAAGGAGATTCTTTATGGGCGATTTCTAAGAGGTATAGAGTTAGTGTTGCTCAGTTAATGCGTGAAAATAGGATTTCGTCGCCAAAACAGTTGAAAGAAGGTCAAGTGTTATATATTCCTAGTAGTGATATAGCTTATACTGATAGGCATAGTAAACTAAACAGTAGTGGTTCTTTTTCTTGGCCAATTCAAGGTGAAATTGTTAATTCTTTTGGGGAAAGAATGGATAATATTATAAATAGAGGATTAAATATTAAAGTTGATGGGAGTATGACTGTTAACGCTTCCGCCTCAGGTAAGGTAGTTTTTTGCGATTATTTAAAAGGGTGGGGACAAACTTTAGTTCTAAAGCATTCACGTGATTTTTATACAATTTACGCTAATCTCGCGAAAGATTCTGTTAGAGAAGGTGGTTACGTTAAAGGTGGCGATGCTCTCGGTGAAGTTTCTTCTGACGCAAATGGTGATTGTGTTCTTCACTTTGAAATTAGAAAACAGCATTTGCCGCAGAATCCTTTAGAGTATCTAAAATAGATTTTCTGATACTGGTAACATTTTTTGCAAAAGTTAAAAAGGTACGGTACAATTATATGAATCATTACCAGAGTATTAATTATAAATTTTCAGTTTTACATAAACGGGTAGAGGGGTTCGGTCAGGAGTACCGTCAAAACATAGTTCTTTTAGGTGACAATGCCGACGAAATATCATACCTTTTAGAAAATTATTTACAGAGTAATAATAAGGTAAAAGATATAGTTTATTTGCATGCTACCGCTTCTTTTGGGAACGCCCGAGATTTTTTTTATAGCATAATTATAGCGTTATTAAGTGAATACCTTCAGAAAATAGATAGCTTGGATAATTTGATTAATAATATCACCAACCAAGGTGGTTTAGACAGTACTTTGGAATTGATTAAAAATACCTTAAAGAAGGAAGATACTCACTTTTCAGAAGTTTTGGACGTTATAAATAGTTTTATAAACGAAACGGGAAAAAAGTGCGTACTTATTATTGAGGAATTTTTGACTTTGGATAAATTGTTTTCTAATTTATATCAGGATTTTTCAAAGTTTATTATTTTGCAGCGGAGTTGTATGGTGGTTCTGACCACTTCTCATTTTAGAGACGCTGAAAAAATATTGGCGACAAAGCTAAATCTTCTTTTTGGTAATTTTGAGAAAGTTTATTTGAGTGAAAATATTTTTCTTGATAATTATATTTATTTAAAAAACAGGTTAGGTCCGCTTACTCCATCACCGCTTTTTATTTCTTATTTTGTGAATATTATTGGTTCAAACATAATTTATTACGATTTGATAGAGAAAATCATAAGAAGTCATTATCTTAATAATAGTGAAGAAAATTCAATTCTTAAGGTAGTGGAAGAATCTTTTTATTCCAGAGAATCTTATTTTTTTCAGAAGTTTATCGCGAAAATTGATTTAATTAAGGTTAATTTTAAAGATTATAATTCGGCATTGAAGATATTAAGTTATCTCAGTCAGGGATATATTCGAAAAAAAGAGTTAGCATTGTTTAAGATATGTGAGGCTAAGGATTTAGGCGCGATTCTTGGGAAATTATGCGAACTTCGATATATAGAAAATTTAGGCAATATTTATAAAATAAAGGATTCTTTATTTTCTTTTTGGATCTCTTGTATTTTTAAACCTTACTTTTTTCCTCCGGTATTAGATGCTAAGAAAAGGCAATTAATCATACGGCAAAAAATACAGGAAGAAATAGTTCTTTTTAAAGAGGATTTTCTTAAAGAAAAAGTTAAGAAGGTGTTAGAATTAATGGCGGCGTTTAAGGACGATGTTTTAAAGGATGGTCGGCGTAAATATAGACTTCCGTCGATAGAGAAGACTAAGATGATATCGTACCCGGAGAGGAATTCTCATTTTATTATTGGAGAAGGTAAGGAAATTGTTTTTGTTGGAGTTAAAGAAAATCGTGTCGACGATAGTGATATTCTTGATTTTATCGATAGTGGTTGCAATATAAAGGGTAAAGGGGTAAGAAAAATATTTATTTCCCTTGATAGGATTAGTCCTACGGCAAAGCTTATTGCTAAAAGGCATAAGCTTTTACTTTGGGATGTTAATGAGATCAACGGATTATTAAGAGTGTATAATAAGCCTGGCATGTCATACGAAAACGTGAAAATCTAAGAGTAAAGATACAATAACCAAACGAAGAACTGTTTAATAGTATTTTGATTATGGGATATTGGTGATTGGTTATTATTTGGTTATTGTTTCTTGTATCTTGGAGATTATTAGGAACGGTAAATCTTTATGAGAGTCTTAGTTATTTCCGATACGCATATTCCCGCAGTAGCAGATAAGTTGCCTTCGATAATAGAAAAAGAGGCAAAAATGAGTGATTGCTGTTTACACACGGGAGATTTTATAAGCATAGAAGCATTTAATGAACTGTCTAGCTGGGTGAAAATTTATGGTGTTTTAGGAAATATGGATGAGATTAAACTTAGCGGTAAAGTTTCTTATAAACAGATTATAAAATTAGAGCAAGTAAAAATAGCGATGATCCATGGTCGAGGAGCGCCTGGCGGATTGATAGAATATGTTAATAAAGAATTCGCGAAAAATTTTAGTGAAATTGATATTTTTGTTTTTGGACATTCTCATTTACCGTTGAATGAGGAAAGAGACTCAAAAATCTATTTTAATCCCGGGTCACCTACTGATAAAATGTTTGCGCCATATAATTCTTATGGTATTCTAGACATAGAAGGAAAAAATATTAAAAGGAGAATTGAAAAAATTGGATAGGATTTGGGCTCCTTGGCGAATAGATTATGTGTCACAAAAAAAGCAAAAGGGGTGTATCTTTTGTAGAATTAAAAAGTCCTCAAAAGATAAGGTACATCTCATTGTTCTGCGTTCCGCTCATTGTTATGTAGTTTTGAATACTTTCCCGTATAATAATGGGCATCTTATGGTTGTTTCTAATCGACATATCGCTTTTTTAGATAATTTGTCGGATTCGGAAATCCTAGACATGAATAAAACTCTTATAAAAGTAAAAAATATTTTAAAAAAAGTTTTATCTCCCAGCGGTTTTAATGTAGGAATCAATCTTGGAAAGGTTTCCGGTGCGGGGGTAGATAAACATCTTCATATTCATATTGTGCCGCGGTGGTTGGGTGATACTAATTTTATGCCGGTAACAGCTAATACTAAGATAGTATCTCAAAGTTTAGAAGCTTTATATATACAAATAAAAAAATGCTTACAAGAAAAGATTTAGACGGTTTAGAGGATAAGGTGCTTGCTTCTTACGCTATGAAGTCACGTTATTCTAAGGGGCGTAATCATTCAGAAAATGAACACTTATATCGGTCAGTCTATCAAAGAGATAGAGATCGAATTATTCATAGCGCCGCTTTTAGGCGTCTGGAGTATAAAACTCAGGTATTTGTTTATCACGAGGGTGATTATTATCGAACACGCTTAACACATACTTTAGAAGTCTCACAAATTGCCAGAACAATAAGTAAGAACCTTCAGTTGAACGAAGATTTGACCGAAGCGGTTTCTCTTGTTCATGATGTAGGACATACTCCTTTTGGTCATGCTGTAGAGGCGGTTTTAGATGAATTTATGAAAGAGGAAGGGGGATTTAATCATAATATTCATGGGTTACGAGTTGTCGATACATTAGAATCTCGATACCCTAATTTTAAAGGGCTTAATCTTTCATGGGAAACAAGAGAAGGTATTTTAAAACATAATCCAACAAAGCTTAATAATGACTCTTTTCCTCAAGAGTTCAATCAAAACGAACAGCCGACTTTAGAAGTTCAGGTTATGGATGTAGCTGATGAAATAGCGTATAATAATCATGATTTGGATGATGGTATTAAATCAGGAATGATAACTGAAAGCCAGCTTAAGCAAATTAGCATTTGGAATCTCGCTGGAAAGAAAGTTAGAGATAAGTATACGAATTTAGATAAAGAATTACGGATATATTTAGTTATTAGAAATTTAATTAACTGGCAAGTAACAGATCTCATTAAGAATACCTTTAAAAATATTAAAAAGTTTAAGATAACAAGTTTTGGCGATGTGAAAGAATGCGATGTGCGTTTAGCGGTTTTTAGTAAAGAGGTTGGCGATTTAAGGAAAGAGTTGAGTGCGTTTCTTTATACTAATTTATATTATCATTGGCGAGTATTAAGAATGTCTGATAAAGCAACGAGATTTGTTAAAAAAATGTTCACAGTGTATTATAATAATCCTGATTTGCTTCCACCTGTATTTAAAAAAGAGGTGAAAAAAGGAGAGAAAAAAATTAAGAGAGTTATTTGTGATTATATCGCGGGGATGACCGATAGATATGCCCTAGAGGATTATAAAAGACTGTTTACGCCCTATGAAAAAGTATAAGAACATATTTTATTCGTTTCATTCATTGTATCGTCTTGGCACCTCCTATACGGATGTAAGGCATTTTATTGTTGGGGTATGCCGTGTGTATAAAAACACGTTTAAAGCGGATAAGATAACTATGGTATTTAAGAATATGGAGTCAAGTAGTTTTATGAAAGTCTATTATGATGGGAATAAACAATGTATGAAAAGAGGCGGGATATCGATACTTAATAAGTGGGAAAGAGAAATTTTAAGTCAAGAGAGAGGCGTTTTTCTCTCGAATAGATTAATTTATCCTTTTAGTTTTGTTGATACATTTGGGATGATTTATATCAAACGTAAATCTCCTGTTTTTACTGATCTTGAAAAACAATGGTTTTTATCTCTTTCGGAAGAAGCGAGTATGGGGTTAAAGATTTTTAGTCTATATCGGGAAGAGAAAAAAATTCTCCTTAGTTATATACAAGTTTTAACAAAATGTTTAGAACAATATACTCCAGTGCATACTCAGAGTATAATTCGTTTAATTCGCTCTGTTGGGAAAAAACTTAAATTATCCGAATTAGAAACAAAATCTTTAGAGTATGCTTCTTTACTTCATGATGTAGGCGAGATACAATTACCATCAAAGCTTTTGAAAAAAGAAAGAGCTCTTACTGAGGAAGAGTTTAAAATCATTATGAAGCATCCTCGTAAGGGAGTAAAATTGATAAAAGATTTAGATATATTGCGGCCGGTTGTTCCTATAATTCTGCATCATCATGAACGTTACGATGGTAAGGGGTATCCGTCTAAATTAAAGAAAGAGCAGATTCCTTTAGGGTCGCGAATTTTGTCTGTAATTGATTCTTTTCATGCTATGTTTTTTGGGAGGCCTTATAAGAATAAGATGGATTTAGAGGGTGTCGAAAATGAGTTAAAAAAGCAGGTGGGTAAGCAATTTGACCCAAAAATAGTAGATGTTTTCTTGAAAGTACTGAAAAGAAAAGACATTAGAAAATACTTGCAATCCTTTCAATAAAATCTTATACTATAAGAGGAAAAGTTATATTTTGCGCGGCATTTTTCCTTGATTTGATTATCTTTTTTATCGCTGTAATCAGTTTTTTCAGCCAGAGGCTGATCCGCCTCTGGTAGAAATCTCTGAAATCAGGTGCTGGCGTTATTTTTCGCCAGTGCCATAACGTCTTTATATTGTATTTATGGGAGAGAGGCAGCTACATCTTTTTGGGTTTGATGAGGGATCACGGGATATAAAACGGCGAAACATAGTATCATTATCGCTAGATACTTTTATTTTGCTGTTAATAGTTGTTGTCTTATTGTTTGTTCTCGCGTTTTCCTTAGGGGTAGAAAGAGGGCGAAAGATTGTTTCCAATAAGTTAGCCGATGAGGATAAGTTTAAGATAGATGCGGTTGATTTAAGCCAGGATCGTTTATCTTTGGATAGTGCTGAAAGTAAGGAAGGGGATTTGAGAAAGGATAAGGTTGAGGCAGCGAAGGATACGGAAGTAGATAAAGAAACAAAGGAAGAGACTAAGAACTATATTATTCAGATAGCTACGTATTTAAAAGAGAACATAGCTTTAGAGGAAGCGAAGAAATTAAAGGATAATGGACATGAAGTTTTGGTATCTAAGAAGGGAGAATTTACCGTGCTTTTTGTTGGTTCGTTTAAAAATCGTGAACAGGCTCAGGTAACTATGCAATCGTTGCGAAAGCGATATAAAGATTGTTTTATAAGGAGGTTAAAATGAGTTTACATCCATCATTAAAAAGGGCAGAACGAATGACCGCTTCTCGTTCTGTGATGAACCGGTCAGAAAGAATTAAGTGGCTTTTAGATAAAGGACTATGGAAGGAAGGAGATAGGGTATTAGGTTTGCCAAAAATTAAGGTGATAAAACTTAAAGCTGTGAAGAAGGAAAAAGTTAAGAAAGATGCGGCTTCGGCTGAAGGCACGGCAACTCCCGCCCCAGCAGATAAAACCAAAAAAACTTCGGTAGGAAAAAAATAAACGTTAATTATGAAAATAATTAAAGGAATTTTATTTTTTCTGTTTCTTTTCCCTTTTCTTATTTTTGCGGATCAGAAGTGTGAAGTTCTTGAAGATCAGGTGAACGTGCGGATAGACGCTACTGTTTTATCTGATAGTTTAGGGCAGCTAAAAAAGGGAGAGGAATTACGGGTTTTAGAAGAAAGATTTAATGAATGGTATAAGATTATATTGCCTCAAAGATTTAGTTGCTATGTTTGGGGCGAATTTTTTAAAGAAATAGAACCTAATAAAGGAAGAGTTGCGGTCGCTGTTTTAAACCTTAGAAATAAACCGGACTTAGACGCTTATATCGTTGGTAAAGCAAAGAAAGGTGATGTTTTTGCGATAGTGGATAAAAATGATGGATGGGTTCAGATAAAAGGGTATCCGCGTACGTTTGGGTGGGTACACAAAAAGTTTATAAAGACAATAGATTCGGCTCAAGAAAAGCAGAAAGAAGCTGTTATTGCTCAGCAGAAATTAGAAGAAGAGACATTGGATCAATTGATTCTTCAGCTAGGCAAACCGTTAATGTCAGAAAAAAAATCGGTACATGATCAACTTATTAATATGGGATCTTCGGTTGTTTCTAAATTAGAATCTATTCTTCCTACCTCAGGAATATATAGTAAGTATAGTATCATTTACATTTTAAGTCGTATTGGTAAGAATAATATTGAGTTAGCGCTTGATTTTTTAATGAAGGTTGATTCTATTTCTGACGTTGAGTTGGCGGGTATCTATCTTGATATAATTCAGGATATCGTTGAACCGCGAGGGGAAAAGGTGCCGTATTTTCATCTTGTAAAAGATGGCCGGTTAACTATGAGTGAAATAAAAGAGGCAAGAAATTATCTTCATCGAGAATACAATAGACAGGTTAGTCTATCACGGCAAGAATTATCTGTCTTGCAATGACAATAAGGGACTGTTGAATTTTGCGACAGTCTTAAGTAAGGGGAAGAATGTTTTTTTTTCTAATTCCCATTCTTTTAATTTCCATAACTTTTCATGAATATGCTCATGGTTGGATGGCAGCTAAATTAGGGGATCCTACACCAGCTGAGTCCGGTCGGCTTACGTTTAATCCGTTAGCTCATATTGATCCTTTTGGTACAGTAATTTTGCCTGGTCTTCTTTTGTTGCTTAGTCAGGGGGCATTTGCTTTTGGGTACGCCAAGCCAGTTCCAATAAATCCATATCACTTTAAAAATCCTAAAAAGGATATCATGTGGGTAGGGTTGGCTGGCCCAGTAGCAAATTTTTTATTAGCCTTGGTTTTAGTTTTATTTTTAAAAATTGGAATTGTAGTATTACCGGACATAGTTAATCAGGCGATTGTTTTGGGCGTAATGATTAATTTTATTCTTGGATTTTTTAATTTGGTTCCTATACCTCCTTTGGATGGCTCTAAAATTGTTGCTTCATTTCTTCCTCATAGAGTGGCTTGCCAGTATCTTAAAATGGAGATGATTGGATTTTTTTTGATGATGATTTTAATTATGTCGGGATTTTTTCGACTGTTTATATCTTATTTTGTTTTTCCTTTTGCTAATATGATTTTTCTTTTTTTGGAATAAATGTAGGAATATAGTTACAGAGGACAGAGGACAGAAGACGGAAGATAGAGATATAAATAAAATAATAAAAAAAGAAAAGGAGAGTTGGTGAAGATAGTAAGAGTAGGGTTAAAAGAGAATTCTTATAATATTTATGTGGGCTACAATGTTGTCAAGGATGTCCCACGATATATAAAAGAAAACAATTTAGGCAATCTTGGTATTATCATTACATCGAATAGGGTGTATTCTTTATATAAGGATTTAATTAAAAAAATATTCAAAGGCAGTAATTATAGGGTAGTTTGTGTTGCCGATGGAGAAGCGGCTAAATCCAGAAAATGGTTATTTGAGGTAATTAAAAAAACAATAGACGCTGACGACTGGAACAAAAAAATATTTATTATTTGCTTCGGTGGAGGAACGGTTGGTGATTTAGGCGGGTTTGTCGCTTCCATATACAAAAGAGGTATTCCCTATATCCAGATACCAACGACTCTTCTAAGTCAGATAGATGCTAGTATTGGAGGCAAGACTGCTATTGATTTAAAAGAAGCAAAGAATATTTTAGGAACAATTTATCAGCCCAAAGCTGTTTTTATCGATCCGTCTTTTATAAAGACATTGCCTAGCTTGCAGTTTAAAGAGGGCATGGCAGAGGTTATAAAGTATGGGGTTATAAAACGGAAAGATTTTTTTGATTTTCTTAAAAATAAGCATAAAGAAATCACATCTTTAACTCCTGAACATATTCTTAAGTTAATATATGTGTGCGCGAAGATAAAAGCAGACATTGTTAGTTCAGATGAAAAGGAAACGAAAGGAATAAGAACCATTCTCAATTTTGGGCATACTTTCGCACATGCGGTTGAGACTTGCTTAGGGTATGAAAAAGTGTCACATGGAGCGGCTGTTTCCTTGGGTATGATATATGCCGCGCAACTATCTTTGTTTTTAGGTGAGTGTAAAAAAGAAGATGTTGAAGAAATAAAAAATATTATAAAACTTTACGAATTACCAAGTCGAATTAAATTTAATCCTACAACTTTTTGTGAGGCAATGAGTTATGACAAGAAATTCATTTCGGGACAGGTGAGGATGGTTTTGTTGAAAAGTATTGGCGCTGTGAGTGTTACAGATGGTATTCCTTTCAAAAACATCACGAAAACATTGAAAAAATTTGCCCAGCAATTAAGAACCGATAATTCTTCGCGCTAAAAACGGCGTAAAATCCTATAAAATGAGGGAGTTTAGATGGTGGCGAAAAAAAGATGAAGATTGTAATTATAAGTGCGACAAAAAGAGGGTAAAAAAGAGTACCCCATAACGCCAAAACCTGTTATTTTGTAAGGTGATGAAACCAACAAAAAACAGGAGGCGAAAATGGGGCAAAAAGATTGTATCACTAAAAGAGAGAAATATAAACACTTAACAGAAAGAGACAGTAATGGGTGAGTCTTTATGGGATTCCTACGGAAGGCAATAATGATATAGGGTTAACATTGGAATTTTTAGCAAATTCTTCCAGTGTCCACAAGAACCATTCTTCAAGTGTCTGATTTTTT
>Ga0180007_10005007_pt1 | contig 13718 bp, 16 predicted proteins | sample MM_PC_MetaG_FD_121122 | JGI IMG/M metagenome (GOLD analysis project Ga0180007, IMG submission 121122) | Groundwater microbial communities from the Aspo Hard Rock Laboratory (HRL) deep subsurface site, Sweden - MM_PC_MetaG | ecosystem: Environmental > Aquatic > Deep subsurface > Groundwater... | reverse complement strand
CGAAGGTCTCCCACTAAGTGAGGATCAGAAAACCGCCGTCAAACTCGGTGAACTCGATATTGCCGATATCCAAGCCAAACCCTTGAAGGGCGCTATCGATCTCATGAAGAAGCAAGGCGTAGACCCGGCCACGGCTACGCCGCAGCAGATTTCTGCTTTCAACAAGGCTTCTCTCCAGTTCATGGATGACGATGCGCGGAAAGCAGATAGGGATGCTGACCGGCAACAGAACTTGGATAAACAAACTCAAGCGCGGCACATCGTGATGCTCAACGGGATGATGAGAGAAATCGACGAGGATTATAATCGTATGGGAAAGCAGATCGAACTAGCCCTGAAATCCGGGCAACTCTCTGACCAGCCGACGATTGAGATCAAGAAAGGACAGAAGCGTCCCGATCTTGGCTATCCAGAAAAAGCCAAGGAGAATAATCTGGTTCTCAACCCGAAATACAAGCCCTATGAAGAGGCGATCGCCAGACACGGAAAGTTGAAAGATTCCAAGGATCAACTTTTTGACTATCTCGGTTTCGTTGAATCCGGGGGAATGGTCCAGCCCGAAGACATGATAAAAATTACCGGGTTGGTCAAACAGGGACCCCGCTATAAAAAGTGGGGTGATCTTCCTCCCGATATCGTTTACATGGCCGAGATGAACAAATGGACACCCGAGCAAGCACGGGCTCTCTATCAACAGTATCTCCTGGAACAGGGGATAAAATAGGTGCAGAGCTTTGCCGAGTGGCTGGCTCAGAGGAGTGCTCCCGGATACACTCCGCTCTCGACTCCTCAATATGAACCTCCTCAGTATGGGTCTCCCGAGATTCCTACTCAGGAGGAGGAACAACCGGAAGAGACGAAGAAGCGCCCTAGTTTCTCGGAATGGATGGCTCAAAAGGCTGGGAAAGCCCCTATTTCGGGCTTTGGGGGAGTTCCGGCTACCCCACTAGCTACCCCCCCCGAGAAAACCCCGCCTTGGGGCAGCCTGGCCCGTGGACCTAGAGTCCCTGGCACATTACAGACCCCATTGAGCCCAAAGGCCCAGATTGCCGGCCTGGGAGCCCCCGGCGAGATGATGCCGAGTACTCAGCAGTACGCCCTCATGCCTCCTGAAGAACAAGCAGCCTGGAAGCAATGGGAAAAAGAAACCATGGCTCCAGGGGAACTTGTTCCCGAGGTTGAAACTTTGCCGCCCTCGGCTCAGCGAGCTTTCCAAAGAAGGTTAGAAGGAGTTGAGTATTACCTGAAGACGGGGAAACCCTTGGTGCGGACTGAAGGAAAGATGGGGCTCGCTAGGCTGCCGGATATTTGGAAGCAAACAGAGAAGGGCGGCGTTGAGTACATGCCCACCATCGCCGAGAAAATTTCGGATAAGATTGCTACTGGGCAGGATCTCTCAAAAATTGAGAGCCTCGGGAATCGAGCGCTGCTGCTGGCTTCTGGTATTGTGAACGGCTACACAGGCGGGATCTTTTCAGAAGCTTACAAAGACGAGATGATTCCCCAGGATGTTGTTGATGAACTCCTTTATCAGGGAGGCCATTTTGCTGGTTGGATAAAGGGTTGGCCGAAGATTGCGGGGGAGATCTTTGCTGGAAAGATTGCGAAGCCGGCCATTGATGCTCTCTCGAAAGTCGTCAAGGCCGCTCCTAAAACCCAGGCCTGGTTGCAGTATCTTGGTGGGGCAACCCGCCTTGGGGCTATGTCAGCTGCTTCAGATCTCAATTTGCAGCCCGAGGAAACTTTGAAGGCTGGCCTTGAGGGGACAGCCCTTGGAGCTATCTTCCAAGGAACTGCTCTTCTCGACTTTTTCAAAAGTCCGGTTATTAACCAAATGGTCCGAAACGTCGGCTCAAGGGCCATGGCTAATATCATCGGCGCTTATGATCCCAAGATTATAACTGCGCTCAAGGATGATCCAGCTCAGGCTATCCCTGCGATTGTCGATGAAATTTTCATGAGCTGGTTTTCTGCTCCAGGAAAGAAGCCGGGCTTGATGATGAAGCAATGGAGCCAAGCGCAGACAGAAATTGCTAAGTTTAACCAGACGTACAAGACTCAGATAAAAACGAGTCCGGAAATTGGGAGAATCGTTCGTAACTTGAGTACGATGCAGGAGATGGCATTACGCCCTGGAACAGAAAAAGGCCAGGCTGCTCTCGCTCAACAGAACCAGGAATTGATGCAGATGTACCGTGACCGTCATGCCATGGTTTCTATTACTGCTGGCCGCACGTTTATCGCCGGTCCCGGTGGGAAGATTATTCCTCCCGGTGAGCCGGAGGCCAGAATCAGAATGCGCCAGCGAGCTGAGGAGTTGCACGAACAGAGACGACAGGCTGAACAGACGGCTGAGTTTGAAAGAAAGCAAGAAATTGAGCGACAGGCCAGACTCCCTGTTCATGTTCCTGGAGAGTCGGAGCGGGAACCCCGGTTCCACATGGGGATGCACGGAGAGGTTCCGAAAGAGATCGCGCTTGAGCCTGAGGGCAAACGAATGAAGCGCCAGTTCATTGCTGAGAGACAGTTCGCAGCTCAGCAGGAAAGAATTGAACGGGGCATCGTTGAGAAGATGAAACCTGCCCCTACTCCACCTCCGGTTGAAGTGGAAAAGCCAAAGCCACTCAAGAAAATAGATTATCGCTGGACACCTCCAGAAGAAATTACCCCTAAAATGATGGCTGAGCAAAAAGTCATTCGGGCCCAGGCTGCTGAGAAGATGATTTCCGAGTACTCTCGTCCTCCCCTCCCGGCCAAACCGATTACGAAACCTCCTGTAGCTGCTAAACCTGCCGCACTGCCTACAGTTCCTAAAGAAAAACTCGCTCGCGGTGAGGAAGCTCTCAGAAAGATGGGCCTGGCTGCGCCTGAAGTTCCGGCTAAGCTGGCGGCCAAGCCAATCGTAACCCCTAAACCCGCCAAGCCAGGGGTTAAGCCAGCAGAACCTGTGGTTGAAAAGAAAGAGCCCGGGGTTTTTGGCCGACATGTTCCGCCGGGCGAATACAAACTGCATGGTAACTTTCTCTATAGAGGAAATCGAGCTGTTTTTGATCTTAACGTCATGGCCAAGGATCTCGTTTATAGACTTCGCGATGCCAAGCGCCAAGTAACGACAGGTGAGATTACTCTTGAGCAGTATGCCAAACGCAAAACGCAGATTATCACTGAGGCTTCCAGGGAATATGAGTCCTACAAACCCTGGAAAACCCAACTGAAGCCAGCAGAGGCTTATAAGGCCAAAGAAGCCCGGGTCGCCCTGGAGCGTAAGATTGTCGCAAAGGCGATCGCGTCTGGGCGCAAGAAACCCGAAGTCCTGGAGCCATGGACTGAGGCGGCCGAGAAGAGCGAGCTGGCTAAAAACCTCGAGGAGCATCGTGACTTCAAGGATTCTCAATTCAAGAGGATTCTTGAAATCATGCTTCCCGAGGAAAAGCAGAAAATTGGAAAGTTAGGCATTGGCTCAAAAAAGCGCTGGGGAAAACCGGGTAAGGTTCCCAGGATTGGCCTCTCGGTTGAGTACAGGGAAAAGGCTGAAAGCTGGTTTGATGAAGCGGATTTGAAAGAGATTGAAAAAGTTACCGGGAAGGGTCCAGGACCTGAAGTCGAATTTATGAAGGCTGAAGGTGGAACAAGTCACGCCGGTCAGGCGGGATTCAGCCAGGAGGCTTTAAGCCGACCCCAGCGATTCGTGATGTATGATACTCGCACGAAAAGATATCGACCGCTTGGGAAACTTGAAGGCATTGATCAGACACCAGCGTCTCATGAGGTTAAATTTGCTATCAATAACAGAACCAACAAGGTTGCCTGGGCTGATAAAGGATCCGGCGTTTCCATGCCGGTTCCAGCCCTGGTGAGGAATGCCGAGGTTGATATTCCAAGACTCGGCCTCAGCCTTCAGCGGGTTACTCCGAGATCTCTCGAAGATCTCGAGCTCGACAGGGCTCTTGCCGAGCGGCGTATCCCGGGAACAGGTATCAGGATCCCGCGGGGCGAGAAGATAGATTCTGCCTCGGATTTCGTAATCCGCTCAGAGACTAAAACCCCAACTGAAGGGGAAAAACATTGGGTTCCCGGTTTTACTGTTCTTGGCAACCTCCGCAGGATGGGTCCGGAAGGAAAGGTAATTGCCAAGGCTGGGGATAAATTTGTTTTTGAGCAGAATGCCGATACATCTCGCGACCAATGGTTAGCCAAGGGCGCTCAGAAGATGGTCGCCCACTCAATGAAAAAAAGCGGTGAACTCAAAGACGTTCCTTTTCTCAAGCGAAGCGAGACGATTGGGAAGAGGATAGTTGATCTTGTTGAAAATAAAGTACAGCCGGCCAACGAACATGAGAAGGCGGCGCAGGGCATTGTAAAAGAGATCTTCAAGGACATGGCTCAGCAAGCTGAGATCCTTGGTTTGAAGATAAAGACTGCTTTTGGGCGCGAGGTTCCGTGGGCAGAAAGGAAGGATTATTTTCCGCAGGTCTGGAAGAAGGGGGGGCTGGATAAGTTCTTGAACTCAGAAGATACTCCATTCAGACACCTCCGGGATATCTATATTGAGCATCTGGCTAAGGAGCTTAACCCGGACCTCTTCAAATCAGACTCCAAGGAAGCCGTCCGGCAGATGGAGATGAGATGGCGGGAGATTCGTCACGACCTTAAATCAAGGCCCTTTGCCAACCTGGAGATGTCGAGAATCCTTGATGAGGAGATTCTCGGAAAACTCCAGGCCAAGTGGGCTGCTTCTTATCCGAAAGAGAAGTTTCCGCTGGAACGTGATTACGGCCTACACGTTCTCAATAACTATATCTCTGGTGGCCGGGCGCGTCTTGCCTGGGTGAGAAACTTCGGAAAGGATGTTCGTACCGAGAAGGGCGACTTTGCTCCCGAACTCGTTTATGAAACCATCCCTAAGATGAAGAGCCAAGCGAACTACAATTACACACTTGATTTTTTCCGTCAGTACCTCACCCGTAGCGGGTTTGATACCAAATCGACAAAACTGATGAGAGACATCAGGACAGCGCAGCTCGTCAAGCTCGGGACTGCCTTCATTCCTAATGCTACGCAATGGTTCACCAACGTCTTGCCTCTTGTTTCAACAAAGGCTGCTCTTCAGGGGCTGATGGATTCAATGAAAGCTATTCGTGACACCTCAAAGATGAAAGAATACTTCATGAAGAGCGGAGCCAGGACGATGAAGAGCGCTCTTCGCGAGGCTCTGATGGAGGACCGATCAAAGATAAATGGTTTTGCCGACATGGTTCTCAAGGTTCATCTCTTTAGCGGAACCGAGTACTGGAATGCCCTCTATGCGGCCATGACCGGAGGGAGAAAAGCGATTGAAGTCTCCGGGAAACTAGCTGCACGGCCCGAGGCCTACCGGGCCAAGGCCTGGGAAGATGAACTTCGGAAACTGGGAGTTGAGGATGCTGACATCGCTCAAATAAAAGGAGGAAAGCCGATTGAAATGGGATCCTCCCAGTATCTCCGGGCAATGTTTGAGATGCGGAAAAACACTCAGTTTCTGAGCGATGCTTTCCATCTTCCGAAAGCCTGGTCCAACCCCCTTGGCAGACTCGCGACACAATTTAAGAACTTTGCCTATAACCAGACACGACTCATTCTTACCGAACCAGTAGCGGAGGCCTGGAAGTTCGCTAAGACAAATGGGCGGGAGGGAAGTGTCTCTAAGCTCATGAAAGCGATGATCATTCTTCCGGCTGCCGGAGCTGCCATAACCAAGGCTAGGGAAGAAACATATAAAGTCTTCGGGATTCATTTCTACGAGGAACTCATGGCCGGAAAAAGCTGGCCGGTAAAGTATCTTATTTTCCTGGCCAATGCTGGGTCGTTGGGCATCGCGACCGATATCCTTGGAGCCATCGGCTATGGGACTAAAGGGATGGCACAGATCATTGGAGGACCCAGCGCATCGGATCTCATGAGTTTTACCGAGGCTCTTGGGAATACATGGGGTGAGGTTAAAACTGCTGTCGCCAACAAGAGCCCGGGATGGATTTCTCATCGCGGAACAGCGATCAGGGAATACTGGCTCAGGCCCCTGGAGAGAGTCTCGCCCGACATGAGAATCATCATCCAGAACTTTTTCAAGAACTGGAAGGATGCCAAGGAAGCGACCAACTGGTCGGCCGTCTACAAAGAAGCCACGAAGACCTACAAAGAAGCCTATAAACTCAAGGGAGAGTATGAAGCTAATCAATTCTGGGAAGCCTGGATGGCGACTCAGGGACAGGAATATACCGATATCTTCGGCAAGACGCCGCGCAAACCAACCGCCAAAGAGATCGAGCAATGGTGGGAGGAGATGGGGAAGCCCACGGTTGAGCGAATGAATATGCCGGGGACATCGGGAGAGGGGGGAACCGGAGGAACATACCTATGGTAGAACGCAATCTTTCTTTGAAACTTACCTTCGGCCTCATTGGGTTGGCCTTGGCCGAAGGCACTCTCAAGGCTTTTTGGCCGGCGTTCCCTCTTACAGAGGTGTTCGCCTTTCAGGGGCTCATCGCTGGTTCTTGGTTTACCAAGAGAGCCTATACTGACGCGAAAGGATTCCGCTATGGCAATAATCAAAACGTCAAACCTGATTAAGATTGGGGTCGGTCTGCTGGTAATTCTTCTTGCTGGCTATGTCTTCAAATCCTGCTGGCCCAATGATGAGGCCTCGAGGTTGCGGGGTGTCATCGAGACGCAGGAGACTTTTATAAAGCAGCAGGAAGAAAGAACGCGCCAAGCAAAGGAAACCTATGAAAAATCTCTAATAGAGAAGGATGCCAATATTGTGTATTGGCAGGAAGTAGCGGAAAAGAATGCCGCTGGGATGACAGTTAGCACCAGCGAGATCAAAGATCTCAAGGAGCGCTTGACTAAACTTAACCCAGCCGAGAAGGATGCGATCATCGAGACACAGGGGAAAGTTATCATCGCCCAAGAAAACAAAATCGCTGAAAACATCACTCTCGCTTGCAATGCGATCGCAGCAAAGGATAAGGTTATCACCGCATGGGAAGGTGCATTCAGAGATTGGGAGACCTACCGTGTTGAACTTGAAACTGAGAACTCACAACTTCACAGTCTTGTTGGCACAGAGAAAGACCTCAACGCAAGACTTGAGAAAGACCTTCGCTGGGCTCGGGGACAAGGTAAGCTCAAAAATATCTTGCTTGCAGGAGCTGTAGGTTATGTTCTATACTCAGGGATGAAGAAATGATCCAAGATCCGAACATCATCCCGAAGTCCATTGAGATCGCCGGCTGGATAGGTGGCGCAGGTTTTACTTTTTGGATCGTCAGGCAGTCATTCTCGCTCTTTCGAGAAGCCCGTAAAGATGAGAACGGAAAAGCCAACGTGGTACAGAAGGCTGTAGATTGGGCGCTCCACACAAAAGAGCAGAGCGATCTTCACGATTGTACTAAAGAGATTGTCAGAATTCAAACTTCTCAGGCCCAACTTCTTGAGCGTTTGACGACAAGTTATGAGCGCCAGACAGAACTTTTAGAGAGCATCAACATTGCCAACAAAAGAGGATAAGGAACGCCTCCTCCTGGACTGGCGGGAACATAATTGGAATGAGCTCGATGAGAGTCTCCGGGTTGCCAAGGAAATTCGCGATGAGAAATGGACAAAGAACTTCAAGTGCCCTCATTGTCAAAGGGTTAGTCTTATTTCGGATCTCCCTTCCGCAAGCGCTAAAGATCGCCTCGATGCCATCCGGACGATCGCCAAGATGTTCGGTGCGTTGGCTACTCTCAGGCCCGAAGCCCCTAAGGTCAAAACACAGAGCGATGTAGACCCCTCTGCCCATGAAATTGAGAGGATAAAAGATGTCCTCAGAGAGCCAATTAGATCGGGATGAAATCCGGGAGGTAATTGACAATTCCTTCTATCACTTCGTTAAGATAGTTGGGGGGTCGATCAATCAGGGCGGCGATATCTCGCCGATCATCCATGGACCAGGATGTCGTTTCACAACCGATCCGGACGAGAAACGCAACGGTGTTCTCATGCCTCGGATCTGGAGAAAGTCAACTGTTCATACCAAATGGAGGCCAATCTATCTCTACCTCAAGAATCCGAATCGCCGGCAACTGATAGGATCTGAAAACGCAAACCTGTCCTCGCGGTTCTTGACGTTCATAAAACGTCAGCTCCTCCAGAACAAGACCCTTCGCTGGCTCTATGAGAAAGAACTCGGCCAGCTCACTACTCCCTGGATCCTCAGAAAGCAGAAGAGCGGAATGAAGCCGCGCTGGGGGAAGTATGAGATAGATCTCCCGAAAGATGAATGGTTCTCGGAGGCTTCGATGACCTGCGTCGGTCTGGCTACCTCATCTCAGTCTGGTCACTATGATGATCTTCACCTGGATGACATCATTGGTGAGAAGGCAATGAAATCTCAGGCCATCATGGATGCCGTTCTTACCTGGATCGATAACATGTACGATCTTTTGGTTGAGCCTAATCTCGAGGAACCGGATGCTTCATCCATCACGATCGTAGGAACGCACTGGGCTCCAGGAGATGCCTACTGTTATATCCAGGAGAAGCATCCTGAGTTCAGCTGGCTCATCACTCCGGCACTCAAAGACACAAGTTTGAAGGATACATTCAACATCCATTGGCTTCAGAACCCGAATATCGATCACGACGAGAGCAACTACCCGGAGGTTTTTTCAACCGAATACTATCATGAGATGAGAAACAATCCGGAGATGAGCCTACGCTTCTGGTGCGAGCAGCAGAACAATCCATCCCGGGCCGTGACGATGACCAAGTTCGACGAGGGTTGGCTCAAGACCTATCATTTCGAGAAGCGCCATGATCACCTCTATGTTGTCTGTGACCATGACGGCCTGGCTTTTCTCTATGACGATCTCTACTGCTATGGGATGGTTGATCCTGGGGGGTTCCTGGAGAAGGACGTAACGAAGCGGAGCTCGCGCAATGCCATGCTCATTGCTGGCCGGGCGAAAGGCAGTGAGCGCATCTTTATCATCTACACCTACGCCAGGAAATTCAAGATGCCGAAAGACTTCATGGACGAACTCTTCCGGGTGAACAAGATTTATTATCCCAGGGTTTGGCGCGTTGAGATCAATGCTCAGCAAGAGTATATCTATAAGGATATCATTGAATCCAAACGTGAGCGCGGTCAGAAGATGTCGGTTCTCCCGATCGAGGCCAAGTCTATCAAAGATGCAAAACACCATGATATCATCGCCTTGCTCAAACCCATGTCAGCAGGGAACGTCTATATTGATCCGGCGATGAGAGATTTCAAGACTGAGGTTCGCGTTTATCCCGGCGGGATGACTGTAGACCTGCTGGATCTTTTTGGCAAGATTTACAAGGAATACTTTGCGGCCTCGGAAAGCGCTCTCGTGTCCAGGCTCAATGATGAAAAGATAAATAGGTGGAGGGGAAGGATACGTGAGATTAGAGGCGGAATTTCATAATCTTCTTATCGATGTCACTCATCGTATCTTTGGCTTCTCCGGATTTTTGCTCGGCTCGGCGCGGTGTCAGTCCGGCGATGTAGGCCAGCGCACCGATAAACTTCCTAGCATCCTGCTCATCGATATGAATCATGTCATAGACGAATCTAGGCTTCTTGTCTTTTAGTCCCAGCCCGAACACTCGATATCTCCACTTGATCTTTCCGGCTACAATCTCGTAGGGACAAACGGCGAATCCCTTGCTGGGTTCCTTTTTTTTGTATTCTTGCTCGTGGGGGAAGATCATGAGTCCGGACTGGAGGCGCTCATTGTAGACTTTGACTGAGCCTTTCTCATGATCGGCGAGATAGCTTTCGCGGCAAGCGTAGGGTTTACGTCTTGGCTTTTTCCACTTCGGTTTTTTCAGGAGCGGCTTCTTGATCTCGATGATAGGGACCTCTTTTTCTGGATCTTGCATTGGCAGTCTCCTCTTTCGGCATTGGCATGAAGAAAACACAGGTGACAATCTCGATTTCGTAAAAGTGGGAATAGATGAGCTGGAGTTCTTGTTTCAAAAGATCTTTCGTGGCAACCGCTGGACCAAGGTTGTGTTGTAGCTGAAGCCAAGCCTCCGGGATGTCCTTAAAACAAATGACCCTTGTTTCCGTTATCTTAATTGGAAACGAGTTTTGATTCTCCCACGGATGCCGAGCTAGATAGACACCCTTGGGAGCGAGGTCCCACTCAACGCCGCGCCGGATTGTCATATTGACACCGGCGTGGAAACGAAAGTCAGAGAAATAGATGGGGTCGCCTAGTTTTTTCATCTCAGTCTCCTTTGCTCAGTTTGAAAGATGACATCTCTATCATGAAAGGTAATGTGACAATAGTAATCCTCACGGGGATAGAACCCGGCCTCATAATGCCAAGCGCTTCTCCGGCAGCACGAGAGAGATCGAGCATCCTCTTCCCATGGAACGGCCCACGGTCAGTAATCTCTACCTGAACCTCCCTTCTGTTGTTCAGATTGATCACCTTGACGATTGTTCCGAGGGGGAGAGATGGATGGGCGGCTGTCAGTTGCGACCCGTCCAGGGGCTTGCCAGAGGCCATAGGCTTGCCTTCAAAATCACGTCCGTACCATGTAGCCATGCCGATAAGATCATGAGAGGGAAGCGACATCAGGGCGTTGATGTTGACAGCGAGTTCCCCGAGCTGCTCGCCGACTCGCACAATGGCTTCGCTGATCTCTTTCTGCGAGTCGATCAACCTATCAACCGGCTTCTCGTAAACAGTCTGGTAGAAGAACTGCCAGCCAGCGCGGACAAGAAAAATTGCGCACAGGACGATGGCAGTATAAACAAAAAAGTTCGCTACCTTTCCAAGTCTTTTCATCGGAACCTCCTTTATTTTAACTTTATGACCTACCAACTTAAATGCTCTCATTATCTCTCTTTAAGATGTGAAAAGTTTTGATGTTCCGGAGTACACCCAGAAGAGTGATCCGGAACCGTATTTCGCTAGTTTTTTCTGAAGATATCCCTTGCGTTCAAGCGCCCTAAGTTCCGAGCGCGAGAAAAGAATCCCAGCGATGACCTTGTCATTGGAGAGGAAAATGTTATGGGTTCTTGTGATCAGGTCTTCGGTGAGCTTAACGCGGCTCATTCTATCTCTATCTCCGTCCTTGGATTTTTATGATCTAGCTCCTGCTTAACATCAAGGTCAAGCCATGGTTGGCTGTCATTCCAGATCAGGCCGAGGTTATGGAGGGGATCAATAATCATCTTATCTACACCGCCATAGGCATTGGCTTTGTCATACCGTCGTCCCTTCCGATAAAGTGTAACGGTGATGAATTTTTTGATTCTCTTTCGCTTAATAGGAAGGCTAACCTTGCTTGTAAGCATCGCCCATATCTCGGTCATAAATACGGCTTTGAGCCGCATACGTTCGGCCCAGTGCATTTGGAGAAGACGGTTATTTGAAGGAACCTCGGTCAGAATTGTGATTTTCATTTTGGGGGTGGTGTGACGGGTCCGGACTCTTCCTTGAATGTAAGCCGGACTCCTTGATAGGGGAGTTTTTTTACCACCACTTCCGGACCCGTCTGCCATCATAGTTAGATCTGATGCACTTCTTGAGGCTTAGGCTTGACCTTCACCTCAGCAACCTTCTCGGAGACCACGGTGATGTAGTCGGCATCCCATTCGGCATCGATATTCAGGTAGACTCCTGATTTGACCTTGGCATCCTCATCGTCCTTGGCGATGGTGGAGCCGGTGGTCACGATCTTGGGATTCTTCCGGTCGGCCGCATAGATCAGATACACACGATAAAGAAACATGATGTCTACCTCCTTATCTTTATTGAAATGTTTATGCACCTCTTTTGATAGTTTTTCCATAATTTCCTTGAGAACTTCTGGATCTGTATAAGGGATAACTTGTCCAGGCTGATAGATTTGCTGATAGGGCGTTGATGCTTCCTGATAAGATGGTTCTTGATAATAAAGATTCGGATAATAATCTCCCGTAGAATTACTTACCGTATAGTTATAAGTGTCTCTTTCTTGCTTCCAATTGTCCATTTCATGTCTCCATCTTCTGTTTTATTTTCACCCAAGCGTCCTTGGCATTTTCTTTTAACTCATCGGTCAGCTTCCCCGTTTTGAGAGCCAGTCTCAAGTAAGCCGTATAAAACTTATCCATCCAGACCGAGAGTTCGTCCCGACCATTATCCGGCTCCGGGAAATAAACCCGCGCCAGGTCATCAGCGACTATCTCTTTCGCTCGAGTCACGAGATGCTGCACCCTGGACTCCGAGATGTTGAGTTTCTCTGAAGCATCGAACCGACTCATGCCGTCCACGACCATCATTGTGAAGACCTGCTGCTGTCGATCAGTTAGGCTGGTGACTGAGTTCATCACATGGTTGGAGAATTCTTTGGCCTCGTATTCTCGAGAGACAGTTTCATCTTTTGGCATACACCAACTATATGTTTCGGCGATAGAAAGGGGTGTGGCTCTGTACTTGTTGCGCATCCAATCATAGATCTTCCTTGTAGTTATTGTAAAAAGGATGATCTCGAGTTTCGTGTCATCTCGAAGGCCATCCTTCTTGGCGAGCTCCACCAACCCTAGGAAAACCTCGCCCGCTATATCTTCGGCAACCGTGGGGTCCTGGATCTTTTCAAGAATCCGCCCCTTGACTGTTGGGTAGTGCTTAGTCCACAGTTTCTGGAGTCTGTCGTTGGTGATGAGCATTTTCCTAAGTGATAAAGGTTATTGAGAGAAAAGTCAAATCAATCCCCTTTCCTCTTGGTCGCTTTCACTTCCTCGACGCGGATGCGGACGATAGATTCACCAATTCGCAATTTCTCGTGTCCAACATATCCGAGCCAAATAGCAATGGGCGAAAACTTATTAAGGCTCGCAGTAAATGCCTGGAATCTTCCCTCCGCTTTCACACACCACCAATATTCAGGCTTGCTCATCGGCGGCCTCCTTTTTCCCCTCTCAGAAATTGCCGTCGCCTCCCTCGCTCGTCATAATCCGGGTCATCAACTATCACCTCGCACTCCTCATCACAGCCGATGCAGATGGGCGCGTCGTCCTGGTCGGGGTCGCAGAACACGGTGACACCATGACAGGAGGACATGCTGTTTTTCACTTGCGCTCCTTCACCGTCACCCCGGCCTCTTCCAGGCATATACGTAGTGCGTCCGGTTCAACGTGCATCGCCCTTGCCGAATTGACAACAAATCCCCTGCTCACCTCCGGCCCCTTGTCGCTGGCAAGAATAAGGGAACGGATGGCAGCATAAGCCTGGCGGCATTGTTTAACATCTGATGGAGAGCAAGCCGCCTCGCAAGGCTTTTCTCCACATGATTTGCATACTCTAATCCAATTTCCAAGCCATTCCAGCATCCCCTCCCGACTCACCTTTTTATCAGTCATCGGCGGCCTCCTTCGTCGGTTTGCTCATTTCTCCTCCATTTCGTAAGGTAAAAATCTAAAAAACATTCGTGTAAACCATGAGGTTGGGCGATTAGAAACTATCCGATATCCAGCCGTCTCCCTAGCTTTGGGAGAAGCCGCCACACGGCGGGTGCTAAGCCGTCGTGGGTCCATAGTGATCCTGGGGATAGAAGAAGGCGGGCGTCTATGTACCATCAGTTTTACCTCAATTTCCCCGAAGTGTTCTTAGGACACCCTCTACCTTAGCAAGGTGTTTCTTGCCCTCCTCTATGGCTTTCATATACTCGGCGAT
>Ga0180007_10005006_pt1 | contig 13721 bp, 9 predicted proteins | sample MM_PC_MetaG_FD_121122 | JGI IMG/M metagenome (GOLD analysis project Ga0180007, IMG submission 121122) | Groundwater microbial communities from the Aspo Hard Rock Laboratory (HRL) deep subsurface site, Sweden - MM_PC_MetaG | ecosystem: Environmental > Aquatic > Deep subsurface > Groundwater... | reverse complement strand
TATCCGAAGCACCGTACGAAAAAGTGCAAGATGTTTCGTTTACGATTACCGGTGTTTTGGGCACGATTTTCAAATACGGAACGATTACCATACAGACCGCCGGTACGCACGTTAATCTGGAACTGACTCATGTGCGGCGACCGCAGGACATTCATCATTTAATTACTGAAACCGCGTCCGCGCTTCAGGTTGAATCAAGTGGTGGAGTGAGGAGTCAGAAGGTTGCACATTTGCTGGATACAGCAGCTGATTTGTCTGATGCCGAAGCCCGGGCTTTTTTAGTTGCTCTGCAAGAGGCGGTTAGTCATGGCGGTCCAGAACAAGAACATCGTTTGCAGATGAAATCGCTTGAAGCTATTATGGAGGATCAGACCGAGGAGTCAGCTGCCAGCGAGGAGCAAAATATCAAAGAAGGTTGATTAATTGTGTTTGACGTTTTATCTTACTTTTATATTTTTAAATGTTTAGACGAGCATGATGAGGAAACGGAGTGGTATCGTCAAAATAATGAGTAAGCGCAGTTTTTTGATTGTGAACTTAGGGTTGGTTTTGCTGGTGGGTTGGGGTTTTGCTGGTGAATTTGTCAGGAATCGTAATGTGCAGGAAGAGATTGAAAAGCTAGAACAACAGACCGACAATTTGATTGTTCGAAATCAGGGATTAGCCGAGCAGATGGAACGTTATTCTGGTTCGGCCATTCTTGAAAGGGAGGCGCGACTTAAACTAAACTTAAAGAAACCCGGCGAGTCAGTGGTAATTGTACACGAGATGGATCGGGGCGCGGCAACTGTATCAGTCGAAAGTGGGGGAGAAGTGAGCGTAACTAATACGATTCCTGGTACCCAGGATGAATTAGAATCAAATTTAATAAAATGGTTTAATTATTTTTTCCCAACGACTTTGGAAAATTAAAGAAATTAAATATGGAAGAACGAGACGAAATTATGAAAAATTCAGTGAGCGGCCAGGTTGGCAAGCGGCGTCTGGTTAAGATGCTTGTTTTGGGCATGGTTACTGCGGCGGTGATTATCCTGGCCGGAACCGTGATTTTTTTAACACTGGGTATTTATTGGTGGGGGTGGCAAGGTCCGGTTACACGCTCCGTTCTTAACACGCTTCCGTATCCGATTGCAGTGGTCAACAATCAAAGTATTAAGTATGCCGATTATCTTGAGGATGTGGAGACCCTGCAAAGATTTTTTGCGAGTCAAATCGCTGAGGGCGTGCCGGCTGAAAGTGTCCCCGATGACCAGGAGATACATGAAAATGCGATGGAACGTTTAATCTTTAGCGCAGTTTTAGAGCAGGAATCAGCCAAACGAGATCTGGAAGTAACTACCGAGGAAATTAATCAAGAGTATTCAACCCTGCTCGAACAATCTGGCGGCGAAGAAGCGCTAGCAGCTGAGCTAGAAACTCTGTATGGCTGGAATCCGGATAAATTTAAACAAAAAGTGTTATCTTTGTATTTACTTCAGAATAAATTAGCCGACGCTTTATCGAAGGATGAAAGCCTGAATGCAGAAGCGAGAAAAAGAGCCGATGATTTGTTAGCTTCACTAAAAGAGGGGGCGGATTTTGAGCAGTTAGCGCAAGAGAATAGTGATGATCCGAGTTCCGGAGCGAATGGTGGTGATTTGGGTTGGTTTGGTCGGGGCGTCATGGTAGAGGAATTTGAGAACGCAGCCTTTTCTTTAGCTGCCGGAGAATTGAGTGATGTAGTGCAGACCCAGTTCGGTTTTCATATCATTCGAGTGGATGAGGTTGAGACAGAGGATGATGAAGTGACGCGAGTTAAGGCCAGACATATTCTCATATCTTCGACCAGTGTTGAGGAATACATTGATACTCTGATGCAAGAGGCCAAGGTAACGAAATATATTGAGATTTGATTTGCTCGGTCAATTAGCTATTAGCAAATAGAAACAAACCCGGTCCACCGACCGGGTTTTACCTTAGTGTTTACCTTAGTGCCTGTCACCCTCGACAGGTAGAAGGGACAGGCAAACTGATCAACAGACCATCTTTTTTGACAAAAGGATTTGGTGATCTTTCGATCTAAGTCGTCATAACTAAAACGATTGGAGAACTAGCAGGCTAAGAGAGTGCCTCTTGAAATTGAAAAAGCAGCTCTTGCAGTTTAGTCCCCACAACAAATTTATAGCTAAATCATGTATAATTTGAATGGAATCACTTATAAACCCAAGCTAGATGATCAACTGGGCAATTTATATGCAGATCAGCGTTGCCATACCGACTTATAAAAGACCAGACGACATTAATAAATGCGTTGTTTCTGTGGTTGGTCAAACTTTACCGCCGGCTGAGGTGTTGGTAATTGATGATGATATTTTGCCGGCCGAGTTGATAGATGATTTGCGGCAAAAGGTGGAGGCCATTGGTGCGCGATTTGTTTATTATCGCAAAAATCATTCTCATGATCCGCGCGGCTTATCGTTCTCTCGGCACATAGCGCTTAAACAGGCGACGCATGATGTTCTGATTATCGATGATGACATTGTTTTAGCTGAAGATTGTCTGGCTTGGCTGGCTCAGGCCAAACAAGAAGAAAGCGAATCTGGCCTGATTGGCATCGGTGGATTGATCAGAAATAATCGCCGCCAGAATTTATTGGAACGATTTTTTAATTATATTTTTGGTCTGACTTCATTTTTAGCTTGGGATGTTAACGCCAGTGGTTTTCAGGTTTGGAATGATTTTATATCCGCCAGACAACGCGGCTATTATGCTCATGGTGGTTTTTGTCTTTACAACCGCACAGCTGCTTTAAGTGTTGGTTTTCCACCTTTTCAGGGAGGTCGCCCGGGACTCGAAGATGTTTATTTTTCTTTGCGAGCCAAGCAACTGGGCTTCCATTACATTCTTGAGCCGCGAGCTGGTTGTTGGCATTACCACAGTTCGGGTGGGCGGGACAGCCAATATCGCAGTGGTTTTCAGGAGAGTCAGAATCGTAAAGTAATATTTCGCGATTTGTGTGAGTCAGGTTTGATTGGTCGAATTAGATTTTATCGAGCCAACAAGGGCTGGATACTCCGACAATTTTTAGCGGGTCATTTTTTTAAGGGTCTCGGAATGTTGAGTGGTTTTTTGTGCCGGATTAATAACATTAATTCATGAAAATTTTTTTCTTGATCACGCGCGGTAATCAAGGCGGTGCCCAGACCAATGTTTTGTCTTTGGCCAAAGAGGCAGTTGCCGGCGGTCATGAGGTTAGAATTGGCACCGGCAAAGAGGGTTGGCTGGCGACTGAGGCTGGACGCGCTGGTATTCCGGTGGTGTTTTTTCGAGCGTTGCAACGATCCTGGAATCCTTTACAACCATTCAAATTGCGAGCTGAATTACAAACCGAACTTCATCAGCGTCCGGCTGATATTCTGCACATGCATAGCTCCAACGCTCTGTTTGGTGTGTTGGCTACCCGAAGAATCAAAAATGGTCCGAAATTGGTAGCCACCGTGCATGGTCTGAGCGTTTTAAATCCGGGCTGGCGCGGCAATCCAGTAGTGCGATTTATCTATACGTTGTGGATGCGTTATTTATGGCGTCGCTGTGACCGATTAATTTTTGTTTGTCAGAGCGACTTAGATTACGTGTTGTTGCGCGGACTGGCACACTGCGAACAATGTCGGGTAGTGCTTAACGGAATTAATTCCCAGGTTGAATATTTTACCCGCGAGCGGGCGCGGCATGAATTGGGTTTGATGAACAATGATCAAGCCGTAGTGGTGGGTACGGTGGCTCGGTTGGATTATCAAAAGGATATCGATTTATTTTTGCGAGTAGTTGGGGCGCTTCGCAATCAGCCGGTTATTTTTCGAATTATTGGCGAAGGACCGGATCGGTCGCGCCTGCAGGAAGATATAAAGAGTCAGCGACTAACCGATCATGTACAAATCCATCCGCAAGCTCGCAACGGCTATAAGTATATGCCGGCTTTTGATCTGTTTCTAATGACTTCGCGCTACGAAGGTTTGCCTTATACTTTGCTCGAAGCCGGTTTGGCTGGTTTACCCGTGGTTTCGGTTGATGTGGATGGAGTGAGAGAAATTGTGCGTGACGGCGTGTCCGGTGTGCTGGTCAAGGAACGCACCCCCCAATTATTGGCAAATGCGATAAAATGTCTGATAGACAATGAAGCGAGCCGGCGATCCATGGGTGGGGCTGCTCAGCGCATTATCAAAACCGATTTTTCCGAACAGAAAATGGCCGAATTAACTTTCGCCGTTTATCCTAGACTAAACGACCACCATGAAAATACGTAACATTATCCTGCTTCTCGGTGACCTGATCACCATGTATATGGCGTTGATTTTGGCATTGATCGCTCGTCACGGTTTTTCTTCGGCCTTGGAAAATATTCCATCACATATTGTTCCGTTCACTCTGCTGTTCCTGGCTTGGTTGGTTGTGCTGTATATAAATGACTTTTATTCTCGGCGTCGGCTACGGGTGGATCTAGCGTTTATTCGGTCGGTGTTTAATGCGACGTTGGCTAATTTGGGTATCGCCGTAGCCTTCTTTTACCTTATCGGTCCAACCATCGGAATAACACCAAAGACAAATCTTTTTCTGGTTACAGCGTTTTCGGTTGGCTTATTCATACTTTGGCGTCGCGTGATATCCGGAATGCTAGTTAGCGATCGTGGCCGGAAGTCGGTACTTTTTTTAGAGCCGGATCAGCTGGGCGAAACATTGATTCATCAAATGTTTGCTGATACTGCCATGCCATATCGAACCGAGGGCGTGGTTAGAGTCAGTGGCGATACGATGAACTTACCAACCGGTTTAGTTGTTCATTCAGAGCTTCATGAAGCCGAGCGAGTGATTGGTGATCGGGGAATTGAAACAGTGGTGGTTGGCGGGGCGTCGTTCGGGGATCTGCATCGCCAGCTTTACCGACTCACTTTAAGTGGCGCTGTGGTCGTGGATACGGCGACTTTTTGGGAGGATCTAAATCGCGAAATTCCCATTTTTGTTATCGATACTGCTTGGTTGGTGAGAAATTTTGGTGACATGCACAAACGCCAATTTGAAATTGTAAAACGAACCAGGGATTTTGTTTGTGCTTTGATTTTGGGGACAGTTTTATCTGGTGTGCTGATCTTGACGGCAATAGCTGTGAAAATTTCTAGCTCAGGTTCGGTTTTTTACCGACAAATTCGTGTTGGTAAAGATGGTCGACACTTTACATTAGTTAAGTTTCGCACTATGCGTGAAGACGCGGAAAAAAATGGTCCGCAGTGGTCAGTTAAAGGAGATCAGCGAGTGACTAAAATCGGTCGTTTTTTGCGTCACACTCATCTCGATGAGCTACCACAACTGTGGAACATTATTAAAGGCGATATGTCTTTTGTTGGACCGCGGCCGGAGCGGCCGGAGTTCGTCGGTCAATTAGAAGAACGTGTTCCGTATTATTCCCTGCGACACTTGGTTCGTCCTGGTGTGTCTGGTTGGGCACAGATTAATTATTCTTATGGCGCTTCAGTGCAGGACTCAGCCAAGAAGCTCGCTTATGATTTGTATTACATCAAGCATCGCGGCCATCTTTTAGATGTTAAAATCGGTTTAAAAACTTTAGCCATGGTTTTCCGTGGGGAAGGGCGTTAACCGTATGGGTAAGAAAAAACGTTTTACAACATTTTTAGGATCAGTTTTTGATAATCAGGTTCCGTTGCTGGTCAAGATTGTAGGTGTCTTGACCGTGCTTTCTTTGATTGTGCCGATTTTAACCTCACCCCATGTTTATTTTGAGTCGTTTTATTTTAAGGGGTTGGTTTTTCAATTACTGACCGAACTGATGTTTGCTGGTTGGATTTTATTGTTGGTCACCAAACCAAATTATCGTCCGCAATGGCGCCATCCGGTGGTTTTGGGGTTATTGCTGATAACACTGGCCATGTTGATTGCGTTGCCGTTTGCGCTTGATCCAACTTATTCTTTTTGGTCGCGACCCGGACGCATGGCCGGCGTGGTTAATTATTTACATTATTTTGCCTGGCTACTGGTGGTTGTTTCGACTTTCAGGAGTGTCCGCAGTTTTCGGCCGTTAGTGGCGGTGAGTTGTGTGACCGCGGTGGCAGCCGGCCTTGTTGGGATCGTTACTTGGATTTCTCAACCGGATGAATTGGTGCTGTCAACGTTAAACAACTCATCATTTTTTGGTTCGTACATGATGACCCATGTTTTTTTGGCGGCCTGGCTTTGGACGGGCAATCGGGCTACTTGGTCCCGAGTGGTGGCGATAAGTACGGTTATCATCGGTAGCTGTTCGGTAATTTTGTCTGGTAGTCGCGGAGCAGTTTTGGTTTTAGGTATTAGTGCGCTGGTCGTCGGGTTTATATTTTTTATAATGTCGACTATTTCTCGGACTCGTAAGGTAATCATAGTGGTGATTTTATCCAGTTTAGCCATGGTTTTGATTGGATCGATCATCGTTTTGCGCCTACCTTCAATGCAGGAATGGGGCGAGGATCATCTACCTCTTTCAATTGAGCGCATAGTTTACCGTCAATTTGGTCAAGATCGTTGGGTGTTGTGGAAATTAGCTTTGCAGGGTATCGCCGAGCGACCAGTGTTTGGTTGGGGAGCCGAGCAGTATGAATTGATGCACTATAAATATTTTGATCCAACCAGTATTGATAAGGCCGTGCTTAACGAGCGATTTGCTGATCGAGCACACAATCAATACCTGGATGTCTTGATTGCTTCCGGAGCCGTTGGTTTATTGGCTTATTTATTTTTTCTCGGAGCTATTGGTTGGGCCATACTGATAGCTTGGCGACGAACTGTTCAGGTCGACAAACGAAAATCGATTATCTTGGCTGGAACGATATTACTTGGTTACGTTGTTTATAGTTTTTTTATGTTTGATACGCCGGCTGTGTTGATCGCTACTTTTTTAGGCTTTGCCTTGATCGGAGCTTATTACACTGAGACCACCGGCTCGACTGTTACCGCGGATATTAGCGGTAGTTTGAAGTTGAATCAGATAGTTGTTCCAGTTGGATTACTTTTCGTTTTAGTTGTTTGGTTAGTTAATGCTGGCCCGGCTTACAAGCTGTATCAGTTAAAGGATGCTTACCGCGAGGTTTCGATTAATCGCTCGCTCGCCTTAGAGAAATATCAGCGAGCTTTTAGTGGTTACAATCCTTATTTACAGGAGTTTCGTTTGCTTGGTCTTAGGTCATTGCAGACCTGGGCAGAAAATGTTTCTTTGCATTCTTCGCAGATGGAGGCGTTATTACGATTTATGTCCACTGAACTTATTGCCGCAGCTGAAGAGCGATCATATAATATTAGATTTCAATTAGCGGCAGCGGCAGCGCATCGTTTGCTCAGTGCTTATGAACCAGAAATGTTAGTGGTGGCAGATGCTTATACTCAACAGGCTCTGATTGATGGACATAATAGGTTTGATCCATATTTTGAATTGGGTGAAATAGCTATGATGCGAAGCGAGGCAGATGAAGCGCTGAAATATTTTCGTTTGGCAGAGGAACGAATGCCAATTCTTAATAGAGAACAGCATGCTTACGCCTATTTTCGTCAGGCTTGCGCCCAGGCGATGAAATGTGACGCGGTCGCGGCTCGTCGGTCATTCGAAACAGCACTTCATTTTGATGAAGCCGAGATTTTAACTTATGAAACTTATAAAGACACTCGGCTGGCGATCGCGATAGGAAATTCATGTGGTATCGATCCTAATTTTAACTGGTACATTCCCGAATTGGATAAGCTGTTGGTGGTTTTTCCCGATCATCCGACATTGTTAACAGCGGCCGCGAGAATTTATAAAGCTGGCGGAATGTATGATCGCACTGCCGAGATGTTGAAACGTCTGCATGAACGACATCCAGAAGAAGCCGATCAATTAGCCGAAGAATTGGGTTTTTTCAGACAAGTTGAATAATTTAACTGCCAATGGGCAAGAAAAAACGTCTTAAATTAATTAATCAATCAATACCTCAGGTAACAACCTTGGATCATTCCGTGTTACCGGTGTTGATTTTTATTGTTGCGCTATTAGCTTTGTTCTCGCCCCTGCTACCATCATCAGCTTCTTACTTTTCGATGACGTTAACTCAAGCCTCGGTGTTTCAGGCCTTGGTGGCCTTGATGTTGGGGTTGTGGTTACCGTTAATGCTGACCAAGCGGCAATATCGTCCGCGTCGAGATCCGGTCACGTTAACGGTACTGGTTTTTGGTTTGATGACTTTGGTGTCATTGCCGTTCAGTCTCGATCCGGATCTGTCATTCGGATCACAGTTGTGGCGCCTGACCGGTGTTTGGAACACATTACATTATGTAGCTTGGTTTTTAATTTTGTCGTCGGTTTTACGCAGTCGAAAAGATTGGCATATTTTTTTGAGCGTTAGTTGCGCGATAGCGACCGTAGTTAGTTTTTATGGTCTAAAACAATGGTTGGACGATCCAATTTCTGGTTTGGTCTATTCAACCCTAGGTAATCAATCATTACTGACCGCCTATTTGCTGCCACACATATTTATTGCTGCTTTTTTGCTGGTTGGCCAGCGCGGTTGGATCAAACACTATTATTGGTTGGTTATTTTAGTCTGTGCCAGCACGGTGCTAGTTTCAGCCAGCCGCGGGGCAGTGTTGGCGCTGATCGTTAGTCTGGCCGTAGCCGGGACTGGTTTAATAATCAATTCATCTTGGTCCAGAAAGAGGCGACTGATTTTTGTCAGTATAATACTCGCGCTACCAATTCTGGCCATCGGTGTAATTTTTTTGTTGCGAGCACCTGCGATCAAGGAGGCAATATTGACCAATTATCGCGTACCTCGTTTTATCGAACGCGTTGTTTATCGTGACATCGGCACTGATCGCAAACGGCTCTGGTCATTCGCCTGGCGTGGTTTTATCGCCCGGCCGGTGTTCGGCTGGGGGAACGATTCGTTTGGCTATTTGTATGATTATCATTTTGATCCAACTAAAGACGACCGAATTATTTTTAACGAACATTGGCAGGATCGGGCTCACAATCAATATTTAGATACTTTGATTTCTTACGGAGTGATTGGTTTGGTGTCTTTTTTAGCTATTTGGGTGACAGTTTTTTATTCGCTGGCTCAGACGATATGTCGAACCACTTCAGTCAAAGACAAGAAAAGACTGGCTATGTTGGGGACAGTTTTTGTAGCCTATTTAGTTTTTATTTTGACCATGTTTGATACACCGTCTCAGTTGTTGGTGTTATTCGCAGGGCTGGCATTGGTGGTAAGCCGGCAGGAACAGGTGAAAGTTGAACCGAGCATCGAATTCGGCGGTCAGATATCACAGCGGGCAGTGTTATTGGTGGTGACCTTATCGTTATCAACCATTGTTATTTGGATAAATCTGGCGCCGGTGGTTCGAGCCGCGAGTATCCAACAGGCTATAATTCAGTTACGCAGTAATCGTAGCGAGTTGGAAAGTTTACTTGCCAAAGCGTTCCGCCCGCCAAATATGTATATCCATGAAATGCGCTATACGATGGTGACCGAAGTGCAGAAATATCACGAATGGGCGCAATTACGAAGCCCGGAAATGATGGCCGGCATTCGCTATCTGGCTACGCAAGCCGAAATGTCGGCCAATGAGCGCCCCTTTAGCACATGTCATCAGATCAGCGCGGCCACCGTCAATCGTTTGTTAGCGGCGTACGAGCCCGAGGCCTTGGATCGTTCAGAAAAATATGCGCAGCGTTTGATTGACTTAACACCCAATAGATTTGATGGCTACTTAGAAATGGCGGAAGTGGCGATTTTGCGCGATAATTATGACCGGGCACTGGAGTTGCTGACTGAAGCCGATCAGCGAGTCTACGCCAGGCGAACTGATTTTCGAGCCAGGATATTATTACTCATGGCCACAGCACGAGCCGGTCAACGCGAATTTGATTTAATGACTGAGCTGGTGGCTGAAGCTGAAGAATTAGACCCGAACGCTTATTTTGATGCGCGACCGGTGATTGTACTCGCTCGAACTATTCAAGCCGGCGATCAACTCGATGATTCATTAGTTGATTTTATTGATCGAGTAGCCGGAAAATATTCATTGGTGCCTGACGTGAAAAACGCGCTAGAAATTATCCGACAGGCTACGATAGTACCGACACATGATTCCGGATCAACCCAGCCCGAAATTAAGTAACCGAAGAGTTATGAGCAAAGCCCAAAAAATTAGAGGATTAGAGCCGTCAGCACGACATTGGTTGGTTTGGTTGATTTATGGTTTGGCATCTTTGGCATTGTTAACGTCATTTACACCAGCACCCATAGCTTATTTAAGCGTGACTTTTTGGAAGGTAATTCCGTTCCAGATAATTGTAGAACTCATGCTTGCCTGCTGGCTTTCGCTGATCATTGTTGATCGACGTTATCGGCCACGATTTGGGCTGTTAGCAGTGGCAATTTTATTGTTTGCCGCACTGGCGTTGTTCTCGGTGCCGTTCAGCGTGGAGCCCGGAGTTTCTTTTTGGTCCTCCACCAATCGCATGACCGGCGTTTTTAATTTGTTCCATTTGGTGGCTTGGTTTTTTATTTTGGCCAGCGTGTTGCGTCGACGCAGTGAATGGAACGTTTTTCTTTCAATAAGCACATCAATTGCTTCATTGATCGGGGCGATGGCAGTGATTGAGTGGATAAATCAGGCAGCAAAAATTCAAATTCAAACAGTGTTAAATAATTCTTCCTACCTAACTTCATATATTTTGCCACATGTATTTATCGCTCTGTATTTATGGTCACAGCGCGAGAGTCCGTTTCGCATGAAGTTGTGGTTGAGCGCCAGTAGTTTATTGGGGTTTACTGTGATTATTGCGGCCAGTCGGGCTGGCATCTTGGCTCTTTTGGCTGGTTTAGCCATATTCTTTTTGGGGCTGATTACGGTTTCCGAATGGTCAAAAAGAAAAAAAATTATCACCTGTAGCTTGTCATTGTTGGTGATAGCGTTGATGTTCGGCGGTTTTTTTGCTCTGCGCACCGGACAGGTTCGTAATTGGTTGGTGGAACACCGAACATTGCCTTCCTTTTTAGATCGTCTTGCCTTTCGTGATTTTGGCGGTGATCGGCTGGTACTGTGGGATATCGCCGTGAAAAGCATCGCCGAACGGCCGTTGTTTGGTTGGGGCAATGAACAATTGGCTCAGGCTGCCGATAAGTATATGGATCCGGTTCGGGCCAAAGAAGTTTTTAGTGAGAATCGAATAACCAGGGCTCATAATCAATACCTGGATACCGCGACTTCTTATGGCTTGGTTGGTCTGGCAGCATATTTATTTTTGTTGGCCGTGCTTACTTTAACCATAATGAAAATTTTTAAGTCCGCAGAAACAGCTTATGATCGGCGCAGTGTAATTATTATCGCGGTATTTTTTCTTAGTTACGCCGGCTATAGTTTTTTTATGTTTGATACACCGCATCAATTGGTCATCAATTTTATGTTATTGGCCTTGGTGGCGCGTCTGAGTTTTACTGAAACCGAGATTGAGAGTCGGTCGACTACCCGGATCAGTTCTGCAATTCCGATAACAGCTATTGTGCTGTCGATGTCGTTTATTGTCTGGTTGGGTAATATCAAGCCGGTTATGGCTGCCTTGACCTTCAATGAGGGCGCGCAGGCGGTTTCAAATTACAATTATGATTTAGCCGTAGAAAAATTTACTCAGGCCGCCGATAATCCAAATCCATATTCAGTCGAATTCATGTTGCTTCCTTACCTGGTTATTCAGCCACGAATGGATCAAGGTCAGATGGCGCTGGCTTTTACTCCTGGGACAGAGAAACTATTGCGGCTGTTGGCTGACATGTCCGTGACAGCAGTCAAGAAATATCCTCTAGACATTAAAACGCTGCTGTTAATTGGCGACAATTATCGTCTGCTCAGTGCTGTTGATCCCAAAGCGCTTGATCAGGCTACGATTTACGCTCAGCAATATATAAAACTGGCTGATAAAAGATATGATGGTTACATGTTAATGTTTGAGCTTGCTTTGTTGCATGGTGACAATCAAGCTGCGCTAGAGTGGTTGGATTTAACTGAAAATTTGACGTTTAAAAATAACAAAAATTATTTTAAATACATAAATCTTAGGCGAGCTTGTGTCTTGGTGCGTCAACGTAATTACGAAGAAGCAGCTCAATATCTCACCCAGATAAAATTTTATCCGATTGAAACTGACGCCAGATTGATCATGGATATGGCGCAAGTGATTCAGCCTGGTGATCAACTGGGTGAAATTGAGCCACTCATAAGAAAATCGCTAGCTCTATTTGGTACTCAGCCTCATGTGCTTGTGGCTGGCGCCAGAATATATCATGCTCTAGGCGAAGACGATATTGTTCAGCAAATTATGGCTCGTCCAGCCTTGATTAAATGGGAACAAAACGAGAGCGGTCGGATCGAGTTGGCAAAATTAAAAGCAGACCTTAATTTACAATGAAGTTAGTAAAATAGAGGCCAGGCCTCTATTTTTGTGTGAATTTTGGTTTAAGATTCAATCCGTCTCAGTGATGCAAACAGCCCACGTCGGTTTTACCAACAAGGGCTGTCTGGAGCCACCTCGGGGGATCGAACCCCGGACCTCTGCTTTACGAAAGCATTGCTCTACCAGCTGAGCTAAGGTGGCCTATGTTTTTTGGCTGGAGCGGGGTACGGGAATCGAACCCGCGTTGCTTGCTTGGGAAGCAAATGTTCTACCATTGAACTAACCCCGCCTGGATTACTGGTCTGCTCCCAAATCCACTGTACCCGCGACGTGTCATATTATATACTTACAGTGATGCTTTGCAAGTATAATAGTTGATTCATGATTCGTTTTAAGAACGTCTCGAAAACATATCAGCCCAACATAGTCGGGGTTCAGAATGTAAATCTTCACATTCGACCCGGCGAGTTTGTGTCTATCGTTGGTCAGAGTGGAACCGGTAAGACAACTCTGGTTAAGCTTTTGATCGCCGAAGAGCGGCCGACCCGCGGTCAGATTATAGTTGGCGGTTGGGATATTTCCGGTATTAAGCCATCTGAAGTTCCGTTATTAAGGCGACAAATCGGTGTGGTTTTTCAGGATTTCAAGCTACTGCCCAAAAAGACCGTTTATGAAAACGTGGCGTTTGCTTTGGAAGTGGCCGGTGTTAATCCGCGACGTATCAAAGCTATCGTTCCTCAGGCTCTTAAGATAGTTGGATTAACCGATAAAACTGGTCGTTACCCCCGCCAGTTATCAGGCGGTGAGCAACAGCGCGTGGTTATTGCTCGATCACTCGTTCACCGACCAAAGATAATCGTGGCTGATGAGCCAACCGGCAATCTTGATTCGCTGAACACCTGGGAGATAATCGATTTGTTAAAACGCATTAACGGTTTTGGTACCACGGTAGTATTAGTTACGCATAATCGCGAAGTCGTTAACGCACTTAACCGCCGAGTCATCACGATTGATAATGGTTTGATCGTGTCTGACCAGGAAGAAGGTAAATACATGTTATGAAAACGGCGACTCTCTTTAGGGTGATTCGATTTGGCTTTCAGAATTTCTTTCGCAATTTTTGGTTGTCCGCAGCCACGGTCAGTGTTTTAACATTGACGGTTATCTCTATAAATACTTTGTTAGTGCTGAACGTGCTGGGTAAAATAGCGGTTTCAACAGTGGAGGCCAAGGTGGATATCAGCGCGCATTTTCGGTCGGATGTGGACGAGGG
>Ga0180007_10005005_pt1 | contig 13727 bp, 21 predicted proteins | sample MM_PC_MetaG_FD_121122 | JGI IMG/M metagenome (GOLD analysis project Ga0180007, IMG submission 121122) | Groundwater microbial communities from the Aspo Hard Rock Laboratory (HRL) deep subsurface site, Sweden - MM_PC_MetaG | ecosystem: Environmental > Aquatic > Deep subsurface > Groundwater... | reverse complement strand
TATTTGAATCTAAGGTGTCTAAATGAAGAAGAAATTTATTTCAGAAAAGAACATGTGTTACGTTTGCGGATGGGATGCTAGAGGAGAAAAGAATTGCCCTCATAAGAAAAAGAAGGTGAAGAAATGACAAAAGAACTTACAACTGCAGATAGAATCGTCTCCGGAATTGCTGCTGGCATAGTGGCAGTACTTGCTGCTATAATACTATGTGCTGCTGGAATTATGTTATGGACATTGTTATCAATTAATTTTCTATTGTCTGTTATGGGTACAATTATCTTTTTATTAGGATTTGTTTTGGGATATGTGTTTGCTGAAGAAATTGCTGAGGCGAAATAAATAAAGAAGATACAACGAAATTTGTTTGATGAAATAGAAGAGTTAGAGAAAGCGATAGAACTCAAAATAGCGCGTGATAAAAATAATAGAATAAGAGTTTTGTCTCATTGCACTCTAAAAGAGTTGTTTTCAGATTTAACTGCGAAAAAGAATAAGCTAAAAGACTGGAGTGATAAAAATGACTAACTATAAATGTCATCACTGTGGACACGAAGTGAAGAAAGCACACTTTCCTGCGAAAGACTTTGACTATTACACAATAGACGAAAAGATGTATTGTTTAAAGTGTATCAAAGCAATAGCAAAGTATCTCGTAGATGAATGCCAAACTTTATATGGGTGATAAATATGGAAAGAAAATTACCAAAGATGATGAGATGGCATGAAATAAGTAAAATGATGGAAACTGAATGTTTTGATATTGAAGGACAAGAATATCTTAATGTAGACTGTCTTCATTGCAGAGATTTTATCTATAGAGAAATAGATGAGAGTATCAAACATCACAAATATGCCAAAGCAAGAAATATATTAAAAGAACTGATAGAGACGCTGAGAAGGTGAAGAAATGAATGAACACGATTGGACAGCAATATGGGTAATATGTTGGTTGTTTTCTATGTTATTTGCAGGAATGTTATTAGGGTGGATGTTTCTATGACAAAAGATGTAGAACACACTGTTGCTATAATTAGAATCACCAAGATACGAGAAGTAACAAAGATAAATGGAAGAATGAGAGGAGAAATTTACAAAGACAAACTCTGGTGTTGTAAAATCAAGCATCATTGGGGAACAACTACGAGTTTCTGCGAAACTACGAAGAAGAAATTGTTTAAGAGAATAAGTTCTGCGGTGATGTAGATGAGAGAAGAACACGTTATTTGTGATAATCCTGACTGTAGATTAGGATGCAAACATACTCATGAAGAGAAATGTGGACACGATTTGTGCTGTAGCTGTATTGTATCAATAAAGGGAGCAAGATTTTGCCTTATTTGTCTCAAGAAAGCATATTTGGATGAAGAAAAACTGGAAGATATAATAGTTGAGGTGAACATATGAATAAATGTTTTGATTGTGGAGGGGAAGCATCTTCAATGCTAGAAACTGAAGATGTTGGCGGATATTTGTTTCTTTGCAAAACTTGTCGGGATAAACGCATTAAAGATGAAGATATTGATAGTGTAATACAAGAAGATGCTGCAAAAGAACAATCAATTGATTTTATATCAGCTGCAATTTTAATTGCAGGAATTGTTTTGATATTTGCAATGATATGGGTAATATGTCAGATGATATGAAATGTTATTGGGTGAAGACTATGAATGAAGAAAATGAAGAATTTGAAGTTCATAAAAATAAGGTGGAGACTATGGGAGATACTGAAAAAATTGTAGAAAAAAAAGAATGTTTAGAGTGTGTAGAAGCTCAGAAAGCTTTTATTATAATTGCTAGAGAAATGAATGCTAACGCTGACAAACTTGCTGTTCTGTGCTTGAAATGTGGTTGCATCTGGAAGACTCAACCTCTTGATGAGTTTGAAGCTGAGAACGAAGTAAAGGCAGGAGATTAAACAAAAGTATAATATATACAAGCAGCTAAGAATATAATACTGAAAAATTCTTGTGTTAAGTTTGTCTGATAAAAAAGGAAACTGAAGGGGTAGCATTTAACAGAATGGGGATATTTTGTATAATGGTTTAGGTGATAAATATGGGTCAAGTCATAACTTTGGTAGAAACTAAAAAGAAGTATGAACCGAAAAATCCTCGGATAGAAGATCGAAGATATTACTATTTGACTGATGAAGAAATCAAAAAATTAAAATTAGCTACTACACAGTATCCTGCAGAATTACAGAATACTTATCACGCTATGATTTGTTTGATGCTTTATAGCGGTCTTAGACGAGATAATGTATTAAATCTTAAATTTGAACAGATAGATTGGGATAATCAAGTGTTAAGAATACATAAAGCGGATATAAAAACTCGTTTGTCTACAATAGTTCCTTTTAATGATGAAACTGGAAGATATTTGAGAGCTGTTATTGGAGGAAGAAAAGATGGCTATGTTTTCTTACACAAAACTCAAGGAAAGGATAGTCAAAGACGATATACTCCTGCTCAAATTAACAATATTGTTGGAAGTATTGGAAAAAAAGCAGGCGTATTACCTAAAGAAAAGTTTAAAAATGTAAATCCTCATTTACTTAGAAATACATGGGTTAAAAAATGTAAAGAAGCAGGAGTTTCTCGAGAAGCTTGTAAAGCATGGGGAGGATGGAAGTCTTTTAAAATGATTGATGAAGTCTATGGTCAACCAACTATTGATCAACTGAAAACTGAGTTTAGCAAAGTTAACTGGTAATTTTCTTATCTGGGCACGTGGCAGAATGGTTATGCGTACGCCTGCAGAGCGTACTGATACAGGTTCGATTCCTGTCGTGCTCTACCTGCAGAAACAAGCAGACTTCATCTCTGACCTCCCACGATGTTCGGATTTGAACTCTTTTTGAGCCCTTGGATATTTGTATTCTTGAAAATCTAGTTCTCAAAACTAATTTTAAGCATGTCTCTATAGAAAAGTTTTTAATACCATCACTTTTCAGAAAAGATAGTATTATAAATGTTTTCCTTCTAAGATAATCGGGTTTGAGTTCATGGAAACAAATTTTGAGCTAAGTGCAACGGTCTACTATTTAGATGATGGTACTAAGATTACTACAAGCACAATATTGCCGAGCTTTATTGGAGAACTTTTAGTCAAGAAAGCTGAAACAAATAAAAGCACTCTGTCTGAAGAAATTTTGAAATATTTGTCTACTGCTGTAGCTCAAGAAGTTAAGAAAAATTTTGATAAGATGGAGAAAGAAGATAAAGAAAGTAAGAAAATAGAACCCGAAAAACCACTAGTAGAAGAAAAAGCGCCAGAAGAGATTCCTCCTGAAAAATCTGGAGAACCAGAGGGTGTTGTGTGAATGATGACAACGTTTCTATTAGAGTGCCAATCAAAAAAAGTAAATCCTCCAAAACAGGAGTTATTGTCATCAATAGTCAAATAATGGAAATGTTAGAACAAATAGGCGTTGGAGTTGGCGATGCTATAGAAATTATATTCGATGTTGAAGAAAAGAAAGTTAAAACTGTTATTAAAAAGAAGCAAAAAGGTTTAACTGATGAAGAACTTTATGAAAAAGTCATGAAAAATTTGAGGGAGCATAAAGATGACTGAAGGAGAGACAACTATAAATTGGAAAATGGGTGGCATAGCTATTGCAATAACTGTAATACTATTTATTCTCAATATTTTCTTAAACCCTCCATATATTGATGACAAAGAAAAACCTGCAATTTCATGCGACAGCAACGGAATTTGCGAATATCCTCAGAAAACAAACCCATATTATATTTGTGGACCGATTTTGATTATTTTTATTCTTATTGGAATGCTTCTTTTTGGTCAAAGTTACTTTTCTAAGAAAGCGTATATTATGACTTTTTCTGAAGCATATAGAAAAATACCAGTAGAAGATATGATTGCTTTCAATATTCCTGAAATAGACAAAATAGATCCGTGTCTTATTGTTCCGAAAGATGGTGGAAAATCTCTTTTTGTTCGCTATAGAGAACATAATGGATATTCGTATATTAAATTGAATCTAATGTCAGATTTCAAGAGCAGCGCAACAGATTTTAGCAGGAAATCTCCAATAATTGCTTGGACTAGCATTCCTATATCTCCTTCTACTGCTATGACTATGATGCGTTCAGATACTGATACATTCAAAAAACTTAGCGAAATTGACAGAATGGCAGAAAACTTAATGGATAAACCCATGACTGCGGAGATGTGGAAAGAAAATTACGAAGCAGAACAGAAGAGGAAAAAAGAAATAGCTTCAGGTGGTAATGGATGAAATGGGAAAATGGAGCACTTATAGTATCAGTAGCTACATTTATGTTTCTAGGAGTTGCTATGTTTTCTTGGCAAATATTATCTTTCTTAAAATTATCAGATTTATCAATAGAAATTGCTTACGAATATTCAAAACTATTGGGAGTAACAACTGGAATAGCAATATTTTGTATTTGGTATGGATATGAAAAAGCAAAAGATGAAAGAACAGGTGGTTATGAATGAAACAAATAATAATGTTCTTAGTATTATGTGCATTTTCTTTTTCGTGTATTACGACAACCACTGCGCTCATGTCAAATACTACATATGATTTGCAGTCTAACACATGTCTTTATATCGTAGATTTGAATCTTACAATCAACTGGACACCGAAAAACTACAATATCAATACTACAATTCTAGATGGTGGTACTTATTACAACTCAGAGGCAAATATCCAAATAACAACTCCTGCTGATAAATGCATAGACAGAAATTGGACATCTATTGTTCTTAACGCAAGTCAAATTTATCCAGATTCTGCTACACATACATTTTACCAATGCACAGCTAATCCATCATGTCCTTCATATCCTCCTGTTACTTATTACAACGACCCTGGAACTACACGGCTTATTATTGATAGAAATGTAACTTGTATTGCAAATGCTTGCTCTTCGCCTCCAGCAAACTATTGCTATCAGAACTATTATTACACAGCAAACATAAACACAACACAACGCTATCAATACACAAACTACAACACAAATACGACAATTGATATTCAGTTTACTGCTCCAACTTGTAGCATAATATATGTAACTAATGTTACTTATGTTTACAATAATACAAACTGCACAAATGAAACTGTATATCAAAATGTTACAGTACCCTTTTCTCTTAAAACAATAACTCCAGCATGCGGAACGACAACAGTAGATGATGAACGCTCTGTTATTATTCAAAACAGCAATTGCTTTACTCCACTTACAGGAACTCTTAACTTGCCATGCGGACAATCTTATACATATAGTTCACCCCATAACTTGGCAATAACTACTACTCCTGGCACAGTAAATACAACGTGTCCTGCGTGTCAGGAGTGCCAAGTATGCTCTATTTATTCATCAAATACTTCTGCTACTATAAACACATCAAAACTCTTGGAGTATGATGGAGAAAATTGCACAAGCAAAACAGAAGTTTGCAGAGATTACTTCTATGAACTATCTTGCACTCAACAGGAAGCAGATGATGGTGATTTGCCCGCTTGTGTATCAAGAGTTTATTATGAAAAAGATACTACAATAGCAAACTGCAATAGCGAAACTCAATCATGTCAAGCAGCAAAAACTGATTTGCAGGAACAATATGATAAAGTCAAGAAAGACCAAGAATGGGTAATGTGGATTGTTGGTGGAATAATCTTATTGATTGCTATGGTAGTAGGCATACCCTTTGCTTATTACAGCATGAGCAAAGCAGGACTTGTAGAATCAAAGAGGATTACACCTAACCCTAAAATTCCAGAAAAGAAAGACGAGGTGAAGTAGATGGAGTTTACATTAGCAACAGGATTCGTTTGCTTGAGTTTCGTAGTATTGGGAACCGTTGGGTTATTTGTAACTTTTCCAGCTATTGCGAAAAAAGATCTTATAAAGTATTTCATGAGTTCAATACAGCAACCGACATCAGAATTAACAGATGAAGAAGTAAAAGACAATAGTATGCTTCAGTTTGATATTGCTAGAGAAATAAAACTTAAGAAAGTAATGTCTAATGGAGCTGTATTTGAAGATAAAATAACTCATGGAGCATTTGCAAGGAATCATTTCATAGTATTAAACGAGAATAAAAAAGTTTGGGAAGGAAATCCGAATAATTTCATTATTCGTGGAGAAAATCTTTATAAAGTTCTAACAGGAGACAGCAATATTGTTCTAGAATATGAAGATAGCGATGCAATGTCTCATCTCAGAAGTATGCTTGGAGTAAAAAGTTTAGAAATTGCTAACTTACAAGCAAGAATAAAAGAACTTACTGCTAGCACGAAGAAACAGATTGTTGATGAGCATGAGTTGAGGAAAGAATATACTCGTGCTAGGTTTGGTGGCAATGACCCATCAAGTAGAAGTGGTTCGCCATTCTCTCCCTTTAAACGCTTTGGCGGATTTGGAGGTAGCGGTGGTGGAGGAGATAATGCAGAAGAAGAGGTGTAAATATGAAAACAACAAAAGGAATATTTGGATTGGGATTGATATTGCTGCCTCCAGCAGCATGGGTAGTTCTAGATGTATTGCAGGGATATATATTTGATCCTGTTTTGCTTCTGTCAGGAGCAACAGTATTCCTATCTGGAATATACTTGGTTTACAGTAATTTACCTGAAGGTAATTAATAAAGGGTGAAAACTATGGAAGAAGAAACAAAAAGAATTGAAAAGAAAAACGATGTGATAGAATCTAATGGGATAATTGTAGGTTCATTGCGTTTGAATGAATCTACTGGAACAAAAGAAATAATAGAAGCACTAAATAACATTGGTTATGAACTTATGTATGACCCATTGCAACATAGTTTTAGAGGATTTGGCGGATTTGGCGAGGGATTTAAAAAAAGCATACCTGTTGGCATTAGATACATATTGGTTAAGAGGTGAAACACATGGAAGAAACAAAAATTGAGGAACCGATAAACACTGCGGACGTTGTAAATGAATTGTCGAAAGACGATTTGTTGAAGATGATGGCGAAGATTCGCAAAGAGAAAGAAGAAGAACTCAAGAAGAAAGATGAAGAGAAGAAAGTTCTTGAGACAGCTATTGAAGAAGCTAATAAGAAATCTTTAGAAGAGAAAACAGCGCTTGAAAAGCAACTTCGAGATGCTGATGAACTTCTGAAGACTACAAATATCCAAGGAATAAATATGGTTGATTTGCCCACTATTGATGATGTGGCAAAAGCAATTGATGAAAACCCTGAGACGTTGAGGAGGAATTTCGACAAATATCCAAAGAAAACTATTGAGAGAATACAAATGAAGGCAAGGTTGTCAATTGATAATCTAGTGACTGACCTTGTTGATGAAAACATTGATGCAGATGGCAAGTCTATCAATGCTGGTATGACTTCATTGAAAGAATTTTTTGATAGATATAAGCATCCAGAACAATTTGATGGAGACTTTCCTGAAGAATTTGTTAATACAGGGCAGGAAGTCAACTCACTTTTGCTGAAATTAGAAAAATGGCAGAAGAACTCTGGACAAATTTCAATTGTTCAATCTGCTGTCTGGGTGGCATATATCCATTATCTAGCTAAGATCGGCGATATTGATGAAGACTCTATTGCTCCGATGGAAACTGAAGATGCTAAATATGCTGCAATAATGAAAGAACTCGAGTCTATGAAAAAGAAAGTTGCAGTTCTTGAAGAGCAGAAAGCAGAAGTTTCTTCTGAGAAGCTTGCTGAAGAACAGAAGAAAGAGCAGCAAGAATTGCTAGACAAGATAGATGAGACTTCGAAGTCTGCTGGAGCAGGAGACGGCGATGAAAATCCCGAAGACTCTGAGACATCTACAGATGAGAAACCTAAAGGAAGAAGGGGAAGAAAACCTGCTGAATAGGTGATTATACATGCCTTCTTCTTTTTATTCTTTTCCTTTTTATAGATATAAGAATTGGTATACTAAATACAACAAGAAACAAGTAGACGGATTCATGAAAATGATTGCATATTTAGAGAAAAAAAGTCCTAAATGGGTTCTTATAGGAGAAATCAGACGAGAGACTCAAGCTAGCACTGTTGTTCTGTATGAAGGAGTAATTCAAGGGTTCTTTTCATATAAACCCTTTGCAGTAAATTTTAAAAGAGGACAACGATTACAGTATCCTATTATGAAAGGATACAGATTCAGTAAAGCAGGAAAAGAGAAATTCTACGATGCTCTTAGAAAAACAGTTTATTACAAACTTCATAAAGAAGATATTGATGCAAAAGAAAAAACTTCATCTAGCAGGATACTCGATGAATTAAGAGAGAAACTAGCAAAAGAATCAGATGAAGAAGACGAAGAGGAATACGAATATGGTACTCCAAAAAAAGAGTAACTGGATGAATTTCCCAAAGTCTTTTTCAGACGCAGAACCGCCTGAAGATGAGACAATAGTAAAAAATATCAAGAAGAGAACTACGATAAAATGGGAACGGAAAGATGAACGATACATTTTCAGCAAGAAGAGATTCAAGATATTTGTATATAAGGACGGAAGTAGGATAGCTAAAGCTTTTCTTGGAATGCAACCGCCAGAATATTTTGGATGGGATGAATCTCCAAATAGAATCAGTGATTCTTCATGGGAATATTGTGAAATTGGAGATAAAATCGGATTTAGAATGCTAAGAATGGGTTCACCTTTTTCTAATATATTTTGGCAAAAGAGAGAAAAGAAAATCAAGATATAGGTGAAGTACTATTTCCACTTGGTTTCTAAGAAAGGGAAAATCTAGAACTGGCAAGCCAATAGCTGAAGCTTTTTTAGGAGACTTATCAAAATATACAAGAAAACCTTCTCTTCGTGGAGTTTATAATGAAATCTATATTCCTGAAGGCTACAGAAAGATAGAGATCCCTGAAGGACATATTCTACTTGGTGTCCGTGATTATGAAAGCATGGAACCTGTGACTTTGAGATGGAATGGTAAGTCATTTGGTATGGCTGTCATAATGAAGAGAGGAGCAGGAAAAACTCAATGGGTTAAAACAATTGCTCTTGACCAAATTCATGCTGTTTTTGGTCATTATATTGTTATCGTTGACCCGAAAAACGAATATTTCAATATTAATAAACCGCAAGATGATCCCGTTGGAATTGAGCAACTAGCTAAACTGGGTCTTACTCCGCAGGGATATGATGCAAGATATGCTATTCCAACATTTTTATCTGATTCAATTGAAACTGAAGGACGAATGAAGAAAGTTTATAAAATAACTGCAGCAGATTTTAATGTTCTTTCTTATTCTACTCGTCTGGGAATGTGGATGAGATTCTTAGGATTAGCACCCGGCAGTCCCGCGTCTCATGCTCTTATGCGCGTTATGCACGGAGAGCCACGCAATACCAAACACCTATTTGAATTAATAGAGAAAGATGTGCAAGAACAAACTAGAGATAGAGGCAAGAGAGGTGTCTCTATGGAGTTATTGTACAAATTTAGACAAGCTCTTGCAAGCGAAGTTCTAGGCCTCAAAAAAGAAGGCTCTTTTGATTTTGCGATGGAACTTGCAAATAATAAAATCATCGCGCTTGAATTAGCACTTGACACTGAAAATCAGAATCAGCCAATATTGCAAACATACGGAAAAATAGGAATGGAAGCTATTTTGCAAGATAGAAATGCTTATGTTAGACCGGGTTTAAGAAACAAATATCGTAGAGGTCTGCTAGACAAACCTATTATGTTCGTAGTAGATGAAGCAGATATAATTGCTTCTAATGGAATTGCAAGACCCACAAGAAGTACATTAAGGGCTATGCTTACTAAGTACCGGCAATTGGGGATATCTGTTATATTTATTACGCAAGAGCCGACAATGATAGACAAGATAAGTGTAAAGCAATGTAATTTCCTTGTTACATGTAAAGTAGATGAAAGCATGTATGGAATACTAAAAGCGAGAGGCATACCTCCTTACATCATAGAAAATGATTTGAAAAAATTAGCTTGGGATGATGCTTCTCCAACAAAACAATTCTGTTGTCTCACTCCCGATACAGAAGAACCATTAAAGATCTTCTATCCAATTTTCCCGAGATCTAAAATCTGGAAAGAAAGTGAATCAGAAGGCATAGCTAAAGATGAAGTTGAAGAATTTGACGACGAACTTCACTCGTTCTAAACAAATAATTGATATTCGTATCTTAGAGTAGTCTTTGAAGCCAAATTTTGTCTCGGTTAGAAAGTGGTAAAATGTGTATTTGTTTTTAATACTATCTATTTTGGTATCTGCGAAAAGTAAGATTTCTCAGCAGAAAAATCGAAAATTTCCACTAATATTTGCATTCATAGAAAGTTATTAGAAAGTGTAAATATGTGTATCTTAAAAACGAAGCACCTATATGTGTTGTACCGAACATATTAAAAAAGGACCATATTTGTCGTCAAATGTTCCTCCTTTATAAACAAGGTTTGACTGGAAGTAAGTCTAAATATCGTTTGGAGCCAATAAATTTCTTTTTCTACTTGGCTCGACCTTGGCGGGGAACCGCTATTGAAGAACGATATTTGAGAAAAAAAGGTGGAAAGAATGGTAAGCCAAAAGAACTGGTTTATGTTGTTTGGATTTGGCTTGCTGGGTATCGGTGTTTTGTCACTGGCAATTTTGTCAGGCATCTGGACCCCGCAAGTTCCGGGCAGCTTGACTGGCACTACCACACCCGGAGGCACTACGGAAACTGGTGCTACTGCAGCGACGACTTTCTTTGATACGTCTGCTGGAGTTACAGTGGGTGTGGCAGCTCGCGAGTCAATAGCTGATACGACTGGAGTTAAAAACCTCTATTTGTCTACTGCTGATGTTTATAAGGATGGACAAACTTCTCCTTATGTAACAATAGTTACGACGACTACGGGTTTCACTGCAGCGGGTACAACTGCAAATGCAGGAGAGAAGCTTTTTGTAGTTACTAACGCTACTAACTACTACTTTGCAAAGTCTGATCTTCTGACTGTTCCGGCGCAGGCAACGTTTGATGTTACGTTGTATGGTGACCATGTGAACACACTTGCATTGACTATGCAGAACTCTAGCTCTGGCAACTGGCAGTCGACACTTATAAATCAATCGTTGACTACAGATGAAGCTAAAACTCTTAAGCTTCAGCTAGAAGGTCAGACTGCGAGGGGTGTCTATAGGAAGCCACTCGTTTGCTTTAACTACGAAACTTCTAACTTCACTCGCGGAGAAGTAATCGGCGGTGTGAAGACTGATGTTCCGTCTGGAATCGCAAATGGGTACGAAGAATGCTGGACTTCTGGTATTGATACTGTAAACCACTTCGACAGTGAAATCATTTCTGTCAGGCTCACACCTCTTGCTGGTGTAAACCCTGTTAGCAATGTTACTCTGCTCGTTGCGGACTATGGTAACTACAAGAAGGCTACTAACGGCATTCTCTTCGACGGCTACCAGAATGGAGACACTCTGGCTGATGTCGGTGCTACCAACTACAACTTTGTAATAGTTGTAGACTAAGTCCTTTATTTTTTATTTTTTTTATTTTTTAATCTAAGGTGACTGACATGGCAAAAATAAATCAGGCTTATCTGGTTGCTGCTTCTATACTCCTCGTTGTTGTTTTAGGATTGGGTTTTTATTTTAATGTGTTTGCTTCTATTACAGGGTCAGTATTATCTCCCATACCAACTAGTGCTGCAACTATATTATCAGCAGGAGATATGAGAGTATCAACAGAAGCAATAAATACTTTTGGTCCATCACAATCTACTAATGACACTGTAGCAAGAATTGTTTTAACACCAAGTGGTGGTGGAGAATCAGCTTGGGTTCAAATGGAACGCCCTCTTGCTAATATAGGCGGATATGCTCTTCAAAATAATATAAATATTGGAGCAAATATAAGAGATTTAAAGTGCTCTTATACAATAAATAAAGTTTCTTCGACAGGCTATTTTCAACCAATGAAATTATCTGTTTATCCGATAACAATGACTGCATCTAATGTAAATAATGCTGGCTGCAAAGCATGTTTAGCTGCAGGTCCACAAACAATATCTTCGCCAACTGCATTTGCAGGTTATTGCACAAGTTTCTTAAATCCTTGGAGTAGCTGCATACAAGATTTCAAAAATTTATGCACAAATGCAGATACAACTAGTAATAGATGGCTAACTTCTACAACTGGAGTTATAACTTTGCCAATAATTGGTGGAACAGTTGGTGGTAGTCCAGGATATATTTGCGCAAAAGTTGTAACTGATACTTCTCAATTGTATAATTATTATACATCATCTAGACTTTCTTCTAAAGTAAAAGTAAACGTTGCAATAACAAATTCTATTTCAAATGAAATTGTTACTGTTGGAAACTATAATGCTAATCTTGGTGCTTACAGTTCTGACAATAAAGTATATGTAAGTATGAATGATGCATCGTTCCAATCACTTGGTGGCGAAGCATGTCAAGATAAAGCAACGTTTCATATTATTAAAACACCTTCGGGACAAGTATATAAAAAAGATGCTAATACACCTGTTGCTATTTCAGATTTTACAGGATGCACATTAGGAGCAGATTATTCTTACTGCAATAATGAAGTCACAAACTGGAATACCGCGCAAAGAACTAATACTCTATCAGGTGTAGCAGAAATAAGCGGCGGAGGAAAAGTTGCTACATTTTCATCAAGTGATACAGGAACATATGACGATGTTAGATGGGCTGATGGAACACAATATGGTTTGAATGCATTTTATCCGATAATAATAGTAGAAGCAAAAGGAACTTTCCTTGGAATACAGAGACCAGAAGCAAATCCAACAATAACAAATATTGCTCCAAGCTCTGTGACAGTAATGTCAGCAACTGATACTAAAACAGTTACACTAACAATAAGTAATAGCGGAGCATCAGGGATAATAAACATAAATACAAATTGTCCAAGTGTCTCTGTTACTCCTGCAACTACATTTACTGGTATTTCAGTTAATACAGGTGCTACTGTTTCTCCACAAGCAAGAATAAGTTCAACTGCTTCTCCAGGAACATATACTTGTACATTTACTGCTTGCGGAGCAAGTGCAAGAAATTGCAACTCAAGAACTTTATCTGTAAATGTACAGAGAGAATGTTCATTAGTTGCTTATGGCTATTGTAATGTTAATAGAGATTGCACAGGATATGTAGATACATTAGTTTGTCCATCAGGAAGTACTAAAATAGGAACATGTGATGGGAGCAATTCGCCAAGATGTCAAGCTGAAGCATGTCTTCAACCTTCTCCAGCAAAAGCAAATGCTTATTGGAGTAGGGATACTTGTAGCTGGTGGTGTAATGCTGGATACACAGAAAATAGTGCACGCGAATGTATTGCAGGAACTTGTGCTGGACAAATAACAGTATGTCATCCCGGCTACAGGATTGCAGTGGGACCTGACGGATGCAATATGTGTGAACAAATTTGTACTGCTGATTCACAGTGCCCAACAGGATGGACATGCGTAAGTGGAACATGCACTGCTCCACCTCCAACATGTTCTCAGCAAGTTGATGCTCGCGTATGTAATGTAAATATACTAGCAGGTCAGTTTGATATTCTATGTCCAATAAGCAAATCAATAGATAAAGTAGGATGCTCACTTCAAGATTTGGTTAGCAATATCGTATACATCATAATTGGTGTAGGCGTTATTGCAGCAGTTGGTCTTGGAGTGTTCATCCTTATGAAGAAAAAAGGCATAAGGGTG
>Ga0180007_10005004_pt1 | contig 13729 bp, 18 predicted proteins | sample MM_PC_MetaG_FD_121122 | JGI IMG/M metagenome (GOLD analysis project Ga0180007, IMG submission 121122) | Groundwater microbial communities from the Aspo Hard Rock Laboratory (HRL) deep subsurface site, Sweden - MM_PC_MetaG | ecosystem: Environmental > Aquatic > Deep subsurface > Groundwater... | reverse complement strand
ATTATCGCTTTCATCTAAATATCCCCTCTACAATTTTAATCCTGTCCTTAACATTCAAAGTTTTCCCCTCAGGCGCGTTTGAAATTTCTGTCTGCCCTGCGTAATTCGCAAGTTCCCAAACTGTAATTCCCAAAAGTTTCGCAGTGTTCTCCATTGAAACACCATGCCCGTAAATCTTCGACGCCTTGTTGATGCTCGCCTTTCGAAAAACATCCTGAATATAACTTCGCATCTTCGGCGAAATCTTCCCGACTTCTGCCCGAAGCTGTTTCAAATTTTTCTTTATCAAAACCTCGTCGCTTTTCTTAATACTCTGAATAACTCCGTCAATGCTTTTCATAACAGAATCCAATTTTTCTGCATAACCTCTTTCAATAATTTTTCCCAGCGAATAAACAATAACCGCGACAGCAATGTTGTCCTCGTCCTGCGCCCGCGACGCCGTGTTGTTCGTCTGGTCGCTAAGTTGCTTCAACTTTAACACATCCTTGCTCTTAATTGCGGTTTTACTTTCTTCAAGAATCCTCACGACATTCTCCCCTTCTTCCATAACAAAATTAGAAAAAAAGATTATTTAAACCTTGTTCATTATAATAAATTATGAGAAAAATCCTCCTCGACACTTCGTTCATCATAACCTGCGCAAAGCAGAAAATCGATTTTTTCGACGAGCTAATTGGAAATCAAATTCTGATTCCCGAGCAGGTGCTTCATGAACTCGCGCGCCTCAAAACCCCAAATTCAGAACTCGCGCGAAAAATTCTCGAAAAAAGCAAGTTCAAAAAAATAAATTTAGAAAAAGGAAAAACAACAGACAACAAAATAATTAATTTTGCAAAGCAAAACCCCGACGCTGTTGTCGCGACTCTCGACAGGGAAATCCAAAACAAAACTCTGAACAAGAAATTAATAATTCGCGGGAAAAAGAAGTTGGAGATTATCTAAAATGTCCTGACAATACCCATTTCATAGCGTGTTTTCTGAACTAATTCTGCTAACTTAAGCGCATCAGTTTCCATTCTGTAGGTGTCTCTCTCCCCATCATTTTCCTTTTCAAGCATTTTCACAAAATCCCAATGATAACTATATATGGGAACTCCTTCACGGAGAGAACTTGTTACATAATTATCTGCCCTTATTCCTCTTGACTTTTCTCCCATTTTATCAAAAATGAATTCCTCTCTTGAAGCTGCTTCAGCAAGAACACCCCCTCCATGCGGAATAAGTGTAACATAAATTGTATCCTCTTCAAAAGTATAGGGTTTTGGTTCAATACCAACTCCAACACTAATCTTTCTGCTCATAAAAAATATTTGTTTCTCCGCTTTAAATAAATTTATCTTCTCTAAAATATATAATAATTTTCCCCTCAAAAACTTTTTAAACCAACTTTTACTCTAATTTTCAATGTTCTACATAACTGATGTTCAAGACCACATAAGAGTTGAGCCGAAACTATTCGGGTTGCCTACTCAGGAGGCTGTTGAAAACCAGCTTAAAGAAACTTATGCAGATTATTACGACAAAGAACTCGGAAAAGTCGTCGCTGTAATTGAAGTTTTGGAAGTCGGCGAGGGCATAATTATTCCCGGAGACGGCGCAGCTTATTACAAATCAAAATTCAAATTATTAATATGGAAACCTGAATTGCAGGAATTAGTTTTCGGAGTAATATCCGAAATTACAAGTTTCGGCGCTTTCATTGAAATGGGGGTGATGAGGGGAATGATTCACATCAGCCAGACAATGGACGATTATGTCAGTTTCAGCAAGGCAAACTCTCTTTTAGGAAAAGTAACAAAAAGAAATTTAAAACAAGGAGATTTATGTTTGGCAAGAGTCGTTGCAATCAGCCATAAAGGTGAAGAGGCAAAAATCGGATTAACAATGCGACAGCCAGGGTTGGGAAAATTAGAGTGGATAAAAGAAGACCAGATTAAAAAAAATAAAGACGCTGCGAAAGTTGCGAAAGCAGAAGAAAAGATAATTAAATCAAAGATAAGAAAGAAAAAATAATGCCAAAAGAAAAAGCATGTAAAATTTGTAAGAAGATTTATGAAGGAGAACAATGCCCTCAATGCGAATCAAAGGAATCAACAGAAGGTTTTAAGGGAAGAATTGTTGTTATTAACCCTGAAAAATCTGAACTCGCGCAAAAATTAAACATCAAAAACAAAGGAAATTTTGCAATTAAAACACGTTAATTAAAATGAAAAATTTTCAGGTAATCAGTGAAAAAGAAAATAAATTATTCAGCAGAAAAGAAATTGAAGCAGAAGTGGGAGCAGAAGTTACTCCGAGATTAGTGGAGATGAATAAACTTCTTTCTGAAAAGTTTTCAGTTTTGCCGGAAAATATAAGGATAAAAAAAATTGCAGGAAAATTCGGTTCAAAAACATTTGCAATTTCAGCGAACATTTATAATTCAAAAGAGGATTTAAAAAAAACAGAAGTTTTTTCAAAGAAAGAAATTGAAAAAATGAAGCAAAAAGTAGAGAAAGTAAAGGAAGATGAAAAAACAGAGGTCGCTGTTGAAAAAGTTGAAGAAAAAAAAGAGAAGGTAAATTAAAATCGCAAAGAAAAAAGGTTCAAAAAGCAAAAAAGGAAAAAAACCGCATAAGAACAAAGCAACTAGCAAGAAATATACAAAATACAAAATCAACGGCGATAAAATTATTCGCGAAAGATTTTGCCCTCGGTGCGGACCAGGAGTTTTTCTAATGAAATCACAGGGAAGATTTTATTGTGGCAAATGCCATTATTCAGAATTTGAAGGGAAGAAAGTTGAAGAAGAGAAGAAAGAGCAAGAGAAATAATTTTGATTATAACCTAGGAGCAGTGTCAATTAAGTTCTCTCCTCCATTTTTGGTATATCTAGATTATATTATAACCCTGGGAGATTCTTCAAGTCAGTCAAAAAAGATAACTTGAAGCCTCTCCTGGGGAAAAAGAGGTGATAATAAATTGAATACACTGGACTATTTAAATGTTTCGTTTATGTTACCCTTAAAAAATGACAAGATAGAATTAGTTTAAAGTAGTAATCAAAATTACTCCTGCAAAATACACCAAAACATTAGGCATTCTGGCATAAATAATATAGCACCACACAGGCAATTTTAGTCTGCTTAACTTACAAAACAATTATATAAATTTATAAAACAAAACACTTTGTTAAAGCATGGAAAAAGACGTGAGCATAAAGCAACAGCAAATTCACGACATTCTTTTCAATCGCGAAATCGACTGGCAGGAAATCATTTACGATTTGATAAACACCGAGCAATTAGACCCTTGGGACATAAATATCACTGTTCTCACAGACAAATACATTGAAAAAATTAACGAACTCGAAGAAACCGATTTTTTTGTTTCAAGCAAAGTTCTGCTTGCAGCAGCCCTTCTTCTGAGAATCAAATCTGAAATTCTATTAAACACTTACATCAAAAGCATCGATGAAATTCTCTTTGGAAAAAAAGAGAAAAAACAAAGCATCCTCGAGAGAATTGAACTTGAAGAAGAAATCCCTGAATTGATTCCGCGAAGCCCGATTCCGCGTTTCAGAAAAGTTTCATTACAGGAATTAATGAATTCCCTGAACAAAGCAATCATAACTGAAAATCGGAGAATCAAAAAAGAAATCATCAACAAAAACGCATTAAGAGAAATAGGAATTTCTCTGCCAAAAAGAAAAATAAACATTCGCAACAAGATAAGGGAAATCTACGAAAATCTTCTAAAATACCTCGACGAAAAAGACCGAAAAAAAATCTCTTTTACAGAATTCGTTGGAGCAAGTAAAGAAGAAAAAATCGCGTCTTTTTCTCCGTTGTTGCATTTGGAAAATCAGCAAAAAATATGGCTCGAGCAGGAAAATCATTTTGAAGAAATTCATCTCTGGCTCAAAAAAACCTACTTCAAACACAATCCAGACCCTTTTGCAGAATTAAAAGAAGAAATTGAAAATCTGAATGAAAATGAAATCAAAGAGGAGCCCAAAACAGAATGAAAGTCGCAATCTTGTTTTCAGGTGGAAAAGATTCTTGCTACTCTGCATACCTTGCGAAAAAAAAAGGCTATGAAATTTCCTGCTTGATTTCTATTTTTTCTGAAAACAAAGATAGTTACATGTTTCACACACCGTCGATAAAAAGAACAAAACAACAAGCCAAAGTCATGAAGATACCATTATTCATACAAAAAACAAAAGGAGAAAAAGAGGAAGAACTAAAAGATTTAGAGGAAGCAATTAAAAAAGCAAAAGAAAAATACAACATTAAAGCAGTTGTTACAGGCGCTCTGCACTCTGTTTACCAAACGTCGCGAATCCAGAAAATCTGCGACAAATTAGATTTAGAATGTTTCAATCCTCTCTGGCATAAAAACGAATTTGAATATCTTGAAGAATTGATTAAGAATAAATTTGAAATAATTATTACCGGAGTTGCAGCATTTCCCCTCGACGAAAAATGGCTTGGAAGAAAAATAGATAAAAAATTTATGCAAGATGTTCGACGACTTCACGCAGAATATAAAATCCATCCAGCAGGTGAAGGAGGAGAATTTGAAACATTTGTCCTGAATTGCCCCCTATTTTCACGAGGATTAAAACTTGTTGATAAAAAAATTCTTGGAGAAAAAAATTCTTGGAGAATGGAAATCAACGTCAAATAAAATATATAATCAATCATGTAAATCTTTATTAAGTTTAACTTTATAAGATAAGAATGAGTCGATAAAGAGGACTTGGTGCTGAGAAATCAATATTGATTAAAATCCTCAAGCCTTACGGTTTATCTGTAGAAAGCCCAAATGCCCCAAAACATCCTGAAAATTGGGGGTTGTTACATTTTCCACTTACTCATGAAAATAAAAGAGTTGGCGCAGGATTTCCTTATAGAACCCAAGGTAAGGAAGTAATGTTATTAAAAAACCCTCTTTCACACGAAGATAAATTAAGATTAAAAGATGATTTAGAAGTGATAGGATATTCTTTATGGGTTTCTCCAAAAAATTGTTATGAAGAAAGAATTTCTGAGTATTAGGATTGTCTCAACTTCTTGAGAACAAATCTTCTCTCTGAATATCTGTTTTCATTTAACTCTCAACAATTCCTTTTTGCTTTTTCTCAATAATCCATTATAACCTCCGCGTTTCCCGTCGCTGCGAATTACTTTATAACACGGAACGCTTTTGTCTTTGTTGCCCGCGAGAATTCTTGCAACTGCACGCGGATGCGAATTAAATTTTTTCGCAAGAAATTTGTAAGTCGTTATTTCTTCTTTTTTCAACGTTTTAAGATAAGCAAATATTTTTTGTTTTAGTTCAGACATAATTAGCAACATAAATTAATTTTTTAAACTCTCAGCAAAATTTCCTTTCCTGTTTTCATAATTTTAACTTTAAATTTATTCGTCCTAACTTCCTGCACACCGACAAAAATAACTTTTTGAAAACCATAAGCATTTGCATATTCTAATGCTTTTGACGGCTTGCCATAATACATTGAAACAATCTTGTTTTGCCGTCGGAGTTTTTGCGCAAGTTTAATTGCTTCTCTGTCCTGCTCTAAAGAAACAATTAAATATTTCTCAAGATTCACAGCAAGATTTGAAACAGCGCACAATCTTTCAATTCCAAAACTAATTCCCGTGCACTGCGCATTATTAAAATTATAACTTCCGCCGCCAGCAATTGTTTCCTTAATTTTCTTCGTCTTGATTTCAAAAACATTTCCATTATAATAACTTAAACCCCGAACCAGCGACGGTGCAAATTTAATTTTAATTCCATAACTTTTGCAGTATTCAAGCAAACCAATTATCTCTTTGTAAGAATCAAACTTTGAAAGATATTCTTCGCCTTGGTTTATTGTTTTTAGCAAATTTTCTGCCCCAAATCTCTCCAAGTTTTTATTAGTTCTACCTTCATTAAATTTGCAATTACACTCAATCTTATCAAGCTCCCGCATAATCTGCTCGCGATTTTTCTTAATCTTCAAATCATCTAAAATTGCATTCAATAATTTTCTATTATTAAACAAGATAGTAAATTCAATCCCAAGATTCTTCAAAATCTCCGACGTCATCGCAAGAATTTCTACTTCGTCTTTTGTCGTTGAACCAACAACATCAGCGTCGCACTGTGTAAACTGCCGAGTACGATTTCCAGCTACAGGTTCATCTCTAAATACCTGCCCAATTTGATACCTCTTAAACGGAAGTTTTTTGTTCTTCATCAAACGCTTCAACTGAAAAGTAAATTCATAACGCAAAGCAAGTTTTCTCTTTCCTTTATCTGTTAATTTGTAAATATCCGAAACAGCTCCGTCATTCGCATTCTCGCCCCGCACAAATTCCTCTGACTCAATTATCGGCGTCTCAGCAGGTTGAAAACCATATCTTTCAAAAGTTTGCCTAATCACTTCTCGCACAACTGCACGCTTTTCAGCTTCTTTCCCGTCATAGTCGCGAAATCCTTTTATGATGTCTGTTTTCATTTCAATTTCCTCGCAAGATTATCAACTTTTTTTATAATTTCCTTGATGCTTTTCTTGATTATTAATTTATCGTTTTTCTCACCTTTGGCATCCATGATTTTCCATACAACAACTTTAAGATTCCCTTTCATATAAAATTTACTATTGAATATTTCAAGAGGTACATCGTCTGCCACAATGACAATCATATCTTGCTCTTTCAATAAACTTATGCTTAATGATTGCGAACCATTTTCCACGCTTATTTCAAATTCCTTTGCAGTTTTTCTCTGAAATTTAATTAATTCTTTTTCATCTTTGCTTAGAATATCTGCTTTAATAATTCCCGCGCTCGACGCTGTGATGTTTTTATTCCTGTTGATTTTATTAAAGTAGGCTTCAGCTATCTTGCTTCTAAATACATTGTGTTTGCAGACAAATAATAAATTCATTTTATTCTTTAAAGGCGGAGGGAGAGAATCGAACTCTCGTTTTGCGGACCACAACCACACGTTCTACCATTAAACTACAACCGCCATAATTTAATTTACCCACTGAAGATATATAAAAGTTTCCAGAATCATCAGCCTTGAGCAGTAACTTAAAGGGAAAGTTAAGCGAAGGAAACCGATAGGTGTCCTCGCAGGCACAGCTAAAAAAATCCCTATTTCCAGTGATGAAAACAGCTCCAAATTTTAGCTTTCATAAAATTACTATAAAAAAAGGATTTTTAAACTTAACTCTCTCATTATTTGAATGGGAATCTTAATTAGAAAATCAAGTGGAAATTTTGCTATGACTGGGATTGCTAAACTTTCTGTAGTTAGTTTTCTCGTCGGAATTTCCTCAGCACTTGTTAGCACAATTTGGGCGCTTTACATGGACAGCTTCGTCCACAGCGAAGTCATCGTCGGATTCATCTCTTCTGGACTGACTTTAATTGCATTCATTTCCTATTTTGTGTTCATACCAATAATTGAAAAAACGAGCAAATCAAAAATTTATGCATATTCCCTAATTTTATTTGGAATTTCATACATTCTTTTTGCTATAAATACCAACTTCTATTTTTTCATAATCCTTGCTTTTCTAATCACAATCGGCTACACTTTTAAGGCAACAAGTTTTGGAATTATCATTCGCGACAAATCCAAATATTCTGCACTGGCAAGAAATGAAGGAATAATATATACCATAATGAACTGCGCATGGGTTGTCGGACCCTTGGTCGCAGGATTTATAGCAAATAGTTATGGGATAAGCATTGTTTTTGTTTTGTCTGCAATATTCATCTTTCTCTCATTCTTAATTTTTTATTTTTCAAAAATTACCGACGACAACATCAGTAAAAAAACCCACAAGGATTTAATCAAAAATTTTAAAGATTTTTTCAAGGATGACCAGAGAAAACTGTCTTACTTCATAAGCGGAGGAGTAAATCTCTGGTGGGGATTCATATACCTTTTCATTCCTTTGCACATTGTAAGAAGCGGTCTGAGTGATTTGTGGGTTGGTTATTTCCTGTTCGCAGTCGCAGTTCCTTTAATTTTAACAGAATATAAATTTTCAAAATTAACCTCAAAAATTGGTCACAGAAAAATATTCAAAATCGGCTATCTTTCAGTGGCAATATTCTCTCTGCTATGTTTTTTCATCTCAAATATTTATATTGTTCTTGGATTATTATCTCTTGCAAGTTTTGGTATGGCAATGCTCGAACCGACGACAGAAACTCATTTCTTCAAAATATTAAAAAAGAAAAGTGAGGAAAACAGATTTTACGGGCCTTACAACACAAGCATCGATTTCAACAGTTTCATCGGAAGAATCGCAGGTTCGTTCATGCTTTTATTTTTGCCTTTTAAATATTTATTTTTACTTTACGCTTTATTCATGTTTGGGATGTTCTTAATCTCATCAAGAATTAGAAATATTTTTTAAATCCAGTTTCTCTATACTCTAAAATGAAAAAATACGAACTTCTGGCGCCAGTCGGAAATTTTCCCATGTTAGTCGTGGCAGTAAATGCAGGAGCCGACGCTATTTATTTTGCATTAAAAGAATATGGCATGCGTGCGTCGGCAAAAAATTTTACCATCGAGGATTTGGGTAAAATTGAAAAAATCTGCAAACCAAAAAAAGTAAAGAGATATTTAACTCTGAATACAATAATCTACAACAGCGAAATCAAAAAAGTTGAGGAGGTAATAAAAAAAGTAAAAGGAAAAATTGATGCAATAATCTGCTGGGATTTTGCAGTCATAAATCTCTGCAAAAAATACAAAATTCCTTTTATGATTTCAACACAAGCGTCAATTTCAAACATCGAGTCTGCAAAATTTTACAAAAAACTCGGAGCAAAAAAAGCGGTTCTGGCAAGAGAACTAAATCTAAAACAAATTAAGGAAATTTCAAAGGTAATCGATGTGGAGTGTTTTGCCCACGGTGCAATGTGCGTTTCTGTTTCAGGAAGATGTTTCACTTCGCAATTTTTATTTAACAAATCTGCAAATCGCGGACAATGTCTGCATCCTTGCCGAAGAAGTTACATTGTCAGGGATAAGCAGGAAGGCTACGAACTTGAAATTCAAAATGACAAAATCCTGTCTGCAAAAGATTTGTGCACCTTGCCCTTTATTGAAAAAATGAAAAAAGCAGGCGTAAAAACTTTCAAAATTGAAGGGCGAAACCGCGACCCGCGTTATGTTGACACCGTCGTGAGAATTTACAGAAAAGCACTGGATAAAAAATTGTCCAAAAAAGAAATAGACGAAAGTTTGGAAGAATTGAAAAAAGTTTACAACAGAGGTTTTTCATCAGGATTTTTTTTAGGGCTTCCGACATCAGACGATTTTGCGACAGTTGAACACAGTGCATCAAAAGAAAAAAAACATTTCATCGGAAAAGTCTCTCATTACTTTTCGAAAATTGGGGTAGCAACAATAAAATTAGTTTCAGAATTAAAAGTCGGAGATGAAATTATTGTTATTGGAAATTCAACTGGAATAGAAAAATCAAAAGTTGAAAGAATAGAAATAAAAAAGAAATCCGTCTCTTCTGGAAAAAAGGGAGACGAGATAGGAATAAAATTACCGAAAATAAATAAAAACGACGAAGTTTATGTAATTAAAAAATAAATTACATCAATATTCATTGATAGTTATTTAGCTACACAACAATATACTCCGTCGACAGTTACTACTATTTTTTCAGTTTCAAGACAAACACTTTCTGAATCAGTTGCGTCAGTAACATCTGCGATTGGGCATTCATTAAATAAATCCCCAGCAGTCTTATCTACTTCTGCTGTTCCTTTGTCCAAAATATTTTGGATTACATACCATACTGCACCAACAGCAACCAAAGCTAACGCGACTATGATGAGCATAGTTATAACGCCAGATATACCTTTTTTTTGTTTTATCATTTTGCACCTCCTTTCAAACGTTTCAAGAGCGAAAATAAATTTCCCTCTAATTATTGAGCAAATTCCGTCAATAATCTGTTTAAATTCAAGTAAAAAGAAGTTTTTAAATATTTTGCTTATTGAAACTATCTAGCAATTTGAAATATTCTTTTTTGTCAATTGTTTTGTCTGATTCAGACAGTCCGACATTTTCAGAAAATTTCCAAAATGCCGACGGCTTATAACCTTTCTTTTTCAGCGCCTGTATCGTCGGCAATCTTAAATCACCCCATCCAGAATATTTGCCTGCTTCAACATCTTTTGTTATTCCTGTTGCAGATAATCTCAAACCTTTAATGTGCCATCTTCCTAAAAATCCTGTCCACGGAAATTGCTTCCCAAGAACTTTAAAAATCATTCTCTGCCTTTCTGCATTATCCCGATGCTCTTTTGCACGAATTATGTGTGTCATTTTCATTTCAATATCATCAACAGCAACAGCAAGATTCATCAAAGGCCAGACGCGGTATTTCTTTTTTTGCAAAGGATGAGGAGTTTCATTAATTCTCGCTAGTGGAAAATCTCTCATAGCAGGATTCTTATGCTGCATATCTGACTTAAATCTCAAAACAGCGTTGCCAGTTTTATAATCATTTTTATTTAACATTCTTTTCCATCTCTCTAAATTATCCTTCACACTTAATTTTCTGCAAGGACAATTTTCTCTCTCTTTAACAAATTCCCTGAACTCATCCCCTGAACAGGTGCAGACATACGCCGAATTTTTTTGAATTAATTTTTTAACATATTTATAATAAAGTTTCATTCTTTTAGACTGAATAACAATCTCTGCTTTATTGCCAAAAAGCCATTTAGAATCCTGTTCAATTAATTTGTATGCTTTAGGATAAATATTATCTGGATTTGTGTCTTCAATTCTCACGTAAAATTTGCCGCCGTATTTCTGAACAAGCAAAAAAGAAATGCATGCAGTCATTGCATGTCCAATATGAAAAGCCCCCGACGGCGACGGTGCAAACCTCATAATAACCTTTCCTTTTTTAGCGCCAGGCAAATCTGGCAAACCTTCACGAACTTTTCTTTTTGAAATTTCCTTCTCCAGTTTTTCAAACTCTTTTTTTTTCTCTTCAGCAGAAAGTTTCTCCACTTCCTTAATTATCTTGGAAATTTCTTTAATATAACTTTTAACTTCCTCTTTTTTCAAACCTTCGTGAAACAGCGACGAAATCACAGCCCCTTGATTAGCTTTGCCATCGTGGGCAAGTGCATTTTTCAACGCGTATGCGCGTGCTTTTTGTTTTAAGTCTTTCATTTTAATTTCTCAAACAATTTTAAATAGTGTAGCATTAAAGGAATAGTCAGTTTCAAAACCCTTTAACTCCTGCCTTCCGTTCCAAAACTTCAATCCTTTGTTGCAAATGATAAATCTGATTTGACATGTCTTCAATTTTTTCAGTCATATCCATAAGTCGCTTGGCAAGTTTTTTTCTTCTCTCGTCGACAGCAGGCATATCAACATATTCAGAATTATCTTCGTTGTTTTTTGAAACCGTATTTGCAATCGCGCCAAAAAACCCAAAACCCTCTGAGTTATTCTTTGGCAAATTCTGTGATTCTTGTTTTATCTCTTCAGCCCGTGCCTGTTGCTTCCGATACCTTTCGCTTAAATCAATCACTCTGTCTTTTTTTCTAAATAATCCCATATCAAAGAAAACTTTCCCATTTATTTAAACTTAACTAATGAAACATTTTTTAAATACCTTTGATCTAATTAAAGTATGGCTACAATCGAGCAAATTATTGGAAAGGTCAATCCAAAACTTTACGCATCTAATGGAAGTGAGCTGTTAAAAAAATATGGTTCTGCTGATAAAATTCCTGCAGAAGAAGTCAAACCAAATGCAGTAAAATATTCTACAAAAGAAGGGATAGTCAAAATAGATTCAGGAGGAATCGAAGCTACTCACAAAATAGTTTATAATTCTCCAGCAGAAAGTTTAGAGCCGGTTTATTTTTGGATAGTGGATTTTTTGGAAACTCTCGGATTTTCTTCAGAAAAACTAGTAGACAATTTTACATCGTCTCCGGGCTCAGGACACTTTGGAGAATTAGGTCAGAGAGCAACTGTGATGCAGCAGCAAGCAATTCAAATGCTCGGACAGGTCAATACTGTTTTAAGAAGCGTGCTGAATATAATTTACGATTTGAAAGAATTTAGAATAAGATTGCAAAGTTACGATAATTTTAAATCCAACGACAAAAACAAAAGTTCTGCGGCACTGCAAAGTTTAAAGCAAGTCTGGCTCGACAAAGTTGATATTTCTAAAGGAAACTCAAGCATAAAAGCAATGGCATTGGGGCAGGCAGGATTCCAAACATTACTGGATGCATTTCTCGTCGTGAAAAACGAAAAAGAAGCAGAAAAACTTGATTTAAACGAACGGGTGAAACGAATTGTTCAGTCAAGAATTCAGGAGTTTAACATCTGGCTTAAAGAATCAGAAGGAGAATTAAGAAAAAGATATGTAATGGAAAAAACTTATTTGGGGAGCCAAGTCAATTCTTTAAAACTTTATTCGCGTTGGGCAAAGCCTTATCTGAAAACCGCCCAGCAGCTTGAAATGAAAGAAAGTTTGCGAGAGCCGGCGATGGTAAAAGCATTCAGCACAACTTTATTTGAACTGACTCTCTTCGGAAAATCAAAAGTAAACACACAGGATGCAGCCATTGCCGGCAGTCTTCCAGTGGACTTCAAAAAAATAAAACCCAAAAGAGATTATTACGGTTGTGTTTTGGTCGATTTAAAATTCAGAGGAATCCCCCAAAGAATTTCCCAAAAAGGAGATTATGCTTTTGGCGGAAAAGCAGAAGTAACATTCAAGGCATATGCATTGAACGAAGATGAAATAAAAAAACTAGATAATGAATTAGGTAAAGCCGACATAGGCGATGTCTTAAAATTAATTGAGGGTTCGACGACAGAAAGCCTAAGTCAGTTGCAGGATGAAATTAATTTTTTCCTTGAGGAAAAGGAAAAAGGGGAGGAAAAGAAAAAATCTTCAGACGAGTCAAATCCTTTTTTGGCTTTGCTCGGCGCATATGATAAAAACGAAAAATCCGAAAAACCAAAAAAGCAGGACAACTATAAACCTCTACGCCCTGACGACTGGCTTGAAAAAACCCACATACGAACTCTCGCAGCAGCAGATGCCGTCGACAAAACATTCACAATTTTTGACACATACAAGAAAGCGCATGGAATGGAGAGTTATACTTAATAAGATAATCTTTTGAAAATTTTTTCAAACTTTTCCAATGTAACACTTTAAAATTAATATACCTTCACCACAGCAATATTTTTAAAAGAATCTTTAGTAGGATTTTGTATGAAAAAGAAAGAAAATACTCCTATTAAAAAACCGCAAGAAGCAATAAGAGAATACCAACAAAGACTTAATCAATACTGCGCGAGGATGATAGGATTAATCGAATCATATGAAAAAGCAGCGAATCTGGAAAGATTCAGAAATTTATTGCCTTTGACAAAAAAGTTGCTGGAAGATGAAAACCCAAAAGCAAGAAAGGAAGTTACCGAACTGATTATTAAATTAGATAAGGAGATTAATTGGTATGAAATACATTATAGCCAATTAAGCAAAGAAAAAGAAATCCACAGAAAGAAAAAAGCTCTGGATTCACTTGTTTCTTAATCCTTTTTTGTGGTGCTTAGTAGACTCATCTTTACTTATATGCAATTGGCAATTCTTTTTGTAGCCATGATTGTTCGCTATAATCCTATTGTAAAAAGCATAGGCTAAATCTAT
>Ga0180007_10005003_pt1 | contig 13732 bp, 9 predicted proteins | sample MM_PC_MetaG_FD_121122 | JGI IMG/M metagenome (GOLD analysis project Ga0180007, IMG submission 121122) | Groundwater microbial communities from the Aspo Hard Rock Laboratory (HRL) deep subsurface site, Sweden - MM_PC_MetaG | ecosystem: Environmental > Aquatic > Deep subsurface > Groundwater... | reverse complement strand
GTCCGGTGAGAAGGCGAGCCCCGCCACCATGTCGGCTCCCACGGCAATCTCGCGTACCAGCTTCCTGGCGTCCGGGTTCCAGATCCGGACCCTGCCGTCGCCGCACGCCGAGGCCAGCAGGCGACCTGACGGCGAGAAGGCCACCCGCCGTATCGCGGGACCACCTGACTTTCCAAGACCGGCGAGCAGGACTCCGCTTCTGGCGTCCCATTGGCGAATGAGACCGTCGTCGCCAGCGCTGGCCAGGGAACGACCGTCGGGCGAGTACGACACCGATCGTGCAAAGCCTGAGTGCCCCCTGAGTATCAACGGCTCGGCGACCACGAGGACCTCGAAGATCCGGACCAGCCCGTCGTAGCCAGCGCTGGCCAGGAAACGGCCGTTGGGAGAGTACGCCACCTCCCCCACCAGGTCACGGGAGCCCACCAGCCGGCGCGTCAGGGTTCCGTCCCGGGCGTCCCACAGACGGACCGTACCATCGGCGCCGGCCGTGGCCAGTTCCTTGCCGTCAGGGGAATGGACGATGCTCCATAGGTAGCCCTGCCCAGGCTCGTAAAATGCCGGCGAGGGGTCGACCATTTCCCACAGGCGGACCGCACCGTCCTCTCCTGCCGAGGCGAGGAGCTGGCCATCCCGGGAAAACGCACCGCCCCTGACGGCCTGGGCATGTCCGTTGATGGCCATCACCGGGGTGCCGTCGGCCTCCCAGAGGCGCACCGTGCGATCCCAGCCGGCGCTGAAGAGCCGACGGCCGTCCGGGGAGTATCCCACCTGCAGCACCTCGTCCTCATGCCCCTGCAGAACCTGCAACCGGGCCCCGCTGAAGGCGTCGAAGATGCGGACGGTCTTGTCGTAGGAGGCCGTGGCGATCCGCCGGCTGTCGGGAGAGAAAGCCACATGCCGGACCACCGCCTCGTGACCGGTGATCACCAGCGGATCCGCGGCGGACCCAGACTCCCAGATTCGGACCGTCCTGTCCCGTCCGGCCCCGGCCACCCGCTTCCCGTCGGGGGAGAAGGTCACACCGTGCACTGCACCCACATGCCCGCTCAGTTCACCTGCCGGTTCCAGGCCGGGAACACGCCACAGCTTGACGACGCCATCCGCGCCGCCCGTGGCCAACCGGGAGCCCGTGGGCGAAAACGCGAGGGTGAAGGCGTCTCCCCGGTGTGCCGAAACCGTTGCCACCGCCGACCCATCGGCCGCACGAAAGAGCCGCACCCGGCCATCCCTCCCGCTGGTGGCCAGAAGACCGCCAACCGGTGAAAAGGCGACCGCCCACGCCGTGTCCTGATGGGCCCTGATCCGGAAGCCCGGCTTTCCCGACGCGATGTCCCAGGCCAGCAGCGCGCCACTCTTCGAAACAGCGACCACCTGTCCACCGTCAGGAGACAGGGCGACACCGTTGAGCGGGTCGCCCGACCGGATGACCCGACGCAGCCGGACCGCCGCCCGGGATCTCGCCATCAACTCGCGCCCCAGGGACTCCAGGGCCAGCCCGGCGGCGGCGGGATCGCCGGCCGCGAAGCGCTCATCCGCCAGCGGGCTCGCCGGATAGGCCGGATTGTGCACCAGTGCGGCGGCGGCATAGATCCGCGCCGTGAGCAGTCGTCGCTCCGCGAGGAGCCTCCCGGCCTTCTCCGCGGCCCCCTGGGCGAAGTGAAGTCCCGCGCGAAGGCGCTCACGTCGTTCCTGAAAGCGAGCCGCCTCCGCCCGCGCCGAAGCGACCTGGGCCTCCTCCCGGGAGACCTTCTCGGCGCGAAGCGACAGGCTCACCAGGACCAGCGCCACCACCACCACCACGAGCACGCCCGCGATGGCCGCGAGCAGCCCCTTCTTCCGGACGGCGAAGCGCACGAGATGCTCCCAGGGCGTGTACTCATGGGCCAGCACCCTGCGACCGGCACGGAACGCCTCGATGTCGCCAGCCAGGTCGCGAGCATCCTGATAGCGGGCCGCCGGATCACGTTCGAGGGCCTTGACGCATACAGACGACAAGGCGGCCGGTATCTGCTGGTCGAGCTGGCAGGGCGGGACCACGGGCGCCTCGAGCACCTGCTCGATGAGCACGTGCACCGAGGAGGCCACAAAGGGCGGTCTTCCGGCGACGATTTCATAGAGGACGGCCCCCAGGGACCAGATATCGGCCCCGCCGGTGAGCTCGATCGCATCCCCCATGATCTGCTCGGGGCTGGCATAGGCGGGTGTCCCGATGAAGTCGCCGACCTGGGTCAGATCCCCGCCGATGGCGGAAGCACCGGCCTCGAAGACGGGCGTTCCACGGCCGCCGCGACGAGGGTCCTCCTCATTCACCTCCGCAGGATCGCGGCTCCCCGCGAGCCCCCAGTCGAGCAGGATCGTCTCGCCGAACTCCCCGATCATCACGTTGTCAGGCTTGATGTCACGGTGGACGATGCCTCGGCTGTGGGCATAGGCGATCGTCTGGCAGAGGGCGACGAAGTGTGGAAGCAGGGCGAGCCGGGCGTCCAGGGCAAGCCGGGCGTCAACGGAGTCGCAGGCCTTCATCGCGGCCCGAAGGGTCCTGCCCCGCACGAGCCGCATCCCGTAATACAGTTGACCGTCGGCCCGATGCCCCAGCTCGTAGACGGGCACCACGCCGGGATGCTCGAGCTGGCCGGTCACACGGGCCTCACGCAGGAACCGGGCGACCTGGGTTTCGTCGACCACGTCGTCGTGCAGCTCCTTGATCGCCACCTCGCGGCGGAGATGGCGATCAAAAGCCAAGAACACCCGGCCAATGCCCCCGCGGCCGATCTCGGCGTCATCTCGGTTCCCGTCTGCATAAACATAGCGGCCTGGATCCTCCGCCGTGGTCTGCCCCGACTCGCAGGCCTCCTGGCCGAAACGGGTCACCAGATCCACGGGCACAGACCGGCCCAGGGTCGTGTGGTTCTCCGGAGCTGTGGAATGGGTGGTGTCTCCGCGCTTGTCTTCTCCCAAGGTTCCGCCTCCGGAGGAGAAGGTAACCAGCAGCACGGGAACATGTCAAGCGGACTGCAGGCGTGGTGCTCTCCGAAGCGCCTCAGGAAACGCCTTGGGGACCAGCGCAAAACAGGGATTTCCACTCAGTGTCCCTGGGTGTATACTGTCACCTCCCGAAGGAGGCCACCCATGCGCAAACACCTGTTCTCCACCATTCTCTCTCTTTGTTCCTGCGGGCTTCTTTTCTGCTGCACGCCCACTGGTACCAAGCACAACACCGACGCAGGCGTCGACGCCAACAACGACGCCAACAACCAGAACAACGTCGACGGCGACGTCGACGAGACCGACTCCGACGGCGACGGCGTGCCGGACCACCTCGACGCGTGCCCCAACGACATCAACCAGTGGACCGACGCCGACAGCGACGGCCAATGTGACGAGGTCGACGACGCCTGTCCGGCAGACGGCGCCGGCTGGACTGACGCCGACGGTGACGGACACTGCGATCAGGGCGATGACAAATGCCCCGATGACATCAATCAGTGGACCGACGCCGACGCCGACGGCCACTGCGACGAGCTCGACGACGACTGTCCGGGCAACCCGAACGGCTGGGTCGACTCCAACGGCGACGGCTTCTGCGACGGCAACGACGACAACGACGGCGACGGCATCCGCAACTATGAGGAGGAGAACTATGGTGACGACTGCATGATCTCGAACCCGGACGCAGCCGACTCCGACCGCGACGGCGTGCTCGATCCCGAGGACCCCTATCCGATGGATCCCTATCCCGAGTACATCCTGCACCGCAACGACAACGGCACCATCGACCTGATGCTCTCGAACCGGGACGGCTCCTTCCAGAACGCCGTGGAGATCGGCGAGTCCTTCGGCTGCACCGCCGACGCCCCCCACAACTGCCCGGCGAACATCAACTACCGCTATGTCGCGTTCTATGTGAGCGACTTCGACAACAACGGCTCGGTCGACTTCCTGGCCGTGGGCGACTCCGACACCGCCAACGCCAGCAACCCGCTGGACCTATGGTATTTCTACCGCTCCAACGACATCACCCAGGGGAGTTCCACCACCTTCGAACAGCGGCTCGTGGACAGCGCCCTCAACGTCAGCCTCGGCAGCCTCATCGCCGATCTCAACAACGACCACCGCATTGATCTGGTCCAACTGGCCGTGGTGAAGCCCGCCAACATCACCCAGGGCATCCTCTACTCCCTCGAGAACACGGGCACCGTGCGCACGGCCAACTGCGCCACCACCGAAGATCCCGCCAACCCCAACGGCTGCCTGTTCATCCGCCGGCAAGCCGCCGACATCACACCGCTGGTGAACAACCAGTGGAACGTGAGCCTGGCCCGTGACGCCGTGGACTTCAACGGCGACGGCTTCCGTGACCTGGCCATCACCACGATGGCCAACGGCGGCGACGTGGCCATGCCCGTGTACATCCTCAACGGCGCCGGCGACGGGACGTTCACCGTGCCGACGACCTCCTATTTCAGCCACAACTCGGGCCCCTGCGGCAGCTCTCCGGCCAACTCCATCGTGTTCGGCGACTTCAACGACGACAGCATCGGCGACATCATCATGGGCTTCGACGATGACGGCGATCCGGGCTCGGGCTGGTTCTATCCCGGACAGATCAACGGCGGCGTCTTCGGGTTCAACTTCGCCGCCTGCTTTGAAGCCATCGACATCAATCCGGCCAACGAGAACGACTCCGATGCCGCAGGTGTCTCCGGATCCGCCCAGAACTTCGACTTCAACTTCGACGGCCACCAGGACGTCATTCTGGGCTGGAACTACCAGAGCGCCTGGGCTGCGCCTTCCCGCACGGTGCTCTACCTGGGCAACGGCAACGGCACCTTCGCGCCCGTGATCACGATCCGCGACTTCCCCACCACCACCTACGGCAGCAACTTCGCGATCCCCCAGCGCCTATGCGCCTGGTTCCCCATCGACTGATTCGGCCCGGAAATACCCCGCTGGCGGGGCCCGGTTCAGGCCCTGTGATAGTAGCGGTAGAAGCCGGCCAGCAGCAGCTGGAGCCGGGTCATCTCCGGATGCAGTTGATGCTCCTGCTCGTAATAGATTTCCAGCGCCTCGAGCTCGCCCTCGTCGAGCCAGATGCCATGGCAGGACGGGCAGAAGTCGATGACGATCCACTTGTTGAAGCCGTGCTCCTGCTTCTCCATAATCGTGGCGCAGGACGGACATTCAAGGGGCTCCTCGTCGAGCTGGCGCTCGTGGTTGAACTTCGCGGCATCGACATTGATCGAAGCCTTCAGGCGCGTCGAGTAGTCGATCTCCTGGGTCTGCTGGATCTTCTCGAGCTCGCCCGGGTCGAGCCAGATGCCCCGGCACTTCGGGCACAGGTCGATCTCGACATCGGCTTCATACACTTCCCTGACCAGGTCGATTTCATTGAACGGGCATTTCATTGTAGACCTCCTCGATTCGCATCATCGCCCTTATAAAACATTTTTCCGACAAACACCACCGGCGGAATGAGTCAGAACATGAACGCCAGGCCACCGGAGAGCCAGAAGACGACGGTCTTGAAGTATTCGCTGTCGAACATGGGGGCTTCCCCCGGGCTGGCGAACTTCCACAGTACGTTGGCCTCGAACTGCACGGCGACATGGCAGCTCTTCCACAGGCACATCTGGATGCCCGCCACGCCGTTGAGGAAGGCTCCGCCCAGTTCATAAGAGTCCTTGACGTCGCTTCCACCAAGCGGGTTGTCATGGGAGACAGACATCCGCAGGGGACCTCCGAAGCCGCCAGCCCCCAGGTAGGGGCGGATGTCGCTGTCCATGAAGAACGTCTCCACATGGCGGGCGAAGAACTGGATCTGCGATTGCTGGCTCGTGACGACACTATTCTCGCCGCGTTCTTCCACTTCAAAGCTGCTCTGCCGCATGCCGACGGTGATGCGGTGGCGGTGCAGGAAGATCAGCCCCACTTCCGTGGAGAAGACCGGCGCGTTGCGGCCCCAGCCGTCGTTGGTGGTGTAGGCGCCCAGCTCGGTGACCGTGTCCATCGGGATGAAGCCGAAGTCGTAGCCGACCATGGGCGATACGAAGATCCGCCACGAGCGCGTCGGCTTCGCGGGCGGCGTCACCGGCGGCGTCACCGGCGGCGTCACGACCGGCGGCGTCACACCCGGCGGCGTCACGACCGGCACCGGCTTCTCCGCCGGCAGCTCGAACACGTGGGGCTTCCCGGCGCTGCCCCAGGTCGCGACCTCGGTGCCCGAAGCATCCAGCGCGACCAGATGATAGGCGAACTTCACGAACTTCAGGGACGCGCCCGGCACCACCGTGACCCAGCGCCGGGTGCCCATCTTCTCCAGCGTCTCCTCCTTGGCGGCGCCGTCGTTGATCCGGTACGAAAGCACGACCCTGGCCACGTTCAGCCCGTCCTGCACCCGGCTCACGAACACCAGCGGCTTGCCGGCCTCGACCTTGGCCTGGGGATCGTGCTCGAGGGGCACCTTCGGGTTCTCAGGGGACTCCGGGGCGATGCCGTGGCCCTCCTCGAGCTGGCGGATCCGCAGCTGTTTCTCCTTTTCGCCCTGGACCGCAGCGAAGTACGCCGCCAGCGTCTTCTGGAAGAACTCCATCAGGCTCGCGGTCTCGTATTTTTTGGGCAGCGCGGACTCGGGCCGCAGCCGGAACATCATGGTGAAGGCGTCCCCGGCGTATTGCAGGTTGCTGAGGTTGAAGTGCACGATGCCCGCGTAAAGCAGCAGGTTCAGCCCCGCTTCCTGGGACATGCACAACTTGCGCTGGACGGCGGTGGCGCCGTCGAGCTTCTTGAGGGTCTCGTCGATGATCGTTCGCGCTGCGAGCCAGCTCTTCCCGTCCATGAGCTTCTCGGCCTTGACCAGGGCCTCCTGCTGCCCCTTGACCACCACCGGCGGACAGGTCTTGTCATCCACGACCGCGGGCTCCACGGGCACGGTCACCACCGTCACGCGGTCCTTGAGATCCTTGATCTCGGCCAGCCGCTTGCGGATCTCTGGTTTGAGGCTCTCGGCCTCGGCGCTGTCGTACACCAGGATCATCTCGTAGGCCTCGCGGGCCCGGGAGTAGACCTCCATGCCGTCGTAGGCCTTGGCGAGCTTGTATCGCGCGGTGAGGCTGTAGGGCACGAACTTGAGCACGCACTCGAAGCTCTCGGCGGCCTTCACGTAGTCGAGCTTGTCCTGGTACATGCCGCCCATCTGGAAGTATCGCCGGGCGATCTCGGTGTTCTTCTCGTCGTTGTCGGTGATGCTCGGGCAGTGCAGCTTCTCGGCGCGCGCCGGGGCGGCCCAGAGAAGCACTGCCAGAAACGCGAAATTCGATAAGGTTCGCCATGCAATTCGGGTCTTGTTTCTCATTTCCTCTCCAGTCACTTGCTCGCGGTCACATGCAAACCATCACGTCCAAGTCGTCTAGATAGGCCTCATACACGAGAACGCACGTTCCGGAAAGACAGTCATCCGACTCTATGCAGAATTTACGACAGTTGCTGCCAACACAATAATATCCAGGACTACACTGATTATAATAATTGTCCGAATAAGGTTGGTCTTCCATACATCCACCGGTATTGGTGGTGCTGTGCAGGCAGGCAGTGGTGAACGCGACCCCGTTTTCATTAACGACATAGCAGCCATGGTCAGGGTCCGGACAGCCAGTTCCGGAGATGGGGTTACACACATCATCACCCACCAGCGGGCAAAAACCCCATACGTTAGGCCAACCCGGGTCATAGCAGGGAAGATCTTGTATACAACTATACTCCTCAAATCTGTCACATATCTTTGTGCACACGCCCCAAAGACAGGTGAGCCCAGGTGCGCAGTCCCAAGGCTCACCACAGGCATTATTGATCTGCTCGATTCCCGTGGGACGGCAGGTAGCGCAGGTGTTGTCCGGGTCAAAATAGCACACCTCTCCGCCACATCCGGATGAAGGCTGCAACGGGTCACATTCTATGGAGTTGTTGTTGACGTTGTTGGTCGTGCCGGTGCAGGTCGAGAGGTCCCAGGTGCAGTCGGTGTCGCGGCACGTGGCGCTGCCACCTGAATAGCCGCGATCGATGCACGCCTGCTGCGCCCTGGGGGTGCCGTCCCAGTTCGGCGAGCACTCTTCAGTGGGTTCCATTTCCCCGTTGCCGCATACGGCGAACTGGGCCGAGGACATGCAGCCGGACCACGACAGGACCAGCATGAGCACAAATGCAATGATTGAATATAAACGGGACATGGTGGTCACCTCGGAGATGGCGGTCATTCTAGTGAGGGTCTCCCCGGTTTACCAGCGGAAAGCAACGTTTGGAGGGGGCTTTCCTCTTCGGTCCCCGGGTACGGCGACGCCGCGCGTCGCTTGAACCCGGGGCATCATGTCCGCAACGCCGCCAGAAGGCGGCGTAGTGGTGGAAGGAATTGGCCGTGGACAGGGAGTGTCCATGTCCAGTTCGAAATCGAAATCGAAATCGAAATCGAAATCGAAATCGAGCCGTTCGTTTCATGGGGCCAAGGACGATGCCAACATCAACTTCCTGTGACCGCCCTGCTTTGACCGGAGCGGCGCCCTTGACATCCGGGGGGTCGGCGGAGATAGTGGGCCCCAGGAGACGACCGATGAAACATTTTTGTCTGTTCATGATTCTGGCGATTTTCCCCCTGACCGCGTGCAACGATGACCCGTCGAACAAGGATCCCGTGTGCGACCCGGCCTGTGAGGCCTGGGAAGCCTGCGGCACCGGGGATGTCTGCACGGTGCTCGACGGGCGCTGCAACGGGCAGGCCGACTGCGACGCCGCGGGCCTGGTCTGCAACACCGACAACCACACCTGCGAGGCCGGGCCCGTGTGCAACACGGAGAAGACCCCGTCGGGGATCACCCTCCCGGCCGACACCTGCGGGGACCTGACCGAGTGCATCGAGAGCGCCGACTGTCCGGCGGACTTCCGCTGCGAGAACCTCCCCGTGGACGGTGAGACCTTCGCCCGCGCCTGCTGTGTGGAGGCCCCCCGTGGCTGCGAGGCCTCGGGCACGGCGTGCACCGACGAGTTCGACTGCGACAGCGGCCTGTGCATCGCCCGCAATGACGGCCAGACCTACTGCACCCATCAGTGCGACGGTCCCGAGGACTGCGCCGACCCCATCGCCGAGTGCGGCGACCTGTTCATCATGATGGTCTGCGTCGAGCCGCAGGAGTAGACGAACCCCGCCACCGGTGACCCAGCCGACAAATTCCATTGCTTTCAACGGCCGCATGGCTTAAAAAGCGGTTCAGTGATTCATCAAATCAAGGTGCCGTCCGCTGGCATCGGGAGATCTGCGAACTCATGGCGAACGAACAGGAAAAAATCATCTACACCATGGTGGGAGTCACCAAGACCCACGGCCAGAAGACCGTGCTCAAGGACATCTACCTCTCGTATTTCTACGGGGCCAAGATCGGCGTGCTGGGCCTCAATGGATCCGGCAAGAGCTCGCTTTTGCGCATCCTGGCCGGCGTCGACCAGAGCTTTCTGGGCGAGACCGTGCTGGCCGACGGCTACACGGTGGGCTACCTGGAGCAGGAGCCGCTGCTCGACGAGACGCGCACCGTGCTCGAGGTCGTGCAGGAGGGCGCCGCCGAGACCATGGCACTGCTCAAGGAGTTCGAGGAGATCGGCCTGAAGTTCGGCGAGCCCCTCGACGATGACGAGATGAACAAGCTCATCGAGCGCCAGGGCGAGGTCCAGGAGGAGCTCGACCGCCTCAACGCCTGGGACATCGACTCCCGCCTGGAGATGGCCATGGAGGCCCTGCGCTGCGCCCCCCCCGAGACGCCCGTGAGCATCCTCTCCGGTGGCGAGCGACGCCGCGTGGCCCTGTGCCGGCTGCTGCTGAAGAAGCCCGACATCCTGCTGCTCGACGAGCCCACGAACCACCTCGACGCCGAGACGGTGGCCTGGCTCGAGGCCCACCTGCAGCGCTATGAGGGCACCGTCATCGCGGTCACCCACGATCGTTTCTTTCTCGACAACGTCGCCGGCTGGATCCTCGAACTGCACAAGGGCGAGGGCATCCCGTGGAAGGGAAACTACTCGTCCTGGCTCGAGCAGAAGCAGGAGAAGCTCAAGCACGGCAAGTCCCAGGACAGCGTCTTCGTGCAGACCCTGCAGCGCGAGCTGGAGTGGCACCACATGAGCGCGGCCTCCCAGCACGAGCACAGCAAGTCCCGCATCGTCATGTACGACTCCCTGATGGGCGCCGACTGCGCGCAGAAGCTCAACGAGATGGAGATCTTCATCCCCCCCGGACCGCGGCTGGGCAAGAGCGTCATCGAGGCCAGGGGCGTGCGCAAGTCCTACGGCGACCGCGTGCTGTTCGAGAACCTTGACTTCACGCTGCCTCCGGGCGGCATCGTCGGCGTCATCGGCCCCAACGGCGCGGGCAAGACCACCCTGTTCCGGCTCATCACCGGGCAGGAGCCGCCCGACGAGGGGACCTTCAAGATCGGCGAGACCGTCAAGCTCGCCTACGTCGACCAGAACCGCGACAGCCTGGATCCGGAGGCCACCATCTACGAGGCCATCTCGGGCGGCGCCGACACCATCCCGCTGGGCAACCGCGAGGTCAACGCCCGTGCCTACTGCTCGCGCTTCAACTTCGCGGGCCAGGACCAGCAAAAACTGCTTCGCCTGTGCTCGGGCGGCGAGCGCAACCGCGTCCACCTGGCCAACATGCTCAAGGAGGGCGCCAACGTCCTGCTCCTCGACGAGCCCACCAACGACCTCGACATCAACACCCTGCGCGCCCTCGAGGAGGCCCTGGAGCAGTTCGCAGGCTGCGTGGTGGTCATCACCCACGACCGCTGGTTCCTCGACCGCGTGGCCACGCACATCCTGGCCTTCGAGGGCGAGTCGAAGGTCTCCTGGTTCGACGGCAACTACACCGAATACGAGCGCGACCGCAAGAAGCGCCTGGGCAACGCCGCCCTGATTCCCAAGCGGATCAAGTACCGCCAACTGACGCGGTAGACGCGCCAGACAGGAGACGCCATGAAGCCCGTCAAACCGTCCGAACCTTCGACCCCGATGCTGCCCGATGACCTTCGCGACCGCCTGCTCCAGGCCCAACGGGAGATCGAACACGATCCCGTCGTCGCACGACACGGACGCCTGCCGGTCTGGGTCGCGACCGCCTGCCTGGGTGCGGGTCTGCTGATCACGCCCGCCTGCAGCGGAAAGAAGGAGAAGGAGATCGTCGCGCCGCCCGGACTCGAAACCGCGCTGATGAAGCCGGAACCGACGGTCAAGGGTCCGGAGCTGGAGAGCCAGGATCCGATGGATCCCGTCCCCGGCCAGGTCGAGCCGCCGCCAGGCTCCATGGAGCCCCTTCCCCCACCCACCCGCGGCGCGGACCGTCCGGCTGACCCCACCGGCGTGCTCACCGGCGACGTGACCAAGGATCTGATCCCCTCGGGCGGCATCACAGGCCCCTTCACCGGCTCCGGCGGCTCCGACCTCGGCACGGTCGGCCCCTTCAACGGCTCCGGCGGCACCCAGGGGGGCATCACCTACGGCGCGCCTCCGATGAGCGCGGACATGGCGACCGTCCGCGACGGCAACAACGCCCAATACAAGGGCAACATCGATCCCAACGCGGTGCGCGCCGTCATCCGCGCCCACCGGAACGAGGCCCACTACTGCTACGTCCGGGCCCTCCAGAAGGACCCCAGGGTGGCGGGGACCGTCAAGCTCAAGTTCGAAATCCAGAAGGGGGGCCGGGTAACGAGTTGCACCGTGGTGCAGAACCTGTCCGATCCGGACGTCGGCAACTGCCTCGCCGCGCGCCTCAAGCGCTGGCGCTTCCCGGAGCCCACGGACGGATCCGTCACCGTGACCTATCCCTGGATCTTCGAGCCCAAAGCAGAGTGAGCCTTCAGCGAGCCCCCGTGATCACTCGCCCGGCGGGCGCTCCTGCTTCTCGAACTCCTTGCGCATCTCCTCACCGAGGACCTTGAAGAAGCGGTCCGACCCCTGCTCGCCGAGCATCTCCACCATGGCCGTCCGTCCCTCCTCACGCAGCTGGTGCCCCTGGTCGCGGGCCTCCCGCTCGGTGAGCTCGCCGCTCTGCACCTTAACGAACATCTCTCGCTGCTTCTTGATGCCATCCTCGATGCGCTGGTGGAGCTTCACCGTCGTCGCCTCGTCGAGCTCGGCCTCGCGGGCGTAGGCGTTGACCGCGTTGGCCGAGGCGACCTCAAAGTTCTCCATGAACTGCTGCCGTCGCTGGAGGCGCTTTCCCTGCTCGTCCTTCTTGTAGTCCTCCACCGATTGGGTGGACAGATCCCCGGCCAGCGCGGCGGCCTGCTTTTGGATCTCCTTCTGGACATCGGGGCGGGAAAGGCAGTCGTCGGGCGTCGTCGGGGCTTCTGCAGGCGGGTGCGATGCAGGCCTGCGCACCTCCAGGGACCGCATGGGCCCATCGCCGGGATCCCCATCGGCATCCACGGACGGGAGGACCTCGTCGCAGGTGCTGGGTCTGGCCGCACATTCCCCCAGCTTCTTCCGGGCGTGGCGCCAGCCGACCCAGCCCACGACTGAAAACAACGAAAGCAGCACGACCAGGCTCCAGGGCACGATTTTTGTGAACGACGATCCGGATTGTGACATGTCAGGGTCCCTCCCCTTCAACGGAGACGATGGAAGTATCCTGCTTCAAACTGACGTTGTCAATGAGGCCCGGGACGGGAGGAACGGCCCAGCGAGATGGAAGGAGCAGGCGCTTACTTCGATTCGCCGAGAAACTTGCGGCCGAAATACCACATGGCGAGGAGCACCAGGATCAGGGTGACGATGCCCAGCCACGGGTTCTTGGCGATGGCGGCGACCTCGTCGCGACCGAAGTGCGCCAGCAGGGCCATGGCCAGCGCGCCAATCGAGGAGCCGGCGATGACCGCCAGGACGATGGCCGTCCGCGTGAGCCCCAGGATGCGCCCGATGAGCACGCCGATGACCGAGCCCGTGCCCTGGAACGGCACGGCGATGAAACTGATCATGCCGAAGAAGGCGGCCCGGCGCATCCATGGATGGGTGAGCAGGACCCGGTGACCGGCCTCGTGGGCCTTGATGATCTTCGGTCCAAGGGAGGGGATGCGGTTGAGGTAGTCGATGTTGGCGACCAGAAAACACGCCGTGGCCAGATCACCCCAGACGACCACGCCAGCCAACGCCCAGATGCCCACCGGCGCGCCGTCCACAGCGCCTGCGAACACGATCAACTTGCCGCCGCCGACAAACGCGCCGACGAACATGGTGATGAGGAACAGCACCGTCTTGTAGTTGTAGAGGAGCCCCGCCAGCAGCAACAGCAGGCCGTAGCCGGCCCAGGGGCCGATGGTCATGATCAGGCGCGCCCCCAACGGCAGATCGCGCTCGTTGCGTATCGGTATGTGGGGATGTGGAAGATGATGGGGCATCGGTTCGTTGGGCCTCACTGCGCCGGAAAGCATGTACCATATGCGCCCCCGCCGGTCATCCCTTTTCTTTCCCGCTGGGGGCGCTCTTCGGTTGACCGGCCCCACGTCGCGTGGCAGGCTCGGGGCATGCCACGACTCTTCACCACCCGCAAGCAGCGCATCCTGCTGGCCATCGTGCTGGCCATCGCGATCGTGTTGCCGGCGACCTGCGCGTGGCTCTTCCGCACCCGCGTGTTCACCGGCGACCCTGCCCTGGACGCCAGGACCTACGTGGCCCCCTCGCGCATCCCGGG
>Ga0180007_10005002_pt1 | contig 13739 bp, 12 predicted proteins | sample MM_PC_MetaG_FD_121122 | JGI IMG/M metagenome (GOLD analysis project Ga0180007, IMG submission 121122) | Groundwater microbial communities from the Aspo Hard Rock Laboratory (HRL) deep subsurface site, Sweden - MM_PC_MetaG | ecosystem: Environmental > Aquatic > Deep subsurface > Groundwater... | reverse complement strand
GAAGGTGAAGGTGGAGATGAAAAATGATTTGCCCGCCTTTTTCACCGGAGTTGAAAATCAATTTGTAGCCCTCGAGCCGCCGCTCGCTCGCCAATTTCCGAGCAATCCTAATGAGGTGACCGACCAACGGTTCGTCCTCTTCCGAAACGTCCGCAATCGTCGGGATATGTTTTTTTGGAACGATGAGAATGTGTACCGGCGCGGCGGGATTGATATCGTTGAAAGCGACGACGCGATCATCCTCATACTCGACGGCAGCGGGAGCCCGACCGTTCGCGATGTCGCAAAAAACACAGGACAAATTTGAAATTAAAAAGTATAAAGTATAAAGTCAACTAAATTTTAGTGTCAACGAAAAAACAAAGCAAAATCTAAAATTTATACTTTCCAATTTCATGAAAGTTGCTATCAATGGCTTCGGTCGCATCGGGAGACAAACCCTCCGCGCTGCCCTCGCGAGAAATTCTAAAATCGAAATCGTGGCGATAAACGATCTCGTGCCGGTCGAAATGCTCGCGCATCTTTTCGAATTCGACTCGGTGTACGGTCGCTTCGACGGCACAGTCGAGACCGGCGACGATTTTTTGAAAATCGCGGGGAAAGAAATTAAAGTTTTCGCGGAAAAAGATCCGGCAAATTTGCCGTGGAAAGATCTCGGAGTGGATGTCGTGATCGAGTCAACCGGCTTCTTTTGCGACAAAAACGGGGCGAGCAAACATCTCGCGGCGGGAGCGAAAGTGGTGATCATCTCCGCGCCAGCGAAAGATGTCGATGGGACTTTTGTGCGGGGGGTGAATTGCGCCGACTTCAATCCGAAGACGATGCCCGTCGTTTCGAATGCGAGCTGCACGACGAATTGTCTCGCGCCCATAGCGAAAGTTTTGCACGAAAAATTTGGAATCGAGAAAGGATTAATGACGACAACGCACGCGTACACGAGCGACCAAAGATTGATCGACGCGCCACACAAAGATCCGCGCCGAGCGAGAGCCGCCGCGCTGTCGATCATTCCGACTTCGACAGGCGCAGCGAAAGCCGTCGGCGAAGTGCTGCCGGAACTCGCGGGAAAATTGACGGGAATCTCTTTCCGCGTGCCGACACCGACTGTGTCAGTTGTCGATTTCGTCGCGGAATTGCGGAAAAACGTGACGGCAGAAGAGGTGAATGCTGCTTTGAAAAAAGCGAGCGAAAACGAGCTGAAAGATATTTTGGGATTCGAAGAAAGACCGCTCGTCTCGATGGATTTCAAGGGTGACGCGCGCAGCTCCATCGTGGACGCAGCGAACACGCTCGTCGTCGGCGAGAATCCCCGATCGGAGTCGGGGACCAGCCTAGTGAAAGTAATCGCGTGGTACGACAACGAGTGGGGCTACTCAAATCGGCTCGTGGAACTCGCGGAGCTGGCGGTGGAGAGGTTGTGAGAAGAAGAAGGATGGTCTTGGCGCTAAGTTCTGTTTTTTTTTGAAATGGAATTATTCCGATGGGAGTTTTTTTAGTAGAATCACAGCAGTTTGGAGGGGTGCCAGAGTGGTCGAATGGAACAGTCTTGAAAACTGTCAGACCCGCAAGGGTCTCGTGGGTTCGAATCCCACCCCCTCCGCCAAAGGAAAATTCGCAGCGAATCCTACGGAATTTGGTGTAGAGTGTGACGGTGAAGTAAAATAAACATGGGTGCGATTATGAATCATAAAGAAACTAATTACGATGGAGCTGCTATCGGCGCAATAGTGGTTTTCTTTGTGGCTGGTTTTTTAAGTTTTATAATTGGATCAATGGTTTTCCCCGACTTAGAGAATTTAGGAATATTAGTCGTGCTTCTCTCTTGGAGCCTGATGTTAATTACTCAATTTCTAATAACAGGGGAAATTAGTTGGAAAGCGGTAGAACCCCTTTTATATTTTGGTTTGATTGGTCCAATTTGGGCACTCGTAGGTGTGCTACTGATGGTCTTAAAAATAATTTAATTATGCCTAATATTCACATAATTTTTAATCATACAACCGATGACGGCATCAAAGGAGAACTTGGTATTGACGACAACAGCAATCTTTATTGGAATGGAAAAATGGTTACGACTAAAAGTAAAGTCTCTTTGGGGTGGTGGGTGAACATTTTTATTATTATTGCTTCTTTGTCGACATTGGTAATGGCTATTTTTGCCGTTTTAGAGTTTTGTTATCCTTCATAATAATTTTCACTCGCTCCCATCATCCGCAAAAATTCGACGGCTCGCGAAATTGTCTGAACTGTGATTACGCTGATTAGTATGATTACGCTGATTGGTCGGTGCTGAAAATAAGATGGTGGTGACAATCAGAGATGGTGGTTATTAATAGCAGGCGACAAATCATAGTTAATCCGTTAATCAGTGTAATCAGTGGTTCAGACAAAAAAGCATTCGGACTATTCCTCCCCCGCAAAATCCTCCCAAACTCTCGGCTGATATTTTTTGAGATGCGCGCGTTGTCATCCCCAACCACTTCCTCTGTCATTCCCAACTTGATTGGGAATCCAGAAAGAGAAGTCTCCCTTGAGTTTGTTCTGGGTTCCCTTTCCCCACTTTCGTGAGGACAAGTTTCAAGGGAATGACAAGTGGGGGGGCGGAAATGACAAAGTAGTGGGGGGGCGGAAATGACAAGTGGCGGCACAGAAATAACAATGGCGTAGAGGGAGACAAAAAATCATTCCTCAAACAATTTCGGATAAAGATCCGTCCAGCCCGGATTTTCTTTTTCGATTAACTCAATCTTCCAAGCCCGATTCCATTTCTTGAGACGCTTCTCGCGTTGGATTGCCTCATCGACTTCACCGAATTCTTCGAAATAAACAAGTTTGTTCACTCCATATTTTTGCGTGAAGTTTTTTTTATTCTGGATTCCCGTTTTCACGGGAATGACAGAAGGAGGCGCGAAAATGACACCTCTGTGCTCCGACACCCTTCTTTGAAGATCGTTTGCGATGCCAATATAAAGAGTCCCGTTTTTACTGCTTGCCAAGATGTAAACAAAATAAGTTCTTTCTTCTCGCATACTTTGATTTTAGCTTTTTGTTTTTTTGCACTCATATCTCTGGCACTCCTCCATTCTCGAAGATTTTACCGTTAAAATAAAAATGGTGAAAAAAATCTCTCTCATCTCGTGGAACATCAACGGCATCCGCGCCGTGGTGAAGAGCGGTTTCCTTGAATGGCTCGCGAAATCCCCTGCTGACATCGTCGCGATTCAGGAAACGAAAGCGAGTCCCAGCCAGCTCGGCAGCAACCTCCTCGAACCAGACGGCTGGCAAAGTTTTTGGAATTCAGCGGAGCGATCGGGCTACTCCGGCGTCGCGATTTATTCGAAAATCAAACCGCTGCGAATCGAAACTGAATTCAAAAATCCAACTTTGAATGCGGAGGGAAGAATCATCCTCGCGGAATTCGAGCAGTTTTATTTTTTGAATGTTTATTTTCCGAATGGGAAAGCGAGCGCGGCGCGGCTAAAATACAAGCTGGAATTTTACGAGCAGTTTTTGAAATTGATTGAAAAGCTGCGGAATAAAAAACCGATTATTTTTTGCGGGGATGTGAATACCGCGCACCGCGAAATCGATCTCGCGCGACCGAAGGCCAACGAGCTGATTTCAGGATTTTTGCCGATTGAACGAAAGTGGATCGACAGAATTATCACAAAGGGCTACCTCGACACTTTTCGAGAGAAGCATCCGGATGAGGCGGAAAAATATTCGTGGTGGAGTCGGCGGACGCGCGCGCGGGAACGGAATGTGGGCTGGAGGATTGACTATTTTTTTGCGAGTGCGGAACTGCGAAAAAATGTGGCGGCAGCAAATATTCTCGCCGACATCGCAGGCAGCGATCACTGCCCGATTTCTCTTGAGTTGTCATTCGACAAGTAAAGTTTCTGCTTTCTGAGAAATTTAGAAATGACGGGCTGCTTCAAGTTCCAATTTTGCAATTTTCAAATAATTCTCAAATTTCAAATCGACTTTCTTAAATTGCAAAACTAAAACATCACTTGAAAATTAAAATTTATTTGAAAATTTGAAACTTGAGACTTGAAAATTTTGATTACATTTTTTCCGGTGCAGAAACTCCCACCAAATCTTCCAAAACAATCCGCAAAACTTCTTTCGCCGCCGCGGTAAGCCGCAACCGCGCCTTTGTAAGCTCGGGGTTTTCTGAATCAATCACCCGACAGTTTTCGTAGAATCGGTGGAAAGTTTCCGCAAGCTCGCGCGCGAAAGTCGTGAGCGTATTGATTGCGTAACTTTTTGAAATCTCTTCGATTAAGTCCGGCAGCTCGCTCATTTTTTTGATCAAATCGAACTCCTCTAGTTTTTCGAGTAATTGCAAATTTCCATTTTTCCAATCGACCTCGCCCGCTTTCACGAGAATGGAAGCGAGCCGCGTGTGGGCGTACTGCACATAAAAAACGGGGTTGTCGCTCGATTGTTTTTTCGCTAAATCTAAATCGAAATTGAGGTGCGTGTTCCAGTCGCGCATGACGAAAAACCACCGCGCCACATCCGCGCCGACCTCGCGGATCAAATCATCCATCAATTCGAAATCACCCGCGCGCTTGCTCATCCGAACTTCTTTTCCTTCACGAAAAAGTTTCACGAGCTGCGTGATGATGACCTCGACTTCGCCGAAGCCGAGCATCTTCACACCGGCTTTCAGCCGCGGGACATAGCCGTGGTGATCCGCCCCGAGAATGTCGATGAGTTTCGTGAAGCCGCGCTCGAATTTATTTTTGTGGTACATCAAATCCGGCAGCGCATACGTCAGCTCGCCGCCCGATTTCACGATTACGCGGTCTTTGTCATCTCCAAAATCGGAGGTCCGCAACCACACCGCTCCCTGCTCTTTATATGTTAAATTTTTTGATTTCAAAAATTCTAAGGTCTCCTCCACCCCCCCTTCCTCTCGCAATTTCGCTTCGCTAAACCACTCGTCGAATTTGATTCCCATCTTTTCCGTCGAAGGTTTGATTTCCGTCTCGAGCATAATTTCCGCAAACCTCTTCCCCGTTTTTACCGCGTTTTTGGAAATTTTTTCGGGATATTTTTTCGCAAGTTCGTCGATGTAATCGCCTTGATAAAAATCTTCTGCGGTTTCAATCTTGCCGACAGCGGCGAGAATCGATTTGCCGAAAAGCTCAATCTGCTTCCCCGCGTCGTTCACGTAAAATTCGCGCGTCACTTCGAAACCCGCTCTTTCCAAAACTCGCGCGAGCACATCCCCGCCGAATCCTCCCCGCCCGTTCGCGATCGTGAGCGGACCGGTCGGATTCGCGGAGATGAATTCAAGATTCACTTTTTCTTTTTTGGTTTTTTTAATTTTTCCCAGCTCGCTCCCCGCTTTTTCGATTGCGAGAAAAGTCTCATGGAAAATCGCAGGCGCAAGAAAAATATTAAGAAAGCCGGGACCGGCGATTTCTACTTTTGCAATGAAATTGTTTTTGGAAAGTTTTTCCGAAATATCTTTCGCCAACTCACGCGGCTGCTTTTTTAATTTGTTTGCAAGCAGCATCGCCGCGTTGCACGCGAGATCGCCAAATTTTTTTTCAGGCGGAGTCTCGAGCGTAAAATCGACTTTTTCGGGAAGAGCTTCGGAAACGATTTCAGAAATACGGGAAAACAGCATGCTGAGATTTTAGCGAAGAATCGAAGCAAAAGCTTTCTGCCAGCTCCCGACACGATTTGAACACACCTAGCAGTTTGCAGTTCGCAGACAATTTTAAAATTCCGGCTTCGCCGTTCAAATCTCCGTATCTATTTTCTTCCTGCAGTTTAAAAACTCCTGCTTCGCCTTCCCTCTTTTTAAAAGAGGGAAAAGAGGTTTTTTTTGGGGGGGGGGTTGGGGAGGTTTGGGGAGATTCGCAAAATTCTACTCTCCACGCTCCAGTCGGTTTGGGGAGATTTGCAAGCCTCCACTTTCCACTTTCCACCTTCCAACCCCTGGGGTTGAAACCACCGCGCGACATTTCAAAATTCTGTCTACCTGCCTGCCGCAGGCACGGCCGACCCCTGAGGTTGAAAATATCGAACCATGATTCATCGGATTACACTGATTTACTATGATTAGGCTATGCTGAAAATAGAGACAGTGACAAATTGAAGCAGGCAGTAATAAAACCGTAGAAACGAGGAGTAGGGACGAGGCATTCCTCGTCCCTACAAAAACATCCAATTTCCAATTTCCACCTTCCACTCTCCACTTTCAACTTTCCAATTTCCACCTTCCACCTTCCACCTTCCACCTTCCACCTTCCACCTTCCACCTTCCACCTTCCAATCCCTTCCTTGCCGTTGCCAGCAGCAAACCATAAAATCATGATGTGAAAGCTTTTTTCAATTCTGCTTCCGATAAAACAGTCGGTGGAATTCTCCATGACCTCAAAGCCACCGGCGAAATTCTTCGCGCCGCGCGAAGCAAAAAAGACGTACTCGATTTTACGATTCGGATTTTTTTGCGGCTCGGCTTTGACCGAGTTCGGATTTGGCTGGTGGATGAAGAAAATGAAATTTATTATGGAGCCAAATGCAGCTACATGCCCGACAAAAAATTTCAGCAAGCCCGCACTTCTTTGAGAGGCGAGGTGCTGCCGAAAAATTACGTGCGCTATATGAAAAAGAAAAAGCCGTATCTCAATACGACCACGCCGCTTTTAAAAAAATTTTTCGGCGACTACAAGCTGCCTTACACTGTCGGGTTTCCCATGCTTTCCGGGAAACAGCTTTTGGGTGTGGTTTCCGTGGACAACTCGATTTCTTTGAGAGAAATCAACCTCAAAGAAACAGAAACGAAAATTATGCCATTCGTGAATCACATCGCTCTAGTGCTCAATCGCGTCATTGCCGATGAAAAAATAAAAGAAGCCAACCGCAACCTCAAAAAGAAAATCACCGAGGCCACAGCTGAATTGCAAGAAAGGAATGTCGAGCTCGAATATCTCGCCAATCACGACGAAGTGAGCAGTCTGCCCAACCGCCGGTATTTCGAGAAGCATTTGGAAAAAGAGTTTGCGAAAGCGAGCGAAAAACGGAACCTCGCGTTCGCAATGCTCGACATCGATTTTCTCAAACACGTGAATGATAGCAAGGGTCACGAAGCCGGCGATCGGTTAATCGCGGATATCGGAAAAACGCTCGGCGAAAACGAACAAATCCATTTTGCTTCACGGTTTGCGGGGGACGAATTTACTTTTTTATTAATTGGAAAATCGAAAATTCAAAAGCAACTAATCCTCACAAATATTCTCCGTAAAATCAAAAAGGTCACCGGTCACACCGTCAGCATTGGCTGCGCCACTGCTCCCAATCCTGAAATTAAATCGTTGATCGATTTTATGCGGATTGCCGACGACGCGCTTTATCATGCGAAACACACCGGTCGCAACCGTTTCGTTTGCGCGGGCGAAAAAGGAGAAAGCATCGCCCCGCTCACCGAACGTCGAATGGATTTACAAAAAATCGAGGAGCAAGGCACCTTCGCGATTGATTACATCCGACAGCTCGCCGCGATCAATAAAATCGCGGAACACCTCCGCACCGCCGCCAGCGAAGAAACCGCTCTCAAAAAAATTATCGGTATTTTACAAAAAGAGCTTGAGTTCAAAAAAACAATCATCCTTTTGAAAGAAGAAAATGGCGATTTCAGCTTCACCGCCAACCCCCCTCTGCTTGCCAAAAAAATTAGCAAATCTAAAAAGTTTGTCCGGCTGAACCGCCAACTCGAACGCGCGATGCAGACCCGTCGAGTCCTCAATCTCGACAAACGTCCAGCTTCGCAGAAAATTTTGGAAGCATTTAACATCCAAAACGCGCTGCTAATCCCGCTCATCGGTCGGCAGCATGTCATCGGAATAATTGTGGCTGAATGCGAACAAAATCGAACTTTTCGAAAAAGCGATCTTGATTTTTTCCTCACGCTCGGCGATCAGATCGAAAGCGGAATCGTAAAAGCGCGAGCAATCAAAAAAATCGAAAATTTCAATCGAAAGCTAAAAAAAGAAGTGGCGACAGCCACCGAGAAATTACGCGGTTATTCGCATTCTCTCGAGAAGCAGATCAAAGACAATCGCGAACTTCGCGCGAAAGAGCAGCGCATTCATTTCGAATTGATTTCCGCACTCGTCACCAGCCTCGAAGAAAAAGATATTTACACCCGCGGACATTCGGTGCGGGTGGCCAGTTACGCGGTGAAATTGGGAAGGCAAGTCGGGATGAATGAAGAGCAGCTAACGAATTTGAGATATGCGGGACTATTGCATGACGTGGGAAAAGTGGCAACCGACCAAAGCATTCTCCACAAACTCACCGCTCTCACTGAGAGCGAAGCGAAAGAACTGGAAAAACATCCGATCATCGGGGAAAAAATTGTTTCTTCGGTGCGCTTTTTGAAATTAACCGCTCTGGCAATCCGCCACCACCACGAACGGTGGGACGGCGCCGGCTACCCTGATGGAAAAAAGGGGAAGCGCATTCCGTTCGAAGCGCGCATTCTCGCGATCGCCGACTCTTACGACGCGATGGTAACTCGCCGAAGTTACGGTTATCAAATGAGCCGCGCAGAAGCGATGCGCGAACTCAAATCCGGCAGCGGCAAACAATTCGATCCGGAGCTCACAAAAGTTTTTGTGAAACTTTTGAAGCAGGGGAAAATCCGCACTCCGCAATCTAAAATTCCGAAAAAATAATAAACGATGCCTGCCTTTCTTTTTTTCGGCGAAAACAACTACCTCCTCCGCGCGGAGATACGAGAGCTTGTGGAGAAATTCAAAAAAAATGAGGGCGATCTCAACCTCATGATTTTGGACGCGCAGGAAACGGAAGAGGGTGAAATTATTTCCGCAAGCGAAACCCCTCCGTTTTTGGGAAAGGCGAGATTGGTGGTGGTCCGAGATTTTGATTTCAAAAAATCCGCGGATGCTCTCGCGAAACTTATTGAAAATCTGCCCGAATACTGCACTCTCGTTTTCACCGCGAAGAAACCGGATGCGCGCACGAAACTTTTTAAGACTTTCAAAAAATTCGGCAAGACAAAAGAATTCCCGCTGCCAAAACCCGCGGAATTCAAAAAGTGGCTCACGGATGAAATCGCGAAACAAAACCTAAAATTCGAACCAGCGGCGGCGGAATTGCTCGCGACTTTCACGCTCGGCGACTGCGGAGCGGCGGTGAATGAAATTGCGAAGCTCAAAACTTTCGCAGATGGGCAGAAAATCACGCGGGCGGATGTCGAGCTGCTCACGCATCCGAATTTGCACACTTCCGTTTTTCGCCTCACGGACGCGATCGGCGAACGGCGAATCGGAAACGCACTCGCGGATTTGCAGGACATCGTGAACCGCGGAGAAAATTTGATTCAAATTTTTTTCAAAATCACGTGGCAATTTCGCAACTTGTTGAATTTGAAGTCGCTCGCGAACCGCAATCTTCCGCCTTTCGAAATCGCGCGCGAACTAAAGCTCCACCCCTTCGTGGTGCAGAATTCGCTGAGACAGGTGAGAAATTTTTCGGAAGCGGAGCTGCTCGCGGCCCATTCGCAGTTGCTGAAAATTGATGTTGGACTGAAAACAGGAAAGCTGAATTATTCCTCGTCGAATCCGGCGGAATTCGCGCTCGCGCTCGAAAAGTTTATCGTGAGTTTTGGTTGACGAAAAGTTCTTTTATTTTTAAAATATTCCCATGCAACTCGGCATTTTTTACTCGCACCCGCGGATGGAGGAAAAAGCGCTTTTCGCTGCGGCGGAAAACGATCCGCAAATCGCGCTTGTCAAAATTCGAGATTCGGAAATCGAACTGGATTTGCACGAGGATTCGCAGCTGCTCAAATGCGATGCTGTTTTATTGCGAAGCGTGAGCCACACGAAAAATTTTTATTTGGCAAAATTTCTCGAAGCGCGAGGCGTGCGAACTGTGAACGATTTCGAAACAATCGCGACCTGCGGAGATAAATTTTTGACTTCGATCCGTCTCGCGGAGAAAAAAGTTCCGACGCCGAAAACCAAAGTTTGCTTCGACACGGATGCTGCGCTGCAAACAATCGAGAAGTGGGGCTATCCAGTAGTGATGAAACCGGTGGTGGGAAGCTGGGGACGGCTGCTGAGCAAAATCGATAATCGGGATGCGGCGGAAACAATTCTCGAACATAAAAAAGTTTTGGGTGGCATCACGCATTCACAGATTTTTTACATTCAGGAATTCATCGAGAAAAAATCTGGCAGCGACATCCGAGCCGTGGTAATTGGAGATGAAGTCGTGGCGGCGATACGGAGAAAGTCGGAGCATTGGATTACAAATACCGCCCGCGGCGCGGCGGTCGAGCCGTTCGAGATTGACGCGGAATTTGAGAAATTAGTTTTGGCTGCCGCAAAAGCGGTAAGTGAAAAACCGGCGCTACTCGGAGTGGATTTGGTAGAAACGAATGAGGGACTAAAAGTAGTGGAAGTAAATTCGGGAGTGGAGTTTCACGGTTTGATGGAAGCGAGCGAGGTGGATGTTCCGGGGAAGATTATTGAGTTTTGTAGGAAGGTGGTGGGATGATACCGAGTAAATTTGTTTTCCGAAATTGTTTTGAATATTGATTACGGTTTCAGTGAAAATCAGTGTTCAGTGTGCTCAGTTTAATCACGTGTGCTTCAGCGGTTCAGACAATTTAATCAGGTGAATCAGGGTTCGAACAAAGTAGAAACCGCGTGCTGAAACTTTTTGTCTTGAACTCGGATTACGCTGATTATTATGATTACGCAGATTACCACCTGCCTAAATCACCACCCTGCAATATTTTCGAGCCAAGCTCAAAGAAAAGAATCCGAGAAATCTGGTGAATCCGATGAATCCGAGTTCCAGACTTTCAGCGGTTCAGACAATTTAGTCAGGTGAATTAAGGTTCAGACTTCACAATTCAGACGATTGGGTGTGGGGTTGGGGTTATTTTTTCAATCATTTTCAATTCTCTTTCGTGATCTTCCCGAATTTCTTTTAGGCGATATAGCTCAAATCTTTGTAAATATTCAACTACACATTTTGTGTGCCGTTTAACATTATCATTCGTCTTAATACGACACATCAAATCGTGATTTAATTTGTGCGAAAGTAAATTTAAAATTTTTTCTACCAGATGGAAAAGTGTTTCGATCTCGCAGACGGAAAGCGGAATTTTTTCTTTTTTAATTTGGTCGTGCGCTAAGTCCTGATTGCGGAATTTTTTAAGCCTCCAAATTGAACTTTCTTTCTCGATTCGTTTTTCTTTTATATTTAACCCATTTTTAAGCAATAACCTTTCGCACTCTCTCAAATCTTTATTTTGAATGCCCTCATAATTTTTTACTAAATTTCCTAAATGCTCTCTTTCAGAATTAAATTCTTTAAATTCTTTGACTGTTAATTTTTCTAAATTGATTCGAGCAAATTTTTTAATTTCTATAATTGAAAGTGCTCTTTCATCAAAATCAAAAAACTTGAAAAGTTCTATCGCAAAGATTCTGCGGTGTGACTCCGCTGTTGGACCAAAAAAACTATTAAATCTATTCATGGTTTTCACATTTTTTTCTGCTTGCTTCTTTTTAATTTTGTTTGGAGCACGCATTTCTCGTAATGCTTCCCAAATTTGAAAATGTGAATAAGCTAAAAACAACCGATTGCGCAATCTTTCTAAAAATTCCTGCAATTTTGAAAATTCGTTTTTCATTTTAAATAAATTAAAAATCTTTTACCCTCCACTTCGCCTCGCATTGTCTGAAAAATTATTCTGAAGGCATCATTCGATAAACCAACTCTGCCATATCTTCACGCGTAAGTTGTTTATCATCACTATTAAATGTGCCTAAATAATAATCATTACTTTGAGCGTATTCCGTGAACGGCGCATACCAGGCTTCCTCGCTATTCGCTTCACGAGTTTGAATCCCGAAAGCTTTGAGAGTTATTTTAAGTGCTTCGGCTACATTGATTGGTTGTTCAGGCTTGAAACTACCATCACTGTAACCATCCACTATGCCAAAACCTTTAGCGACACAAGCGTAGTTTTTATACCAAGCATCGTTAGGAACATCAGAAAAACCACCATCTGTGCACTGCTCTAAGATGGTATCTCCCTCAAATTTTGCACCAATTACAATTTTAATAAACTCAGCACGATTGATTTGATCGAATGGTTTGAAAGTTCCATCTGAATAGCCATTAACAACACCTTTGTCTTTTAGTTGAAGAATGGAGTTTCTGAATTGCGATTTATTCGCATCCACCTCAAAAGCCGATTGGCAACGCCCTCCATCATAAACATAACCCTCGTTACATGTAGTCTCGTTATTTGATGGTTTTGGTATACATTTAAGCCTCGCTGTCGAATCCCAAATATAATTCGGAATACACTCGCAACCAGAACCACTAGGTGTAGGTTGGGCATTGTCAGGACAAGCAGAGCTATCCGTATAATCTGTTTTTTCAGTCGTAGAAACCTCTTTCACACATTGAACAGTGATTACATCATAAATATAGCCATCTTTACAAAGACAGCCTCCAGTCCCATCTGGATAAGAATTTATACCGCGTGTTTCTTGGCATAGGTTTATCGGAGTTAGGTTTGTCGGAGTTACGCATTTACTTCTATTTTTATTCCATATATAACCAGCCTTACAACTGCAACCTAAATTTCCATTGGCATCTTTGACACCACCCCAATTAACATTCGTCCCATAGCGGTCTTGGCAAACTTGATCATTTGTTTTTGGAGAAACAGGCGTTTGAGGAGTATAAGGGATGCACTCTGCGCGCATTCTGTTTATCATTCTCATCATTGTATCAGGAGACAAGCCCATATTTTGTAGCATTTCAGGATATCCCTGCATATATTCAGGAGAACAGGGCATGCTCGGAGTTGTCCTTTGTGTTTCCATTTCATATTGAAGATTATATTCAAGATTTTTTAACTTATTTTCAAATTCTCGTTCTAAATTTTTTTGATTCTGCTCTAGTTGCCATTCCAGCTCCCATTGATTCATGGGATCTAAGCCTGGAATTGAATCTAAACTGTAATCATAATAGTAGGCATTTACAAAGTTTGAGAACAAAGAACAAGTCCAAACGATAATCAGTCCCAATGCATAGAACATTATTGATTGACCTCGTGTTATTCTGTAAAGATTCATTTTCATAGAGATTAAAAAGTGGGACTACCTCACTGGCACCCATTTCATCCACTTCTTGCGAAGCGACTCAATGGCAGGAGATAGCCCCGCTCTTATATGAGTCGCCGTGCGAAATTTACATTCGCAGTAGCTGGATGAAATTAGGGTGCGTCGGTATTTTCACAATACATTGAAAATAATGCAAATCCGATGAATCGAAATTCAAACAAATTGTCTTGAACCCCGATTTCCCTGATTAAATGATTACCCTGATTGCGTAGAAAGAAACCGCGTACTGAAAATTAAGAATCGCAGGCAGGAAAAATCATGCCAATCCGTCAATCAGGCGAATCATCGAAGATCCTGAGCTGGTCGAATAGATGATTCAAACGATGTCGGATTCGGAGATTTTAGTTTTCCAAAGTATCAGGATTTCTAAGTCCTTTTTTCTCATCGGTTTGAATCTTTCGTCCCACTTTTTTGATGTCTTCTTTCGGCGGCAGATTCTCCGGACGAATACCTCTTTCCAGCAGCGTTTTTCTCACGGTTTTATTATTGATCACATGTTCAGATGAAATTTCTCGTTCGGTTTTCATCTGCTTTTCT
>Ga0180007_10005001_pt1 | contig 13740 bp, 15 predicted proteins | sample MM_PC_MetaG_FD_121122 | JGI IMG/M metagenome (GOLD analysis project Ga0180007, IMG submission 121122) | Groundwater microbial communities from the Aspo Hard Rock Laboratory (HRL) deep subsurface site, Sweden - MM_PC_MetaG | ecosystem: Environmental > Aquatic > Deep subsurface > Groundwater... | reverse complement strand
ATGGCTTAAGGGATCAAAGAAATTAGCTCTTCAGCAGTTCCGCCCGGAAAAAACATTAGATCAGTCATGGCAAAACAAAAAACCCCTTTCAGACGAAAAATTAAAACAAATGGCCAAGACGGCCCAAAAATATTTTGAGCAAGTAGAATTGAGGGGGGTATAAAAGAGAAGAGGACCGCCATTTTTAGGACAGTCCTCTGAGTTGTTTGTTTGAGAGATCTATTTTTTTTTCATTCCTTTTTATTGTAAGCAAGTTTCCCGCATTTAGGGCATGTAGCTATATAGCCATTACCGTAGGGAATTAATTTTATTTCCACTTCTTTTTTACAACTTAAACAGGTTACTCTTTTTATTTCTGGGATCATCTCTTTATCCATTTTCCCCCCTTTATAGTTTATTTGATTTTTAATACTATGATTATACCATACCCGCATATTCTGTCAATGGTTTAGATAATTCGAGGTCCGACCTTATTTTGCCGAACCTTTACTAATGTTCGGACAAAATAATGTCGGACCTCTAGAAATTGTGTGCTACAATATAAATAATGACCGCATCTAGGATATTTCTTTATCTCTGTCTATTATTTATCGCCAGTGTTTTTGTTTATTCTCTTATCAGAGCTCCTCAAGAAAACGAGGAGCTTTCTCAATATTATGATCAAGAAATTGGTTTACAAGGTGTTATTATCAATGAACCAGAGCAGAGAATTAACCAGCAGAAATTCGAGGTCCGACCTCAGCAGAGGTCCGACTTTGGGGAAGGTAAGATTCTAGTAACTACTGAAATATATCCAGAATATCATTACGGCGATAAGTTAGAAATTTTTGGTAAATTAAGAAAACCAGCTGTCTTTGAAGATTTTGATTATCAGGCCTATTTAGCTAAAGATGAAATATATCTAACAATATATTATCCCAGTCTTAAATTAATTGAACAAAATCAAGGAAGCTGGTTTTATCAGAGAATTTTTAATTTTAAAGACAAATTAAGAAATGTTATTGAACAGACATTATTACCTCCCCAATCATCAGTATTAAAAGCAATTTTTCTTGGCGATAGGCATGGCCTTTCAGATGATTTAAAAGAAAAATTAAATATATCTGGGACTCGACATATTGTCGCTATCTCGGGGATGCATATGATTATAATGACTCAAATTCTGCTATTTTTGGCTTTGGGTCTTGGTCTTTGGCGTGATCAGGCCTTTTATTTCGTTCTTATCCTCTTGATCCTATATATCATCATGATAGGGGCTCCAGCTTCGGCTATAAGAGCTGGAATTATGGCTGGGCTACTATTAAGTGCTCAGAAAATTGGACGATTAAGGAGTGCTGATCGAGCTGTTATTCTGGCGGCTGTAGCTATGCTTTTAATCAATCCTTTGTTATTAGGATCTGATGTTGGCTTTCAACTCTCTTTTGCTGCTACTTTAAGTATTATCTACCTTAAGCCAATCTTGGATAAAAAAACAGCCAATTGGCCTAATCCTTGGCGTTCTAAAGATATTTTGACTATGACCCTAGCTGCTCAGTTAGGAACTTTGCCGATTTTAATTTTTCACTTTGGTCGGCTTTCTTTGATTTCGCCAGTAGCTAATATTCTAATTGTCCCTCTTTTACCTTTTATTATGATGGGCGGGATAATTTTATCTTTCTCTGGGCTTGTTTGGTTGTCATTGGGCAAGATTGTTGCCTGGCCTATTTGGTTCTTATTAACTTATCTTATTAGGGTAGTTAATTATTCATCTTCTGTTCCTTTGGCGGCAATCGAATTTAAAAGTTTTTCTTGGATTTTTTTGATAGGATATTACATGATTTTGATTTGGTATGTTTGGAAAGGGAATAAGAGGATAGAAGGAAGTCTGATATGAGGTCAGACCTTCCCCAAAGGTCTGACCTCTGCGGAATGTAGCAACCTGCTTCAGAATTAAGGTCGGACCTTCTTTTGCTGAACCTTTACTGAAGGTTCAGACAAAATAATGTACGACCTTATCAATGCGAACCTTATAAAATAGTGTATGACCTCTAAACAACTGACTTCGAGGGAATTATTATGGTAAAATATATGTATGTTTTTGATTAGAAGAATTAGATTTTTTGTTTTGATTGTTTTTTTAAGTGGAGCGGTATTTATCTGGTCAGCTGTTTTTGAGCAAGTCTCAGATAATATCTTAGAAATTACATTTTTTAATATTGGCCAGGGAGATAGTATTTTTATTGAAACGCCATCAGGTAAACAGGTATTAATTGATGGTGGGCCAGATAAAAGTATTTTAGAAAAACTAGGTCAAGAAATGTCTATTTATGATCGAACTATTGATTTGGTTATTTTAACCCATCCAGATGCTGATCACTTAACTGGTCTGGTTGAGGTCTTAGATTACTACAAAATAGACCATATTTTAACTAGTGGTTTAGAAAAAGATACAATTATTTACAAGAAATGGCGTGATTTAATTGAAGAAAAACAAATTCCCTTAACTTTAGCCCAAGCTGGTCAAGATGTTATTTTAGAAGAGGGAATTGTTTTTGAAATTCTTTGGCCAGAGCAAGATTCAATTGATTTTTATTCTGAACCGACCAATAATATCTCTGTCGTTGGTCGCTTGGTTTATGGGGAGACAGAGATTTTTCTAACTGGCGATATTGAGAAAAAGGTAGAAAGTATTTTAATTAATCAAAATATTGAATCAGACATTTTAAAACTAGCTCATCACGGGAGCAAAACATCAACCAGTGATAATTTTCTTGAAAAAGTTAATCCAGGATCAGTTGTTATTTCAGTTGGTGAGAATAATCGATATAAGCATCCTAGTCCGGAAGTTCTAGAGCAAATAAAAGACATTTTAACCTATCGGACTGATCAGAATGGAGATATCAAAATTTTGACGGATGGAGTTTTGTTTGATATACTGACCGAAAGATAGTTAAAGCAACTATTTTTTAATTATATGAACAAAAAAGAGAGAACCTTAGTTTTAATTAAACCAGATGGAGTTCAGCGTTCTTTGATTGGTGAAATTATTCATCGCTATGAACGAACTGGATTAAAATTAGTTGGTTTGAAGTTTTTTATACCGACACCTGCTTTAGTTGAAAAGCATTATCTTGTAGACAAGAATTGGTTGGAATCAGTTGGCAAAAAAACATCTTTTAGCGATCCTATTAAAGGCGGTCAGTGGGTTTTGGATAAATTAAAGAAATTTATGTCAGCTGGGCCGATTGTGGCTATGGTTTGGCAGGGCAATGAGGCAGTTGGAATTGTGAGAAAAATTACTGGTGGAACTGAACCCTTAACTTCTGATGTTGGGACTATTCGAGGGGATTTAACTCTTGATTCTTATCCTTTAGCTGATACGGATGTCCGAGCAGTTAGAAATTTGGTTCATGCTTCGGGTAGTCCAGCCGAAGCGAATAAAGAAATTAAGGTTTGGTTTAAACCGAGCGAAATAGTTAAATATCGTTTGATTCAAGAAGAAATACTTTATGATATTGACTTAGACGGAATAAAAGAGTAAGCTTGACAAGAAGTTTCATCGTGTTAAACTAAAAATAGTTTTATCGGTGCGGATGCTCACTATTAGTGGGGGCGTTTGTTTTTGTTAACTAGTTCTTTTTAGTAGCCAAAAAAGGAGGAAGCATGAAAGGAATCAAGTTTGTGAAAGTTGATAGGGTGATGGAGATTGACCCTGAACGGAAATATCTACTTAGCGATTTTAAGATCGAGATCGCGCCTAACTGTGTCAGTACAAAAGCTGGGAAACTTGTTTTTGGACTGTCAAATCTTGGGGAAAAGGGGGAAAAGGGGATCTCGTTCCGCTCATTTTACAAGAGTAGTAATAGTCATAGGAGGTTCTATTGGGTTCCTCCAGGGACACGGTCTATTTCTTTCCCTGAATTTGTTGAGACACCTTCTGGGTTTGATTATGGGGAAATCTATTTCCATAACGCAAACGGAGGGTATCGCGGGACGGAAAAGCTACCGGGACAAGGCGTCTCATCGATACTCTCTATGGATGTCTTGAACAGGGTAGCGGTGGCTTAAATAAATAAGTATTAAAAAAATGCCTTGGATAGAATATCCAAGGCATTTTTATATTTCAATAAGTATTAAACTTAGATAACTTACTTATTCTTGTTCATTGTCTTGATACATTTAGTGCAGGCCTTAACTTTTTTACCATTAGCAAAAGTGGCCAATTGTAAATTGGGGTATTTTCTTTTTTTTCCGGTCGGGTTATACTTACCACGAAGCTTCTTTCTGATTACTGCGACCATTGATTTTTTGCCGCAAACTGAACATCTTCTAGACATATTAGCTCTTATCCTATCATTAAATATATAAATTATCAAGTCCTATGGACAGTTCTAATCTTGCCACTTTAATCTTTCAGTTAGCTATTTTACTAATGTCAGTAGTCATTCATGAGTTTGCTCATGGTTGGATGGCTTTTCGTTTAGGTGATTCAACAGCTAAATATTCTGGCCGATTAACCCTAAACCCTATTAAACACTTAGATTTTTGGGGTTCCTTTATGGTTCCTTTAATGCTTTATTTTTTCTCTAGCGGAACGATGATTTTTGGTTGGGCTAAACCCGTTCCATATAATCCATATAATCTTAAAGATCAAAAATATGGAGAAGCTAAAGTTGCTTTTGCTGGTCCAGCTGCTAATTTGCTAGTCGCTTTAATTTTTGGCTTAAGCCTACGTTTTGTACCTATGGATATATTAGTCAGTACTGGTTTAGCCCAAATTCTTGGTTTAATTGTATTTTTAAACATTCTTTTAGCAGTTTTTAATCTAGTTCCCTTACCACCTTTGGATGGTTCTAAGATTTTATTTACTTTTTTACCTCGGTCTTTAGACAATCTTAGAATCTTTTTGGAACGATACGGTATGTTTGTCTTACTCTTTTTTATCTTCTTTGCTTTTCGGTGGATTCTCCCAATAGTTTTAGGAATCTTTAGTTTAATTGTTGGTTAAGAATATTCTGAAGTACAAAAAAATCCCTAAATAGTTAGGGATTTTTTTGGTTCTCAGGCAGAGATGTTACCTACCAAAATTTAAGTTTATTTTCTCTCTTCAAGCTTTATTGAAGTAGTTCCGATCTTATCGTCTCGGAGAATTTTAATTTCAATAATACTACCGGGCTTCTCTTTGTGGATCATTTCTTGAAGAGGATTCTTATGGTCAATTTTTTTCTTGCCAAATTCTAGAATAATATCATGTTCCCTTAGTCCGGCTTTATCAGCTGGGCTGTCCGGAACAACAGCTGAATCACCAGCGCCTGGTTCTCGGATAATTAAAGCTCCATGGTCAACCGGGAGACGAAGGTTAAGTCGAGTGGCAAATTCTTTTTGAAGTTCTTTGTTAATTAAAATATATCGAACACCCAAAAATGGCTGAATAATACGTCCGTGTTTCTTGAGATCTTCTAAATCTTTTTTAGCATTGTTGATTGGAATAGCAAATCCCATATTCTGGGCACCTATAACAATAGCAACATTAATGGCAATAACTTTACCGTCAAACGTTAAAAGAGGTCCGCCTGAATTTCCCGGGTTAATAGCGGCATCGGTTTGAATTAGTCCTCTTAATTCAGATGTTCGTCCAGAAACACCATCATGGGCTGTAATCAAACGACTTAAACCGGAAATAACTCCGCAAGAAACGGTATTAGGAAAAGCGCCTAAAGGATTACCAATAGCCATAACATCTTCGCCTAATTCCACTTTGCTGGAATCGCCTAGTTCTAGAATAGGGAACTTTTCTTTTTTAGCATCTTTAATTTTTAAAATAGCTACATCTTGAACAGGGTCGCGAGCTAGAATTTCTGCTTGATATTCTTTTTCGTCAGAGGTAATAATGGTATATTCAACATCAGGTGAAATAACAACGTGACGGTTGGTTATAATAATCCCATCTGGAGAGACAAAAAAACCACTTCCGCCGCCAATTTTAACTTTTTGTTTTCCTTCTTGGCGGTATTGAGTGATTGGGGGTCCATAAGGACCAAGATATTCATCAAAAGGTTGAACGTAATATTTTTTAATCTTAGGTAAATCTTTACTGATTACAATGCTGACAACAGCAGGACTAACTTTTTTAATAACATTTACAAGTGGCGATTTTTGCATGAATTTATCTCCTTTCAAACAAGTATATTCCATTGACTTGGAATAGTCAATAAGATAAGATAGGGAAGTGGGGAAAACTTGCCCTCGTAGCTCAATGGATAGAGCAGAAGCGTCCTAAGCTTTTGATGTGGGTTCGATTCCTGCCGAGGGCACATAATATTTGTCCAAGAGCAAAGCGATTGGTCAATAAATATTATGCCCGCCTTTGGCGGGCTACGAATAAATGTATAAAGTATATGTTCTTAAAAGTAAAAAAGATAATAGGCGATATATTGGATATACTGATAATATAGATAGAAGATTAAAAGAGCATAATAGAGGTAAAGTAAAATCAACTTATAAACGGAGACCATTAGAGTTGATATATTTTGAAGAATATCCCGATAAATTATTAGCAGAAAAAAGAGAAGGGTTTTTAAAATCTGGACAAGGGAGGAAATTATTAAATACGATTTTGTCCGCCAGAGGCGGACGCTAAATTTTCTTGCTAAATCAAAGATTTAGAGAAAATTTGCGGGCCCATGGCGCAGTTGGTAGCGCGTTAGTATGGCATACTAAAGGTCGAGGGTTCGAATCCCTCTGGGTCCACATGATTTTTATCAGAAATTTATTTTTGGTATAAAAATCAGTGCCCGCCTCTGGCGGGCTAAGCTAAGAACATATCTTGTCCGCCAGAGGCGGACGCTAGAATTATTTACAAAATCATAGATTTTGAATAATTTTGCGCCGAGGTAACTCAACGGTAGAGTGCTTCCCTGAAAAGGAAGAGGTAGTGGGTTCGACCCCCACCCTCGGCACCATCTCGCCGCCGCGAGCTCGCGGGCTTTGCCCCGCCATAGCTCGCTTTGGCGAGCGAAGGCGGGTATCGTATAGTGGCTATTACATCTGGTTGCCAATCAGATAACAGGAGTTCGACTCTCCTTACCCGCTCCAAATTAAAACGCGCAAAACTATTGACAAAATAGATTGGATATGTTAGTATGTAGTCAGATCCCAAAGCGGGATTTTTTGTTTGATAAAAAAATATGTTTACAACTAATCCTAAGATTTCAGTATCTTTGGCTTTAGTTAGTTTAATTTCCAATCTGTTTATATCTCAACCTCAGGTTGAAGTTGATTTAGATCAATTAAAACCTGTTGAACAACCCGCTTCGCAACGAGGCGAGTTAGCTACTATTCATGGTCAGGCTTTAGTCCAAACAACTAATCCTGATACACCTATAGTTGTTGATCAACGCTGGGTGATTGTGACTGGATATTCCAGTACAGAAGACCAGACTGATTCAACGCCATTTATTACAGCTTCTGGGTCACGTGTTTCTGACGGAACAGTCGCTTGTAACTTTTTGAGGTTTGGGACTAAGGTTCGATTCCCTGATATCTATGGTGACAAGACATTCGTTGTTGAGGACCGGATGGCCCTTAAGAACAGTCACAAGATGGATATCTGGTTTACTTCTCGTGGAGAAGCCATCCAGTTTGGAGTTAAGCAGCTTAAAGTTGAAGTTCTAGAAATGTAAAAGAGACCCGATATCGGGTCTCTTTTATTTGTGCCGCGGGTGGGACTCGAACCCACATGAGCAAGCTCACACGATTTTAAGTCGTGCGCGTATACCAATTCCGCCACCGCGGCATAAATTGTCAAGTTTGAGGCCTGGAGGGGATTCGCACCCCTGTAGACGGTTTTGCAGACCGTTTCCTAGCTGCTCGGACACCAGGCCATATCTAGTAGTTTTTTAATACCCTTATCAATTCTTTCTGGGCGCATTTGGAAGTATCTTGAAAAAATATCAAACTTTCTTTTTAAGTATACGTTTTCAGGAGAATTTTTGTATAAGAATTTGAATAGTCTTACAGAATCAAGTGTTGAATATTGTATCTGATATGCTCCCTGACTATAGTAAATTTTATTCTGCTTAAGACCTACAAATCTTTTAATTTTTAATCTTAATATATATAAAAATACTTTGCTACCGCTAGTAAAAATTACTCTGAGTCTTCTAGGAATATCTTCTTGATTCTTGTTTCTCGTTATCTGGAGATAAACACAACCATCTCCGTCAAAATATCCTCTTATAAACTGATTTAGATATTTATTTGGTATGGTAGTAGGAAATTTAACAGTTTTAGATTTATTAGGCGATAGTCCTAGCCTTTTTAAATCGTCATACATAACCCTATTACCTATTCTAAGGGAATACGATCTTTTACATAAATAACTACCATTACGAAACACCCCTATTCTTGGTGGTCGTTCAGAAATATTATGTTTTGATTTCAATAACCTTTTTATTGATACGACTTGTTCTTTATCTGTGCTTGTGAATTTGATATACTGAGTTCTAGATGATTTAGCATCAACAATGTCTCCGTCTGCGTATAGAAAACCTAATACATAGGCCATTTCATTTGACCATTTTTTAAAGAAATCATAATTACAATTATATCTATTTGAACCACCTCTAGGATCGATTTTTAACATGGTTTAATATTTTAGAATTTTCAAATTCTCTTATATTCTAACACATTTTCCAGCTATTTCCAATCCTCTATTTCGCCAAAATTTCTTCAATCCTTTGGGCCTTGGCTTCAATTTGATCTATTTCAAACCTGATTTTAGGAGAGAATTTTAAGCGTATTCTTCTATTAAGTGCTTGTTGAAGATGATAAATATTTTTTTCAATTATTTTCAGAGCCAATTCGTTTTTCTCTGTTGGAATAACGCTGATACTAATTTTGCAATTTTTTAAATCAGGTGAAGTATTGACGTTGGTAATCGTCACCAAAATATGATCAAAATCAATTTCCTTTAAAAGTAATTGACTAACTTCTTGTTTGAGCAATTCGTTAACTTGTTGAATTCGTTGAGACATTGTTAAATCTCTCTCTTTTTTCTTTCTTCTTGGTAGAATTCTAAAATATCGTTTTGTTCAATAATTGTATCACCTCTAAATTGAATGCCGCATTCTTGGCCTTTCTTGACCTCGTCAATCTCTTTCTTATCTCTTTGGAGTTGAGCGACTCTACCTTTGCCTACTTTAGTGGTTCCTCTAATAATATCAACTAAGGCGCCTTGTTTGACTAGTCCATTAATTACTTTACCGCCAATAATTTGCCTATCTTTTTCAGTTCTGAAAACAGCCAAAACTTTTAATTGACCAATAACATTCTTGATAATGTCTGGTTCTAAAAGTTTAGAAAGTAATTCTCTAACAGCTTGAATCAATTCGTAAATAATATCAAAAGTAATAATCTTTACTTTTTTCTGATCAGCTAGTCTTTGAATGGCGGAACTGGTCTTGCTTCGGAAGCTAATAATTCTAGCTTTGGCTGATTCAGCTAACTTAATATCTGATTCAGTAACTTCACCAGCATCGGCCTTAAGAATCCTAATGACTACTTCTTCGCTAGGGATGCTCTTAAGCGATTCCTTGATTGCTTCTAAACAGCCACGAACATCACATTTCAAAATTATATTTAATATTTTTTTATCTCCTTCAAAAACATGAACTTCTTGACTATCTTCAGGTTGTCTTTTGGCTGATTTTCGATCAACTCTAGCTTGGGCTTCATCTAAACTATCAAAAGTATAGAATTTTTCTCCGACCTGAGGGACTTGATCAAAGCCAGTTACGACAGCTGGGGTTGAAGCAGTCGCTTCTTTAATCGGTTTGCCCTGAAAATCCTCCATGATCTTAACTTTTCCAAAAGCTGAATCAGTCCCGATAATATCTTTATTAGTCAGGGTTCCTTGTTTAACTAAAAGAGTAGCTGTATTACCTCGTTGACTATTGCGACTTGACTCAACAATTGCTCCTGAAGCAGGTTGACTAGGATCATCTCCTAATTCTCCCATTTCGGAAACTAAGTTAATCATTTCTAAAAGATCATCAATACCTTGGCCTGTTTTGGCTGAGACATTAACCGAAGGGATAGAGCCATTAAAAGATTCAACAATCATATCTTGCTTAGCTAATTCTCCTTTAACTTTTTCTGGTTGAGCTTCTTTTTTATCTATTTTGTTAAGAGCGATAATAGCAGGAATACCTGTTTTTTTAATATGTTGGATAGCTTCTTTAGTTTGGGGCTTAACTCCTTCTTCAGCGGCGACGACTAGAATAGCAATATCTGCTATTTTGGCTCCTCTTGAGCGCATAGCTGAAAAGGCCTCATGACCTGGCGTGTCAATGAAGGTAATTATCTTATCTTGGTGTTTTACCTGATAGGCACCTGTATGTTGAGTAATCCCGCCAGCTTCTTTTTCAGCCACTTTGCTTTTGCGAATGTAATCAAGAATGCTAGTTTTACCGTGATCAACATGACCTAAAATAACCACGACAGGTGGTCTGGTTTGAAGCTTCTTTTTTTGTTCTTTTTTCTGTTTCTTTTCCTTGCTCATATATGGCTTAAAATACCACATTTTATCTTATTTAGCAACTAAATCTTGTTTTTTGGTGTCATTCCCGCCCGCCTTGCAGTCGAGGCAGGCGAAAGCGGGAATCCAGTAATTCGAGGTCCGACCTAATTTTGTCCGCACCTTAGCAAAGGTTCGGCAAAATAAGGTCCGACCTCTGGGAATGGGTAGGATATATATAGATTCGTATATAAACGAGTTATCGGAAATAATTTTATTTTAAGAAAAAAGCCGACAAAATGCATTTGGTAATACATATGCCGGCTTTGTGAAGGAAATCAAGAAAATCAATTATCCAAATTTTTTCTTCAGCTTTTCATACTGTTGTCGTTCTTCCATCTCCGTTGCTCGTGTATTAATTTCTCTTTCCTGTGTACGGATGTCTTCATCAGTGCCGCAGAATCCAATTTTCCCTTCTTCATGGAGTTGCCTTCTCGCTTTATTTTGCAAATCTCTCCACTCATCCCGTCTCTGTTCCTCGGCGAGAAATGCAAACCTTCGTTCTTTATCAGGGCTAGACATCATTAACACCTCCTTGTAAAATAAAATTTATTTTTTGATTTCGTCTAAATTTAGACTTTTTTTGCTTGTATAGGAAAGAACTGATAACGAATTAGTATAAAGTATATTAAAACATAAATAGAAAAAAATCAAGGGGGCGCTGCCCGTCTCGACTAGGCGTCGAGCCGAAGCGGACACTTTTTTTTGCTCCTTTATTTTAGTATAATTATATTATGGAAAAAGAAGTTAATAAATTCATATATTGGACGCCGAGAATATTGTCTATAATATTTATTTGTTTTTAATTGGCTGGTTTAAACAAAAAAAACAATCAAGAATAATTGTTTTTTTAGTTGTCGGATTTAGTTAACTATTTTCTAGTCTTGGCTCCGGCTTTTTTTAAGGCCTCTAATTCCTCTTTAGATAAGGGGTATGTTGATTGGCCGTTTTTAATTGGTTTAGAGTAGATTCTATTACCTTCGCGGGTGAATAAACTAGAGATAACCAGGCCGTTATCACGAAGGTCAAGTAGGGCAATGGCAAAGCTTTGATCACCACCTGTTTCTTTAAAAGGATTAAAGCGGATAATGCTGACTTTTTGAATACTTTGATTAGCCATTTTCTCTAAAAGTTTTGTTGAATTAAAAAGTTCTTGAATATCTGTTTCAGCTTTTTTTAATCTTCTAATTTCTTCAAAAAGAACCCCTTCTAAATCAGATGCTTTTTTACCATTAAAAAATACTTTTAATCTTTTTTTAATTTGAGAAAGCTGGAGATAAAGAAAAATATTCCAAATAATTAATAGGGCTAAGACAATTAAGAAGATCAAAAATATTGGGTTGTTGTAAATTTCGTTCATACTTATTATTAGAATACATCTTTTTTTTGGTTTTTACAATCGTTCAAAACTTATCCACAAATGATTTGAGATTTAAGTTGAAAATTGTGATATAATGAGCTTAATGACTAAAGTTTTTTTCGTCACAACTTTATTATTTTTTCTGTTCTTGGGTGTCTATGTCTATGCTGCTGCTGGGACCCCATCAATTTTTAGTTATCAAGGACGACTGGCTAATTCAAGTGGTGATTTATTAGGTAGTTCTTCCGGGACGACATATTATTTTAAATTTTCTATTTGGGATAATGCCACAGTAGATTCAGGAACTCGTCTTTGGCCGTCTTCTATTCCGGCCACCACTACGGCGACAGTCAGATCAGGAGTTTTTAATGTAAATATTGAAGTTTCAGATTACAATTTTAATACTAATAAAGATATTTATCTTCAAGTTGAGGTTTCCTCAGATAATATTAGTTCTGAAACGCTTTCCCCAAGACAACGAATTTCTTCCGCTGTTTTCGCTCAAATTGCCGGAGCGGTAAGTGGAACAGGCCAATCATCCTTCGGTACGACTACTCCTTTTTCAGGCGCGGTAGTTACAATGGAAGCGACATCAACTATTGCCATTCCTCTTGTTATTCGCGGCTTTTTAAATCAAGTTGAAGATTTATTTAGAATTGTTACAAATACTGGAACATCACTTTCAACTTTTACTGCCAGTGGTAATCTTGGTATCGGAACGACCACGCCCGCTAGGAAACTTAATGTTTTGGAGGCAGGTAGCAACCCTCAATTAAGGTTGGGTCAGACCAGTTCTCTTTATGGCGAATTTTATGCTGATGGAACTGGTGATATTCAAATTTCTTCAATTGGCGGAAATATCAGGCAGAATGATGAAAATGTCTGGGTCTGTTCTAGCGGTTGTGACACAGCAACTCCGGGGGATACGGGAAATTTAATCATAGACAGATTTCTTATTTTCGACAATGGATTTAAGTTTAAACAAGATAATTCGTCAACAACTATGTATGATATACAAGGTAACGCGATACTCCAGTTTGATGATGGACAATGATAACATCTTTCTCTCTTAATGACCTTTCTTAAAGAACTAAAAGTATTCATAAAAAATATCTTGTTTTGGATTTTTTCTTTTATTGGTTTTTCTTTTTTCTTTTTTCTTTTTAGTTTTAAAAAAGTAGCAATCCTTGGAAAGGAATATTTTTTATTATTACCGACTGGAAATTCTTTTTCTGCTCAGATTTTTAGTAAAATTAGACACGATCTTCTTCCACCGGGTGTTCAGTTAATTACTACTAATCCGATGAGCGCTTTTGTATCTCAAATATTACTCTCAATGCTATTGAGTTTTTTATTGACCATTCCGCTTTTTATTTATAAAATTATTATGTATCTTCGTCCGGCCCTTCTTCCGCGCGAAAAGAAAGCGGTTTTATGGTCTTTGTTTCCTATTGCCTTTTTATTTTTCTCTGGTTCGGCCTTTGCTTATTTCTTTCTAATTCCAGCGACTTTTAAGGTGCTTTATCCATACGCTACGGGTATTGGCGCAGTTCCTCTTTTTTCGATAGACGAATTTATCCGCTATGTTTTTGGTTTAATGATTGCCGTTGGGATGATATTTTTACTGCCTTTGTTTATGATTTTATTAAGTTTTATAGGAATTATAAAAGCCGACCTTTGGAAAAGAAATTGGCGATACGCGTGTTTGTTTTTTTTAATCTTTTCTGCTATAATAACCCCAGATGGGACAGGAATTACTATGATGATGTTGTTTCTTCCGCTGGCGGGGCTCTATTTTGCAGGATATATTTTTGCCCATAAATTT
>Ga0180007_10005000_pt1 | contig 13745 bp, 17 predicted proteins | sample MM_PC_MetaG_FD_121122 | JGI IMG/M metagenome (GOLD analysis project Ga0180007, IMG submission 121122) | Groundwater microbial communities from the Aspo Hard Rock Laboratory (HRL) deep subsurface site, Sweden - MM_PC_MetaG | ecosystem: Environmental > Aquatic > Deep subsurface > Groundwater... | reverse complement strand
ATGAAATAAATAAAATTCACCCAGCCCGCCTCCATCCGTTCACCGGCAATCTTGGCAATGAGAATGGGCCCGCCCAGTTCCGAGGCCGGGATCACCTTCTGGATGATCTTGATCAGACCCATCACGGTCAGATACATCCAGTTCCAGGTCTGAATAATGCCTGCTTCCAGCGCCTTGCCCAAGGACACCTTTTCATAGATTACTTCATCGGTGCGGGCAATGCCGATCATAAACCTTTCACCGATCACCTCACCGAAAATATTTTTATCCTTGCGCAGCTCGGGGGTGGCGACAAGATTGAGGGTCGCCGCGCCCCGGCGGATGGTAAAAGCAAGGGACTTGCCGGCGCTCTTGTTGATCAGCTCGGAGATATCCTGCCAGCGCGAGGTCGGCGAGCCATCAATGGCTTCGATAATATCGCCCGTCTGCATGCCTGCTGTGGCGGCAGGTGATTCCGCTCCCACCCCGCCGACCTTTGTATTATCCACCGGTTCCGGCAGTCCATTGACGGCAAATATGCAAAAAAACAGCATGAGCGCAAAAATCAGGTTAAAAACAGGCCCGCCGGCCACGATGATAAAACGCTGCCAGACCGGTTTAAACGAAAAAGAATATTTCCTTTGATGATCCGGTATCTCCTCGTCGCCCGGATTTTCGCCGAACATCTTCACATAACCGCCAAGGGGAAAGGCGCTGACCACGTATTCCGTTTCCCCGTATCTCTTCCCGATCAACCGGGGACCAAAACCGAGCGAAAAGGTAAGCACCCGCACTCCAAAAAGCTTGGCCCAGATAAAATGGCCGAATTCATGAACAAAGATCAAAAGTCCAAGAACAATGATAAACGAAAACAAGGTTGTCATAGGTTATGCCTGATTATTTTGCTTTGCCGCCGCGCCGCGGTCGGCTGCTGCCGACACTATTGAAGCAGACACTGCCCGCGCCTCCCGATCAGAGGCCAGGATGGTTTCCACATCATCGGCCTCCTTTCTTAAGACACGTTTTACTGTCTCTTCAACCACACGGGGAATTTCAGGAAAACGAATGGTGCCGTTTAAAAAGGCATCCACCGCAATCTCATTTGCTGCATTCATGACCGCCGGCATGGTGCCGCCCATCCGGCAGACATGGTAGGCAAGCGCCAGGGACGGGAACCGGAACAGGTCGGGTTTAAAAAAATGCAGATTACCGCATTCGTGGAGCTGCAGTCGCGGCAGGCCGATCGCCACTCTCTCCGGACAGGAAAGCGCGAAGGCTATAGGTACCCGCATATCCGGCACCCCCAGCTGGGCCATAACCGAACCGTCCACATATTCCACCAGGGAATGGACGATGCTTTGCGGATGGATGAGGACATCTATCCTGTCGATCTCAACATCAAAGAGCCAGCGGGCCTCGATGACCTCCAGACCCTTGTTCATCAGGGTGGCGGAATCAATGGATATCTTTCTGCCCATGTCCCAGTTGGGGTGGGCCAGCGCCTGCTCCGGCGTAACATCCCACAGCTTCTCAGCCGTCAAATCCCGGCAGGGGCCGCCGGATGCGGTCAGGATAATCCTGGCGACATCCTCTTTGCGGCCGGCCTCAAGGGCCTGGGCAACAGCGCTGTGTTCGCTGTCAATCGGCAACAGGCGAACCTTCCTGCGCCTGACCTCGTCCATGACCAGGGAACCGGCCATGACCATTGTTTCCTTGTTTGCCAGAGCAACATCCTTGCCCGCCCTGATCGCGGCCAGGGTCGGCAGCAGTCCGGCCGATCCAACGATGGCCGAGACGACCATATCAGCATCCGCAAGGGTTGCCACCCTCTCGTTGCCGTCATTGCCGACAACAATTTTTGCCGCCCAGCCGCCGGGCAGCCCTGCCGCAAGCTCGGCGGCCAGAGCCCCATCATTGACCGCGACAAGTCGCGGCTGCCAGGTGAGGACCTGCTCACGCAGAAGAGCTATATTCCTGCCTGCCGCCAGGCCGGTCACCTTGAATCTGCCGGGCTGCTGCCGGACGACATCAAGAACATTGCGACCGATTGAGCCGGTCGAGCCAAGGATGGAGAGACTTCGCGTCATAGCAGTTCTCTAACCGGACAGCAGTTGAAAATGCAACAGGTAGTAGAGGACCGGCGCCGCCAGCAGCAGGCTGTCAATCCGGTCCAGCAGACCGCCGTGCCCGGGAAGCAGCCTGCCGGAATCCTTCACATCCGCAGCCCGCTTGATAATTGATTCAACAAGATCACCCAGAACCCCGAGACAGACCAGGGCGAGTGACACAAAAACAAGTGCAAGAAGATCAACTTGCAGGGGCAGGCAATAAGCGATGATCACCCCGGCCAGACCGCCGGCAATGAGACCGCCGACCCCGCCGGCCACGGTCTTGCCCGGGCTGATTGCCGGACATAATTTAGTCCTGCCCATGCTTCTGCCCACATAGTACGCGCCGCTGTCAGAGGCAACGGTCACCGCGGTCAGGTAAAGCAGCCACAGGTTGCCGTCGGGCAAAGACCGGAGCAGAACGAGATGGGCGGCGCAGAAACCGATAAACAGGACTCCCCAGCCATGCCTGGCCAGGAATTCAAACCCCTCCTGCGGCTGCAGGTGGATGATGCTGATCGCGATCAGTAACAGCAGGGCAAGGAAAAGGCCGGCCATAACCGGATCAGGACGGCCGCTGAAGGCACCGATTACCGGCAGCAATCCGAACAGGAAGACATAGCGGGGGGGCTTCACGGCAACAGCACCGCCCTTGTCCATCATAACAGCATACTCGTGCAGGGCCAGGCAGCCAAGCCCGGTTATCACCGACCAGAACAGGGTAATTGTACCGAAGAGCAGCAACAGCAGCCAGCCGCTCCCCATTAACAGACCTGTCACTATCCTTCCCATGCTACCCCTGTCGTATCTGTTCTCCGGTTTTTCCGAAACGCCGTTCACGATTCTGGTAATCATACACCGCTGCAATCAGGCTGTCTTTCCTGAATTCCGGCCACTTTGTTTCAGTAATATAGATCTCGGCATAGGAGGTCTGCCAGAGCAGGAAGTTGCTCAGGCGCGACTCGCCGCCCGTGCGAATGACAAGATCGGGATCCGGCTGGCCGGCCGAATAGAGATTGGCGCTGATAAGCTCCTCGGTGATCTCCTGCGGCTGCAGAGCACCCTGCACACATTTTTCAGCCAGCATCTGCACAGCACGGACAATCTCATCACGTCCCCCATAGTTCAGGGCGAGGTTCAGGGTCAGCCGCGGATTATCACCGGCATTCTCACCGGTTTCCCTGATGACCTGCCTGAGGACCTCCTGCACATCCTCGGAAAATCCTTCCATACGGCCGAGACAGAAAAAACGAACCCTGTTCCTGAGCATAGTGCGCAGTTCGCCCCTGAGATAGGTCTTCAGAAGAGCCATCAACGCCTGCACTTCCATGGCGGGACGTTGCCAGTTCTCCGTGGAAAAGGCATACATCGTCAAATAGGATATGCCAAGGTCCTTTGCCGCATTGACAATCTTCTTGACCGACTCGCTGCCGACCTTGTGACCCACAACCCTTGGCAGGTGGCGTTCTCTTGCCCATCTGCCGTTGCCGTCCATGATAATGGCGACATGACGTGGTATTCTATGGGGATCCAGGTCGGCAACTGTCAGCATAACAGATATTTTTTCGGACTTCTGAGACGCAATTAAGGTGTAAGGGGAGGAGAAAAGGGCGGTTGCTAATCGGGCGTTCAACAGAGCACCACTGCGTCATACTGCCATCACCTCTTTTTCCTTTCCTGCAGCGACATCATCGATTCTTTCGACAAACTGATCTGTGGCCTTCTGGGCCTCGTCCTGCAGCCGGAAAAGGTCATCCTCGGAAATTTCCTTATTTTTTTTCTGTTTCTTCAAGGTCTCAATGGCATCCCGGCGCAGGTTCCTGATGGCAACCCGGTACTCCTCGGCTGTCTTCTTGATCCGCTTCACCATCTCCTTGCGCCGCTCCTCGGTCAACTGCGGGATGTTGATCCGTATCACCTTGCCGTCGTTGACCGGGGTGAGATCCAGATCCGATTTCTGGATCGCCTTTTCTATGGCAGCCAGGACCTGGGGGTCCCACGGCTGGATAACAATCAGCCGACTTTCAGGGATAGTGAGGGTTGCCACCTGGTTCAATGGCATGCTCGAACCATAAGCATCGACCGTGATGCCGTCCAGAAGAGAGATTGAAGCCCGGCCGGTCCTGATTTTTGCAAGTTCCTGCCTGAAGGCATCAACACTCTTGTCCATCTTGTCAGGTAACGTATCAATTATTCCGCTACTCATCTGTACCCTCCCCTATTACCAGGGTGCCGTTACTCCCTCCGCACACGGCCTCACTGATGTTATTCTCCTTGTTCAGATCCAGAACCACAATCGGTATTTTATTGTCCCGCGCCAGCGAGATCCCGGCCGCATCCATCACTTTCAGGTTCCGCCGCAGGACCTCGGCATAGCTCAAAGTCTCAAACTTCACCGCCCGGTCGTCCTTGTGGGGATCACGGTCAAAAACACCGTCCACCTTGGTGGCCTTGATAATGACCTCCGCCTCGATCTCCAGCGCCCTGATGACGGCCGCCGTATCGGTTGTAAAATAGGGCGTACCTATACCGGCTGCAAAGATGACGATCCGGCCCTTTTCAAAATGACGAATGGCGCGGCGACGGATATACGGCTCACAGACGCTGGGCATCGGGAAGGCGGACATCACCCTGGTAACGACACCACGCCGCTCCATGGCATCCTGCACGGCCAGGCTGTTCATCACCGTTGCCAGCATTCCCATGTTGTCCGCGGTGGCACGGTCCATGCCTTTTGAGGCCCCGGCAACGCCGCGGAAAATGTTGCCGGCGCCGATAACAAGGCCGACCTCAACACCGAGGTTTGTCACCTTCTTGATTTCCTCGGCCACGTAGTCAAGGATCTCGGTGCTGATCCCGAAATCCGTACTACCCATCAGCGCTTCGCCGCTGATCTTCAAGAGAATTCGCTTGTACTTGCTCTCCATGCATTTCCGTGGCTCGGTGAAAACAGCCAGACTCCTCTGCGTTGAGGTCTGCGTGCAGACCGGTTTTCGAATCAGGCGCCGATCTGAAACCGGGAAAACCTCTTAATGGTTATGTTCTCCCCCATTTTGGCGATAAGCTCGTTGAGCAGATCCTGGACAGTCACGTCGGGATTCTTGACAAACTGCTGCTCCATCAGGCAGGTCTCACCATAATATTTTTCCAGCTTGCCCGTGACAATCTTATCGACAATGTTTTCCGGTTTGCCGGAATCAAGGGCCTGCTGCTTGTAGATCTCTGTCTCCCGTTCCAGGGTTGCGGCCGGTATCCCTTCGCGACTGGTAGCCAGCGGGTTGGCGGCGGCAATCTGCATGGCGACATCTCTGGCAAACTCCTTGAAATCATCGGTCTTGGCGACAAAATCGGTCTCACAGCCCACCTCAAGCAGGACACCCAGCTTGCCGCCGGCGTGGATATAGGACTGGACAACACCTTCACTGGTGGCGCGGTCGCCGCGCTTCTGTGCCACGGCCAATCCCTTCTGGCGCAGAAAATCAATGGCCTTTTCCGTGTCGCCATCTGTTTCAGTTAAAGCCTTTTTGCAATCCATCATGCCGGCGTTGGTCTTATTGCGCAGTTCTTTCACCATCTGACTCGTAATATTCACTTCTCAATCTCCTTCAATATAAAATGCTATCAGCATGTAATCTGTTTGATGGTCCTGTGACCTAATCAGTATCAGACAGCTTCGGAAGCCGCCGGTGCCAAGGCGGCATCGCCGTGCTCCCCGGCAGCCGCTGCCGTCGCCGCCATCCCTTCAAAGTCCGGGGTTGTTTCACCGGCCTTGGCCTTGCCGGCCAGGACCGCCTCGGCAATTGTCGAGGTAATCAGCTTGATGGAACGGATGGCGTCATCATTCCCGGGAATAAGGTAGTCGATCCCGTCAGGGTCACAGTTTGTATCGACCAGGGCAACGACCGGTATACCCAGCTTCCCCGCCTCGCTGATGGCAATCTTCTCTTTTCTGGGGTCGATGACAAAAATCGCTGCCGGCAGGCCGCGCATCTGCTTGATGCCGCCCAGGTTCCGGTCAAGCTTGACCCGCTCCTTCTCCATGAGCAGAATCTCCTTCTTGGGAAACCGGTTGATGGAGCCGTCCTCCTGCATTGACTCTATGCTTTTAAGCCGTTCAATGCTCTTGCGGATTGTTGCAAAATTGGTCAGGGTGCCGCCAAGCCATCGGTTGTTGATAAAGTACATCCCGCAGCGTTCGGCCTCTTCCTTTATGGTATGCTGGGACTGCCGCTTGGTGCCGACAAAAAGCATGAAACCGCCCTTGGCGACGATATTGGTCGCGAAATCGCATGCCTTGTTGAACATCCGCATGGTTATATCAAGATTGATGATATAGATACCGTTTCTCGGACCGTAAATATAGGGTTTCATCTTGGGGTTCCAGCGCCTGGTCTGATGACCGAAATGCAGCCCCGCCTCGAGCATCTCCTTCATTGTTACATAAGCCATTTCATTCTCCTTGGTTTTTTGGTTTTGCCTCCATCCCGAAAGCCCTGACCCGAAACGGGCACCAGAGGGACCTTCTGTCCAGGGGATGTGTGTATTTGACGGGCAGAAAATTGCCCGCCGTAACGTACTGAAAAAAATCTAATTTTTATACCATCTGCGCCGTCTTATTGCAAGCAGAAGCGCAAGGATCAGCAAGCATAATCATCTTTTCGGCACCAGGGTGGGCTGGCCGGCGAGAGAGAATTTCAGCCAGTCAAAGCCGAACTTCTGCAATTCATCGTCACTCTTCCTGATCAACTTCCTTCTGGCCTTGTCCAGGCTGAAACGATCAAGCAGTCCCGACTCCGCAACAAACTGCCTGAACCCGTCAATATTGTAGCAGACCATGAACGCCATCTGCTGTTTCGGCCCGCCCGCCCCCTCGCCCTTAAAAGGATTTGCCGTTAAAACGGTATCAACCTCGGCCCACAGGTCATTCATGTTGTTAAATTCCTGCACCCACTGGTCCCGCAGCCATTCCCTGACCGTCCATTCAGTCTCTTCCATGTGTCCCTTGCAGTAAGGATGACTGGTCAGGAAATAGAACTCCTCCGGCCGGCCGCGTTGCGGACTCCTGTCAACAGCCCGCTCCAGGGGATATGTCCGGCAGGCGGACGGCCTGTCCTTATAAACCAGACATCCGCCCTCGCCCAGAAAAGGGCAGGTCTTTTCCTCATTATCAGCCATTTTCATCGACAGAGACGGGAAATACGGATTGCTGCCCCGGCCGATCACCGTATAGCGCTGCAGAAACTCAGCCGCGGTAATTCCCAGTCCGTTCTTCAGGCGGATAATATCATATGGATACAGGGTCATATGCAAGTCCCGGCAGCAGGACTTGTAGCATGCCACCCGCGGATGGCAGCCGAAACGGAAGGAGGATTTGCCCAGCGGCTCCATCCCTTCTGGAAACTGCTTGTCAGACATTGAAAAACCGATACCTCCCAAGGTCTCAGGTCTCAGGTCTCGAGAAAGATAAAAACAATACCAGAAAGTTATACTGAGACCAGACACCTGATGCCCGAGACCTCATCCGTAGTTGGACTTTCCGGATGAAACGCTGGACTCACAGCCACGGGCTTCCAGCCCTCCGCCTAATTTATCCGGGATTGTTCGTGCCGGGCATTTCACAAAAAAAGCTGGTATGAACGTGCAGCTTCATACCAGCTTGTCTGTAATCACAAAGGCTTGCGGCCAAGCCAAAGCCCCGGCAGGTTATTCGGCCAGTTCTTCCTCAGCCTCTTCCTTATAGTTGACCAGCTCGAGAATAGCCATGGGTGCCGCATCACCCAGCCTGTTGCCGGTCTGGAGAATACGGGTATAACCGCCGTTTCTGTCCGTATATTCATCTTTCAGCTTATCAAAAAGCTTTGCCACCACCTTTTTGCTGCGGATTACCGCAAGCGCCTGTCTCCTGGCATGCAGGTCACCCCTTTTTGCCAGGGTAATCATCTGGTCGGCCAGCTTGCGGGCCTCTTTGGCCTTGACAACAGTGGTTACAATCCTTTCATGCTCCAGAAGGGAGGTGATCATGTTCCGCAACATCGCCTTGCGATGTGAACTCACCCGCCCCAGTCTTTTTCCTGCTTTTCGATGCCTCATCTTGTCACATCCTCATCTATCAATTATCGCTATCGCTGGCGGCAGCGTCCTTATCTTTTGGTTCGGGAGGTACCCACCCTTCTATCTTCATCCCCAGGGCCAGATCCATCTCAGCCAGGAGCTGCTTGATCTCATTTAATGATTTCCGGCCGAAATTCTTTGTCTTCAGCATCTCCGCCTCGGTCTTCTGCACCAGCTGACCGATATAGTTGATATTGGCGTTCTTCAGGCAGTTGGCGGACCGGACTGAAAGTTCAAGATCCTCCACGGTCCTGAAGAGGTTTTCGTTCAACTTCTCCACGACGACATCTCCCGGCTCCACGACATCAGGCTCGGCAGTCTCCTCATCAAAGTTGATGAAGATGGACATGTGCTCCTTGAGAATCTTTGCTGCGTAAGCAATGGCATTCTCCGGCCTGACACTGCCGTCGGTATGGATCTCCATGGTCAGCTTGTCATAGTCGGTCTGCTGACCGACACGCGCCTGGCTGACAATATACTGTACCTTCTTGATGGGCGTAAAAATCGCATCTATGGGGATGACGCCGATGGCATGATCATCACTCTTGTTCATCTCGGCGGGGACATAGCCCTTGCCCCACCTGACCTCAAGCTCAACAGCGAATTTCCCCTTGCCGGTAATGGTACAGATATGCTGGTCGGGGTTCATTATCTCAACGGTTCCGTCAGTGATTATATCTGCGGCAGTAACCGGACCGAGTCCGCTCTTATTGATGCGGACCAGCTTGGAGTCAAGGCTGTTCAGCTTCAGGCGCACTTCTTTCAGGTTGAGGATTATTTCGGTAACATCCTCGTGAACTCCGTCTATGGTTGTAAATTCATGCAGGGCATTTTCAATCTTCACTGAAGTAATTGCCGCCCCCTGAATGGATGAAAGAAGGATACGCCGCAGTGAATTACCGATTGTTGTCGCAAAACCCCGTTCCAGCGGTTGGCAGACGAACTTACCGTAGGATTCACTATGCGAGCCTTTATCCACCCCCAGCCGCTCGGGTTTGATCAACTCCACCCAGTTTTTATAAAACGGAGCTTCCTCATGCAGTTCTTGTGTCATGGCCAGTAATTCCCTATTTTTCGATTCTGGATTTACAATCACCAGCAGCTTATTGAAACGATATCTCCAGCTTGGCTACAGTTAGAAATCCTGTTATTTGGAATAAAGTTCGACGATAAGCTGTTCCTGAATCGGCATGGTAATCTCGTGCCGATCAGGCATGGCCTTTACAGTTCCCTGGAAATTATCCTTGTCCAGTTCCAGCCAGGTTGGCACCCCGCGCCGGGCAACCGCCTCAAGGTTCTCCTTTATGTCCTGATTCTTGCGGCTTTTCTCCTTCAAACTGATAACATCGCCGACAGAAACCATGAAGGATGGGATGTTCACCTTCTTGCCATTGATCAGGATATGATTATGTCTCACAATCTGTCGCGCCTGTGCCCTGGAGCCGGCTATACCAAGACGAAAAATCGCATTGTCAAGCCTTCTCTCCAGAAGGACCAGAAGGTTCTCGCCCGTGATACCCTTGGCCCGGTCAGCCTCCTGAAAGTATTTCCTGAACTGCCCCTCGAGCATCCCGTAGATGCGCTTGACCTTTTGTTTCTCGCGTAGCTGAATGGCATAATCAGAGACCTTGCGAAACCGCAGCTGACCGTGCTGGCCCGGTGCATATGATCTTCTCTCAAAGGAACACTTGTCAGAGTAACACCTGTCGCCCTTCAGAAAGAGCTTGAGATTTTCACGCCTGCACATCCGGCAGGAAGCGTCTGTATATCTCGCCAATTTTATTAACCTCCACAGAGTGAATCTTGCCGGAACCGCAAAAAAATCAAAATCGCCACGTCACCAGAGAGCAATTTCAAGTTGCAGCCCCCATAACGTCGGTTTCGCGCCTTTGTGCGAAACCGACAATCTTTCAATCCCGCAGATCGTCCGCGGGCTACTTTTCAGTCTACCCTCTTTAAACCTTATACTCTTCGCCGCTTGGGCGGTTTACAGCCGTTATGGGGCAGAGGAGTGACATCACAGATACGGCTTACTTCGAAGCCGGCGACCTGCAGCGCTCTCAATGCCGATTCCCGGCCAGGCCCCGGTCCTTTAACGCTGACCTCCACTTTCCGCATTCCCTGGTTCATTGCCTTGGTCGCCGCCTCCTGCACCGCGTTCTGGGCTGCAAAGGGCGTGCTTTTCCGGGAACCCTTGAAACCGAGACACCCGGCACTGCACCAGGCGACCACGTTTCCCTGCTTGTCAGCAATGGTGACAATCGTATTGTTAAAGGTGGACTGGATATGAACGATACCTTCCGGTATGCTTTTCTTCTCTTTCTTTTTGGTCCGTGAACTTCTTTTTGGATCTGCCATTTATTTCTCCACGATTCTCTGTAATAAACTGCGATCAGCGCGGCGTCCATAGCGCTGTTTCCGCCAACGGCACGTTAAGCATTACTTGCGGCGCACGCCCGCGCCGCGGCGGGGCCCCTTACGGGTACGAGCATTGGTGCTGGTTCTCTGCCCACGGCAGGGCAGGCCCTTGCGATGCCTGATGCCACGGTAGCAGCCAACATCCGTCAGCCGCTTGATGTCCATCGACACCTCGCGCCGACGGTCACCTTCAACCGAGTAATCCGACTCGATGACCTTCCTGATCTTTGCTACTTCGCCTTCATTCAGATCATCACTGTTCATATTGTAAGGAAGTTCGGCTACATCGAGAATCTTCCTTGCCGAGGTACGGCCGATACCGTGAATATAGGTAAGGGCAATCTCCATATGTTTGTTTTTCGGCAAATCAACGCCTGCTATCCTTGCCAAGGTATCATTCCTCCGCTCTCAAAAAAATTTACACTTATCCCTGACGCTGTTTGTGCTTCTTGATCTTGCATGTTACGCGGACAACGCCGTTTCTCTTAAACACCTTACAATCACTACACATTTTTTTTACAGAAGCTCTCACTTTCATAGCACCACCTGCTCTTATTCAAAGGCTGTAAAGAAAATTACTTGCTCTTTGCCCGATAGGTTATTCTTCCCCTGGAAAGATCATACGGCGACAGTTCCACCGTCACCTGATCACCCGGGAGAATTTTTATAAAATGCATTCTCATCTTCCCGGAAATATGGGCCAGCACCTTATGCCCATTCTCCAACTCCACCCGGAACATGGCGTTGGGCAAAGGCTCTATAATCGTCCCTTCAACCTGAATGGCCTCTTCTTTGGGCATACGGACCTCATGAATCTTGTTTTGTTTCAGGTTGTCTCTACCAACCCACATTACTGACTGTGACCGGCTGTTTTTTCCTAAAAACTTAATATTATACTCTATTCAGCCTCAAAAAACAGCTCTTTCACAAAAAACCTGCTCAGCAAAGCCCTTCATCAATGCCGCTGCTCAAAATGACCGGTCCGTTTTCGGTCACGGCAACCGAGTGCTCAAAATGGGCGGAAGGCTTATTGTCTGCCGTAATGACCGTCCAGCCGTCTCTCAGGACTTTCACCTCGTAGGTGCCCATGTTGACCATCGGTTCGATGGCCAGAACCATCCCGGCAAGAATCCGCGGCGACTGCTGGTCATTTTTAACAAAATTCGGGACCTCGGGTCCCTCATGCAGATCCGAACCTATTCCATGGCCGACAAACTGCCGAACCACCGAATATCCGTGCTCCTCAACCAGATCCTGCACCGCCCGCGAGATATCGGATATCCTGTTCCCGATCTGCATCTTTTCAATGCCGCAATACAGGGACTTTCTGGTCACACTCATCAGGTCGGCCTTGCTTTTATCAATCTCGGCCACCGGCAGTGTAACTGCGGCATCGCCGAAAAATCCCATATACTTGACACCAAAATCAATGCTGACGATGTCGCCTTCCTTGAGAACATTCTTACGGGAAGGGATCCCGTGCACTACCTGTTCGTTAATTGACACGCAAAGGCTTCCCGGAAACCCGTGATATCCCTTGAATGCCGGAACCGCCTGCCGATCGCGGGCAAATTCCTCGGCCCAGCTGTCAAGCTGCCAGGTGGTCACGCCCGGCGCTACTCTTTCCCTGAGCATGTTGAGCGTCTCGGCCACTATCTGGTTAGCCTGACGCATAATCTCTATCTCGGCCGGCTTCTTCAGGGTAATGAGTTTGGCTGCTGAAGCCGCGCTGCTGTGCAGCATAGGCGTCCCCGCTCAAGAACATTTCGAAACACAGACCGGCCAGGCTGGCCAGGGCCTGGTTTCAGAACAACAATCTAGCGCCGCCCTCTTATTCTTCCTTTTTTCATAAAACCCTCATAGTTGCGCATGACCAGATGCGACTCAATCTGTGCTATGGTGTCGATAGCGACACCTACGACTATGAGCAAAGCAGTACCGCCGAAATAAAACGGTACGTTGAATTTGGTGATCAATACCGTGGGCAGCACGCAGATGACGCTGACATAGATGGCACCGACCACGGTAAGCCGGGTCAGGACCTTATCAATGAAATCCGCTGTTTTCTTGCCCGGTCGGATACCCGGGACAAAACCGCCGTGTTTCTTCAGATTCTCTGCAACATCAACCGGGTTGAAGGTTACAGCGGTGTAAAAAAAACAGAAGAAAACAATAAAGCCGACAAAGGGTATATAGTAGTATACCGAACCCGGGTTGAGCGCGGCGGAAAACCGCTGCACCCAGTCAATCTGTATAAGCCCGCCGATGGTCGCTGGAAACATCATTATCGACGAGGCGAAAATAGGCGGAATGACCCCGGAGACATTTATCTTCAACGGCAGGTGCGAACTCTGACCGCCATACACTCTTCTGCCCACGACCCGCTTGGCATACTGCACCGGTATGCGCCGCTGGGCGGTCTCGAAAAAGATAATGATGCCGATGACCACAACCATCAACCCGATGAGCAGGGGCATAAAAATTACCATCATCTCGCCGGTTTTCATCATTTGAAACGTGTTCACTATCGCGGCAGGCATCCGGGCGACTATACCGGCAAAGATAATGAGTGAAATGCCGTTACCGATGCCGCGTTCCGTCATCTGCTCGCCCAGCCACATGATAAAGGCCGTGCCCGATGTCAGGGTGATCATGGTCATCAGCTTGAAGGACCAGCCCGGATATGCGACAATCACCTCACCCGCGGGACCGCTCATCCCCTCAAGCCCTACACTTATAAACAGGGCCTGGATCAGACTCAAAGCCACGGTGCCGTAGCGAGTATACTGCGTAATCTTGTGGCGGCCCGATTCCCCTTCTTTCTTCAGTGCTTCCAGCTGCGGGATGACCACGGTCAGCAGCTGGATAATGATGGAGGCACTGATATAAGGCATGATTCCCAGGGTAAAGATGGAGAATTTCTCCAGTGCACCGCCGGAAAACATGTTGAACATGCCAAAAAGGGTGCTGGCATTCTTGGCAAAAAACGCTGCCAGGGCTTCGCCGTTAATGCCCGGAGTGGGAATCTGCACCCCGACCCGGTAAACCGCCAGCATCAGGACGGTGAAAATCAGACGCCGCCGCAGTTCCGGAATACTGGCTGTATTTTTAAAGCCGCCCAGCATCTAT
>Ga0180007_10004999_pt1 | contig 13746 bp, 17 predicted proteins | sample MM_PC_MetaG_FD_121122 | JGI IMG/M metagenome (GOLD analysis project Ga0180007, IMG submission 121122) | Groundwater microbial communities from the Aspo Hard Rock Laboratory (HRL) deep subsurface site, Sweden - MM_PC_MetaG | ecosystem: Environmental > Aquatic > Deep subsurface > Groundwater... | reverse complement strand
TTGAGTATCCCAACTCAACTTTTATAATAAACTTAGAAATAAAAAATAAACGCAATTCATCCGCAAACTAAAGTACGCGGATTTCTTGCGGAAATGTTAAAAACATTTTTGGATAGGAAAGTTTTTAATGGGGTTCTGGAATAAATTATGATGGAAAAATTATTAAGAATATGTGATTCTTGTTTAAAAATAGACGTTAGTTTAGGAGAAAATCAATGGATGCCCAGAGGAGCTAATCCTGAATTATATGATAGTTTCATTAAGAGATTTAAAGAAAAAGTTACTGGCACTGTTTGTTCTAAAAATTGTCTTGATAATTATTTAAAGTTATCTGAAAAAGAACAGATTAAAATAAATAAGGAGAGAGAAAAACGTTTATCCAAAGAGTATGAGACTTAACCAGTAATTACCTCAACCCCTTCTTCACCAACCAAAACAGTATGCTCTGCCTGTGAAACTTTTGCCCCGCGCGATTCAACAAGTTGCGCAAAATGATGAAGATTTCCATTGTCTTCTAATTGCTTCAAACCAAATAATGCACGGGTTCCAAATTTTTTAACAAGCCAACGAGAACAAAAAGGGAGTGTCTGATATTCACTTACAACAAACTCAAGAACTTCCCTCGCAATTGGACTCCGAACATTCTTTTCATTAATTAACATGTAAATTCCAGAAGGTTTACCGTCGTGAACTTTTCCATTTCCAGTAGTTGCAAATGGCTCAATTGCATAAACTTTGTTCTCAATTTTAATGTCTTTTTTATTATCAAAATTAGGGATAAATGGCTCTGCATGAATATCATATTTATCTAATCCATGCCCTCCCAAATTTATCACAGGAGAAAAACCTTCTGCCTCGATTGTTTCTGAAATTGTTTTCCCAACTTCATTTAATTTTGTTCTTTGTTTAAAAATCTTAATTGCATTTTCCAAGGCTTTCTCACTCGCTTCAATTAATTTTTTATTCTCCTTGCTGTTTTCCAAGTCAATTGAAAAAGCAGTGTCTGCAATCCAGCCGTCGATATGAACCCCAATGTCAATTTTCAACAAACCGCAAGCTTTTGTTTTATCATCATACGAAGGTGTTGAATGAGCAGCAACTTCATCTATTGCCAAACTCACTGGAAATGCAATCCCTCCTTTAAGTTCAAGAATTTTGCTTTCAATTTTTTCAGCGATTTCTAAAAGAAGCACGTCTTTTTTTATAATTTCTCGAGCGTATTCTCTAACCTGTGATGCTATTTTTCCTGCTTCTAGAATTTTAGATTTGCTTGTGACCTTGAAGTTATTCATTTCTCTCTCGCAACCTCCGATTCTTTGGTATAAAATTTGTAATCTTTTCTGCCGACGCTTTTCCACAACCTACAAAATTATCTTTGTATTTCATTATTAAAAAATCATGTTTTCCAGTTTTAATATTTAACTCATTTCCTTTCATCCACAAATCAAGTTGCTCGTCGTCAAGTTCAAAAATGTTTTTTGTGATTTGGGATTTCAAAGCATGAACTCCTTCTATACTTAAACGAACTTTATTATCCATAAATTTTCCAAAATAAATTCCAACTCTTTCAATTGGAAGTGTGGACTCAATCTCCCTTATTTGTTTTATACTAAAATCTCCAGAAAACAAAAACAATCTTTCCTGCCCGCGCATTGAAAAAATTCCTTCAATTTCTTTTATTCCAAATTGCTTATTCAGTTGTGCAACTAATTTTTCCTTTTCTTTTGAGGTGAAAATTTTCATTGGAGGATTTTGACGTGTCATTTTAAGCCCTTTAATCCAGTTAAACCAGAAGAGGATTGAATTTTATTTCCTAGACCATCAACTATTTTTATATTGAATTCTTTGCAGACTTTTGCTTCTGGAATTTCGTAAGAATATCTATCTCCTCCTTTTGCAAAAATTATTTCACGTCCTTGATATTTTTGCGCAATTGATTTTATTGATTCGCAAACAGATTGATCTTTATCAATAGAAGCAAAAACTTCATCAACACACCTCAAAGATTGCACAATTTTCACCCTTTCTTCTTGCTTCATAAACGGCCTACCTTTTTTTAAAATGCATTGGAAATCATTATCCAAGATTACAATTAACTTTCCTCCAAGTTTTTTAGCCAATTCCAAATATTTAATATGCCCTACATGAATCGGATCAAAATACCCTGATGCAATTATTATTTTTTCTTGTGTCATTTTATTTTTTCTAGGAGGTTTTTTATTTCTTTTTTATTTGCTAGAATAATTATTTTTTTAGAATGTTTTTTAGCCACCATATGAATTCTCTTTAATTTTTTGTGGTAATGGGGAGCACTAATATGATTGAGCACTTTTAAAAAATCCTTGAAATTTTTATTTATTAATTTATTTTTTTTGAAAGAAAGTCTCCTTTTCATAAATCTTCTAGTTATTCTATTTTTTGAAGTTAATTTATTTGTTTTTAATATTATTACTACATCTGCTTTTTTGTATATTGAATATACCCAAGGTGTGGAATAGAAACCTTCTAAAATCCATTTTTTTCTTTGGAAAATTTTGTCTAGATTTTTCTTTCTTTCAGAATAATCTGCCTTGGTCCAAACATCCCTTCTTTTATATGCAATGTTGTCTAATTCGTAATTTTTTATTTTTAATTTTTTTGATAGTTTTTCTGCTAAGGTTGTTTTTCCTGAAGCAATTCCTCCAGTGATGAATATCCTTTTATATTCCATTTTCTAAAAATTCAAAAATTTCTTTTTGTTTGTGGCTATTTAGTGATATATGCAATTCCCCTGTTGAGGGTTTTATATTTAAGAACTCTCTTTTTATTAATTCTTTCATTGCTTTTTTAGTTTCTCGCACTCCTCGTAGATGAGATGGAAGTGCTTTTTGCAAGTTTCTTAATTCAGTATGCCTACCACCCCAAATATTCAAGTTAATTAATTTTCTTAAAAATCTCTTCATTATTGCTATTTGCAAGTCCATAGTTAATATAATCTATTTAATCTATTAAATTTTTGCATTTAATCCAATGAAACACTAATGTTTCAATATAGAAACATTTAAATAAACTTAAATTTAATAATTAATATGGAAACATTATTTAGAAAAGCATTTGGGAATACACCTAAAATTAAAGTATTAGAATTTTTAATAGAAGGTAGAGAATTAGATTACAGCATTTCTGATATTGCCGAGGGTGCTGAAATTGGGAGAACCACTTTATTTAGGATTTGGGAAGATTTAATAAAGAATAAAATAATTGCCCCAACAAGACAAATTGGAAATGCTAAATTATTCAGACTAAACATAGATAATTTGTTTGTTAAAAAATTAGTTGCACTTTTTGATGAGGTAATTTTCAAAAAGAAAAAAGTTGCTGTTTAGGATAATAATTTTTATAAATTGCGAAACAACTTTTTCTTTTTCATTCATAGAAAAAATTTTCATTAATGGATTTCTCTGTCTCATTTTAAAGTTTTCCAATATCTATTTAAATTTACTATTGTTAATTCCTCCTTAAGCTTCTTTATTAAATATGGTTGCAAATTTGTTGGAACCCTCTCTACTACTTCCCTTTTAGAATTAAAATCTGTTTTTCTAAGTTGGGAGGCAACTTTTATTTTAGAATTAGTTAACTCAAATAAATCAAGGAGAACAATATCCCCTTTGATAATACCTAAATTTTTAGTAAATTTAAAAGTTTTATCATGAATTCCATATCCCCATAATGTTGGGTAAAACATTATTGAAACATTAATTACTTCTTTTGCCTTGCGAATATTTTTTTCTGAGACTAATCTCTCTAACTCTTCATAAAGAACTCTTGCTCTTTTTTGTTTAACATGCTTATCATCTATAAATTCCGATTCAGCAATTAACTTTAAAGGAATATTTGAATTTTTTAAGATTCTCGTGGAATCCCTAATGCCCTTAATCATATCTTCTGTTAATTTTTCAAGCCTCTCTAATTTATTTATCTTAATCAGATATTTTCTAATTTTATCTCTAATCTCTTCCCGATTCTTAATCTCCTTTATTACATAATCTTTGTATATACTAACCTTACACTGCCATCCTTCTCTTGTCGCTATTAATTTCATTTCACCCTCCGAAACTTCGCAATAAAAAAACCCTCTGTATCATTGTCCTGTGGATAAATCCTCGCGCACTTTTTTACTTCTTTTGAAAATTTCATATTTTCCCATTCTGTAATTCCCTCTCGGATTTTTATTGGAAGTTCAATTTTTTCCAATTTAATTTTATCTCCAAATTTCTCCAAGATAGCGTCAACAACTTCCTCGTTTTCTTCTGGTGCGTGAGTACAAGTTGAATAAACCAAAACCCCATTTGATTTCAAAATTTCAAACGCAGATTCAACTAATGCTTTCTGAATTTTCGGAAGATTCTGAATTGTCTTGATGTTCCACATTTTATACGTCTTAAAAGAACTCCGTAAAGTCCCTTCTCCAGAACAAGGAGCATCCACCAAAATCCTGTCAAATTTAATTTCAGGATTAAACTTCACCAAACGCTTACAAAATGCAAAACCATCTTTTCGCGTAATTATTGTATTACTTGCCCCACATTTTTCCAAATTTGACGCAAGAATTTTCAATCTTCCCATTGAAACTTCGTTCGCAATAATTGTTCCTGTGCCTTTCATCTCCGAAGACAATTGCGTTGTCTTGCTCCCAGGCGCAGCACACAAATCCAAAATTAAATCATTCTTCTTTGATTCTAATGCAATCACCGGCAACATACTCGCAAGTTCTTGCATATAATAATAACCCAACTGATGTTCCAATGCACGACCAACTTCCCCTGGCTCAATATCTTGTAAAAAAGACTCTGCTTTGCCTTGTGATTTATTTAAAGTAGACAATGAAGAAGATTTTCTATTTAGTATAGTTAGTTGCTCAACATTATTTTTTACATTAACAATTTTTTTATTTAATGATTTCTTACCAATGTCAACGAGCGAATACAAGTTGCAATCTTGGGTGGGTGGGCGGGATAAAGAAAAACCCTCACAAATTTTTCCTTCTACAATCATAACCTCGGGATTATTTTTCCACGGCTGTCTTATCTTCCAACCTTTTTCCTCTAATTTCCTTTTCAACTCCAACGGAGAAATCTTCAAAGTATTACACCGAATTGACTTCACAGGATGAATTTTTAAAATTTCTAAATAATTTTGAAAATCTTTTTCATCTAACAAAAGCATTTTCATTCTTTCTACAAACAATTCTTTCATAGGAGGAATTTTCCGTATAAAATCCATCTCCCCTAAAATAAAGATAGGTTTTTAAATTATTAATTTATTTAATATATATGGATATGAATAAAATCCGTGTTCATGATGTATTAACTTGTGGCCTAGATGAAAATATTACAAATATTGAAGACACATTAAAAGAGAAAAACGAAAAGAGAATTTATATTCTAGATTCTGAAGGTGCATTAAAAGGCGTTTTAACAACAACAGATTTAGTTTATCAAACACAAGGAAAAGACAAATCCAAATTCACTGCAAAAGATGTTATGCATTCACAAGTAGAGTTTGTAGATGTAAATGATAGCCACCGAAAAGCACTAGAAATTATGAACAAATATCAAACATTTATGTGCCCAATAGTAAAAGATAATAAATTAATCGGAGCAATTGCATACGACGATGTTTTAGCATACGCAACTATCGCAGATTAGAGAGATTAATTCTTATAGAAATAAAAAGCAATCCATCAATTTAAAGATTAATCTTTAAAAAATTCATTTAAAATTTCTTTTGTTAACGCGAGAGATTTATCACAATGATTCTTTAAATTTCTTGATGAGCTTCTATTAAAATAAACATTATGAACTTTTTTGTTTCTTCTTTGAACTGAACAAACAGCTGGGACAAAATCTCCGTCGCCTGAGACTAAAACAGCAACATCAAAATTATCATCAGCAGAACCATCAACCATATCAACAGCCATATTTATATCATCCTCTTTAATTATATAATAATGTTTATCTGTTCCAGTTATATTTCTTTTCAAAAGTTTACATAAAACTAAATGAAAATTAGGGATCTTTCTTAATTTCGCAAAAAATCCTTTTTGGCTCTTAAATTTTGCAGAATTAAATTCTTTATCTAATTGGGCATTGTAGTAATAAATTCCAACGACTTTTCCCTCTCCTGCAAGAAAATTGGCAAAACTCTGAAAATCAAAATTCTTCAAACTTTTATTTTTTCCATAAAGTTTCCTTAAACCGAAATAAAAGTTATTACCATCCATAAAAACAGCAACACGCCTCATTTAAAAAAGTGCCCATCCCTTGCCTAAGCAAGGACAGGCGTATATAGAGATAATAAATTATAGAAGTATTTATAGCTTTTGGTAAGGAAATTCAAAAATCTTCAGAGAATTCTTCTTCTATTTCTTCTTCATTAAGTTCATCTTCAGCATAATAAATAAATCCATTATTATTATCGGGATTCTTATCTCCAAAACCAAATTTATGGAAGTTACTTAATGAAATCCCAGTTTTCCAATCATTTATTACTGATGTGTTCAAATTATCAATAGCTATATGAAAAAGCCACTCTGAAACAGCTTCATCTCCTCCAAAATTTAGATAAATAAACTTTCTATTCTCTTCAGTATAAATATGTCTTCCATTATTTCTATGATTAACATCTTTATCCACTTCATAATTTTTATCTATCCACTTATGGAGTTTCTCATAAGAATTCCCTTTAGTTCTTTTTCTAGATAAAACAAAATGTATTTTCCATTTAGGCATTTTCTATTTTTTTCTTTAAATAAAAGATAAACTTTATATTTATTTCTACGTAGCCGACTATTTCTTCCAAAGGTGTCCGCCCTATCTCAAAACCACTTCCCCAAATTTTCTTGTTTCTTCCCCTCGATAATTTCTTTAACATTAATTCCAAAAACCTGAAAGATATTCTCAACAGCTGGCAAAATCTGCCTCTCTAGATAATAATTTATATCATAATTTCCTTTCTCATGCGGAAGCTTAACCTTATCCCCAACACGTTTACCCTTCCCGGGCGTCTCTGCAATATAATAATCAATAATTCCTCCCTGCGAAACTGGAATCTCCTGCTCTTTCATTTTCTGCGCCGCAATAACGTGCGGACCCCTTGCAACATACTCTGAAAGTGGTTTTTTTAATTGCGTACGGATTATCAAATCTTCTTGTGAAACCTTTTTCTCTTTAATTTTTTTGACAATTTTCTTAAAGTACTCTAAAGACTTTTTCTCATTTCCATCCTCAAGAATTTGTTTAATAATTTTATTTTGTAATTCCCTTGCAAGATGACACCAATCCCGTCGCACTGTCTCAAACCCCCGAATCTTCAAATTATCTTTTTTATCAAGAAGCGCATATTTTTTCTTAGCACCAGTAATTCCTGCCCGCGTTGTTACCCACAAACCTCTCTTAAAAAAATCCTCTAATTCGAGATGCATAATCCCTGGAAGTTCTGAATTTAATTTCTCAAGAAGTTCTTTAATTTCTTTTTCCGACTTTCCATTTTTCAAAAACGCAATAGAATCTGTATTATGAATTAATACATAATTAGCAAAGAATCTATGAGTAGCTTCGACTTCAAGATCATAAACATATTCAGGAGTTTTTATTTTCTCTATTTTTTTAACACCTTGCAAATCAAATTCAAAGCATTTAATATTCTTTTTTTGTTGATTTTTTGTCTTAATATTAGCTCGCCTATTCTTACGATCTAAAATAAACCCCACTCTCTTAGTAAAAATTTCTCTATCTTTGATAATTATATTTTTTGAGTAACTCCCATTTGAATATGTTTTACTTTTAGTTTTGTAAAAATTTAAATTATTTTCTTTAAACACAGAGTGTGAGATCCCTATCTTATATAATAATTTTCTTACAAATTTAATATACTCTTCTGAAATAGATGTATACTTGATTATTGGAGCATTATTTCTTATCATTACTGTTCCATCTGCCGAAAATAATCCTCGTAAAAAAGAAGCAATATTTTCATTTGTCTCATAAAACATCCATTCTGGAATAGTTTTTTTCCCTTTTTCATCTCTAAAATCTTTTGAGATTATTTTCATCAACTTTAATCCATTTAATTTTACATCTCCCCTTCTTATATTGCTAATCCAATAATTTTTAATATATCCAAGTTTAATTAGCGGATTTATTTGTTTAATTATCATCTCTTCTTTATCTTGTCCAAGAGATAACCCCAAACAATAATCTTTATTCATTCTTTTTTGGGATTTATTCCTACAAAAACTTCCATCACCGATAAAAAAACCCATAAATTCATATATTTTTTTAGGATAATTTCTTGATTGTGAACTATCTTCAGGAATTTTTTTCATTGCGATTATACTATTCGCTTTTTTCTTTATTTCTTCGGGTTTAATTTCAATTAACCGATTAATCGGGTTTTCCTTACATTTATTTGTTTGATCAAAATGCTGTGCTTGATACCCTATTAGAGAATGGTCTTCTGTCACATCAATATTCCAATTATTTGTGAAATGCACCCTATACATTTTTTTATTACATCTATGCCTCATTGTATAAATAATTGGTTTGAAAACTGAATTGCCTTTTTGGTCAAGTGTTAATACTTCTATACCCTTCTGAAAATCATATTCTTTCCCAGAATTATTTTTTAAATCTATTTTATTGAATAATGATTTAATAGGTATTTCTTTAATTACATTATTTTCTTTTATGATTACATTTGTTCCCCCATCAACACTATCGCCATAAATCACTTCGTGCCCTTGCTGTTTAATTTTCTCAATTGTCTCTTTGTTGAACTTTCTAACAAAAGCTAAAATTGAAGCAGAAGACTCTATAGAATAATATCTCGCCCCAAAAAACCCAATATAACCATGTACCGAAGCTGACAAAACCTTAAATGCATTGCTCCGTGCTTTTGTAATTGGATTTGGATTTTTTTTAAATTCTTCTTTGAATTTTTTTCTCATCTCAAAAATTTCATTCAACAATTCTGGGAAAAAACCTTTCTTTTTAGAAAAATAAAATTTCTGCTTCTTTCCCCCTAAAATCACTTCAGGAGATTCAAATGAATCTTTCTCTTTTTTCTCTAACAAAGTTCCTTTAGAAATATTGTGGGTAATTATTATACTCGTGTGCATCGACGTGAAATCAAACATTACAATATCTTCATAAAGTCCTGGCTTCGGCTCATAAACAAACGCCCCTTCAACACCTCCGCTCTGTTTTCTATCAGAAATCTCATTGTAAGTTGGACGCTTCTCTGGAATCTCATTAAATCTTTCTAAGTTATGCAAAATATAAGATTCAACTTGTTTAGCTAATCCATAACGAGAAACATCAAAAACAGGTTCTTTCACTACTCTCGCAAATTCTTGCAAATCAGGCCAAAATTTCTCGAAAAGATTCTTAACTAAAACAGAATCATGCAAATTGTATTCATAATAATCCCCCCAATTTTCACCAATCTTCGACGAATGCTCAATCCTAAAATCCTTTTTTGTGTCTCCCAAAAATTCTTTCGCAACTTCATTCAACGACAAAGTTTCAGATTGCATATATTGTGCATAAGCAGTTCGAATAAACCTTAAAATATCAATATGAACAATCCCATTTATTTTCCCAGTAAGCAAACTCCCCCGAGAAAACTTCGGCTGGCTTCTATCAAGACCCAGTTCCAACTTTACTTTCAGCTTTTCTGAACGCGCTTTCAAATAAGGTAAATCAAAACCATCTGAAAAATAACCCCCCAAAAAATCAGGAGAATAATTCTTAACTTCTTCACAAAACTTTTCCAAAAGCTCTGCTTCATCTTCAACATAAGTCACATAATTAGGTTTTCTAGAACTCTTCTTCCAAGTTATAACTTTTTTAAAATTCTCTCCAACCAATGAAATCATTAAAATTTCCCCCTCGCCAATTTTCAAAGAATCAGTCTCAATATCATAAGCAAGAACCCTCGGCTTGAAAATTTCTTTGCCCTCTGTCTTAATTGAACTCTTCAATTTAATACAAAAATCAACATCCAATGCCATGTCAATCCCTCCAAACTCCAAAGAATTATTCAACATCTCTCCCTCAATTTCATACCATTGCAACGGATTCATTTTCTTTTCAATTATATAATGCGTTGTATAACTCAAATCATAACCTCGTCGTTTTTCAATCTCTTTAAAATCCAACTTATCTGCAATATCGTGCAAATCTTTATAATTCGTCGCGAAAATTTTTAGAGCTTTAACCTTCTTCCCAAGAAAGTTCTTCTCATGCAATTCAACTTTTTCAACTTTCGTCTGCCGTCCTTTCAAATCCAGTTTAATCTTAGAAATCTTCCCAATTAATTTATCAATACTTTTCTTATTCAAATCCTCCTTCAAAATAGTCCACAAATAAACATCACACGAATCAATCACACAAACCCGTTTTCCTTTTTCATCTCTGCCAACGATTTTCGCGTAATTTTTCCCTTGAAAATCAAAATAATCATAATCTATAGGAATGAATTTAGTTTTCATAAAAAAATAAAGAGGAAGTATTATTTAAAGATTAGGAAAAAATAAAATAGAAAATTTTAAATACTACTATCTAGTAGTTAGGACATGGGAGAAAGTCGCAGTAAAATAATGTATTTGGAGATGTTGGGGAGAGTTAATTCTGGGGAAGAAATCGATGAGAGAGGTTATTATACCCTATGCCAAAAGGCGGGCGTTTCTCGAGAGGATAAAATTGTACTCTATAAAGAAAGATATGATTTAGGAAGAAAATTAGTTGAAGGAGAATTAGAACAATTTTTAACAAAAGAGAAAGGGGAGAGAAAATATAATATAGAAGAAGTGACAAGAATTGCCTTTGCGCCTTTTCCTAATCATGAATTATTTGAACAAGAATTAACTGAGTCTCAAATAACTGAAAGATTAAGAGCGATTAAACGTACAGGATATCCAGTGGACCCTTATAGTGCATTAACTGCTCAAAGAAAAAGAAATTATTTGTTAAGATTACAAAAGGAAATCTCAGAGGAATCTAAAAAACACTGCCCAGATGTATTGGAAGAGGTTAAACAAGGATTAAAAGATCCTGAGGGAAGATATTCCTCTCTTAAAGAGAGATAATTATTTATATTTCTCTCCTATTAATATATCATGGGTTTAAACATAAGCGAAATCATTCCGCGAAAAGAAATTGAAGTTGGAGAGTTAAATGGGAGAATTGTTTGTGTTGACGCATTCAATGTTTTGTACCAATTTATTTCAACAATTCGCCAGCCAGACGGAACACCTTTAATGGATGAGCAAAGAAGAATCACCAGCCATCTTTCTGGAATTTTCTACAGAAATATTAATCTACTTAACGAAGGATTAAAATTAGTTTATGTTTTCGACGGCAAAGCACCTGCACTCAAAGCAAAGACACACAAGTTAAGAGAAGGAATAAGGGAAGAGGCAAAAGAAAAATACAAAGATGCAAAACAAGAAGAGGATTTTTCATTAATGAGAAAATATAGTAGTCAGTTGTTGCGTTTGGACGACGAGATGATTGCAGAAAGCAAAGAACTTTTAGAAGCAATGGGAATTCCTTTTGTGCAGGCTCCAAGTGAGGGCGAAGCAGAAGCAGCTTATTTATGCAAAACAAAAGAAAATGTTTATGCAAGTGCAAGTCAAGATTACGATAGTTTATTATTCGGAGCAGAAAGATTAGTTCGAAATTTAACACTTTCACGACGGAGAAAAACCTACTCTGGATTTGTAGAAATAAAACCAGAAATAATAAAATTAGAACATGTCTTGAACTCATTAGAAATCGGGCTAGACCAATTAATTTGTTTAGGAATTTTAGTTGGCACAGATTACAACCCAAAAGGCATTCCGAGAATAGGACAAAAAAAAGCCTTGGATTTAGTGAGAAAACACAAACAACCAGTTTTGATTTTTAAAGAAGTCGAAGAACAAATGATGGGGCTTTCAGAAGAAGACAGATTTGATTGGCAAGAAATTTTTGAATTATTCCACAAACCAGCTGTGGTTGATGCTGAATTTAAATTTGGGAACATCGACGAGAAAAGAATAAAAGACCTTTTAGTCGCAAAACATAATTTTTCAGAAGAACGAGTTGAAAAGCAATTGGAAAAGCTAAGGAAGATAAAAGAAAAGGGAAAACAGAAAAACTTAGAATCTTGGTTCTAAATTTTGCTACAAATATTTTAAAAAAATTTGCAGGAAGGGATAGGAGATTGGATTTAGAAAAACTTAGAGGATAATTATAAATAAAATGAGAAAAAGCATAATTAGTAATTTATTGGGTGAGACTGACGAAGATACTCTTAGTAAAGAAGAAATTAAATATATTCAAGAAGCATTAAAAGAAGTAAAAAAAGGAAAAGTAAAACCAATTGAACAAGTTGCAAAAGAATTAGGAATAAAACTAAATTAAAATATCGTGCAATTGTTGATGTTATTGTTTCAGGTAGAAGAATTGTTGTATTAAGAATTGGATATAGAAAAAATGTTTATGATTAAAGAGAGATGGTTTTAAAGTTGATGTTATTTTATCTTTCAAATTAAGATTGTTAAAATTAAATTTACTTCATTCAAAATTTATCAGAGTAATTAATAATCCATAACTTGCCACATTTATAGTTAGAAGCAACTGAGCTCAAAATTATTTTATTTTTTATTAATAATATGTATCAATCTGCGTTAGCAGACAAATTTATTGCGTATACTTTACAACTGAGAAATATTTATAAGTTCAAAAACTATTGATTAATATGAATAAAACAAGAGGTTTAACATTAGGTTTATTATTAATCTCAATATTTACACTTAATTTTGTCTCTGCTGACTTAACACAAGATTTAGGAAGAGGTTTTCAAGAAGTTTATAAGATTATTGATATATTAATAACAAACTTCATAACACCTTTTGTGCAATTGGTTTTAACCTCCGGAACAGAGTCAATCTCAGGAGATATGTTATTTGCCAAGTTATTGTTTTTATTAATTGTCTTAGGCTTTGTACATATGTCATTAGATAAAGCAAATCTTTTTCCAGATAAAAAAGGATTGCATTGGATTATTGTTATTGTCATTGCAATTTTATCCACAAGATACCTCGGTTCAGAAGCACTTATTCAAACAATCATACTTCCTTATTCTGTCCTCGGAATTGCAATCTCAGCAGGCATACCTTTTATAATTTATTTCTTATTCATAGAAGTTGGATTCAAAAATTCTAACGACAATGATTTTTCAATTTTAAGAAAAGGCGCTTGGGTTTTATTTATTGTCGTGTTTATCGGTTTGTGGTACGCTCGAAGACCAGTAATTGAACAAGCAGGAAGTTATGCGGGTTGGATTTATCCAATTACAATTCTCGCGTCTGTTTTAGTTTTATTATTTGACGGAACAATCCAAAGAGTTTGGTTAAAGGCAGAGTTAAATAAAACCATTTCTTCAATGGCGTCAAGAACTGCACGTGAAATGAAAAGAGAATTAAATAATTTATATGGAGACTTAAAATTAACAGAACGCAAATCCTCAGATTGGTGGAGTATTAATAAACAGATAAAAGATATGCAAGAACAGATAGTAGAATTGCTTCATGGGAAGATATAAATATTTAAAAACTTAAAAATCTTATAATTATATAATGGTGAAAAAGAAAAAGAGTGTGGAAAAGGTTAGTAAAAAAAGCCATGAAAATAAAGTTCTTCTTGGATTAGGAATATTAAT
>Ga0180007_10004998_pt1 | contig 13751 bp, 14 predicted proteins | sample MM_PC_MetaG_FD_121122 | JGI IMG/M metagenome (GOLD analysis project Ga0180007, IMG submission 121122) | Groundwater microbial communities from the Aspo Hard Rock Laboratory (HRL) deep subsurface site, Sweden - MM_PC_MetaG | ecosystem: Environmental > Aquatic > Deep subsurface > Groundwater... | reverse complement strand
CGATTTCTTGCTGCTTTTTGCCTTGCGCCCACAACTTAACGATTAGTTCCCTCTGATTGATGTTTAACATACCCATAACAAGAACACAACCACTATTTATAATTTACTTTTGTCGCAGACTATATTTTCATTAACTTTTTAAGGTCAACGGTATACGTTACCATGTGGGGGTCCTCCCCCACCCCTCATCTAAAGGTTTCATAATAGAAAAAGGTGGGGAAACCCCCTTATAATCCTAACTTGCAAACGAGCCCGTTTTCCGCCAGCGCTGTTGTGTCAAACTTGACGCCCAGAATTTCTAATTCTGCTGTCCCAACTTAATGCGCTCCCAAGAGGACGTGGAAATCAGACCCGAGCTACAATCGCCATTCAAAAGCAGTGATCATGAATATGATTAAACTCATCACAAACTTTATATATACTAAACATGAGAGTTCTTGCCATCATGAAAAAGAGGCAGATAATGGTAGTTCTCTTTGCATCGCTTATCCTCTGCCTTTCATGCCTCCCAACAGTTCTATCCGCCGACAAGTCAGGTGTCACGGAGTCCTTCTCTTCTGACTTTGGAATCGTGCCGCCGCCCATACCGGGCGCAGACCCCCTGAGCGAAATCACGCCGTTCAGCAAGCCCCTGACCGTGCCTGAAGTCATCTTCACGCTGAAGGACATCGACACCCGCTCTGACATCATGAACATCCACGTCAACGTCGAACTCATCCATCCAGATGGCCACACATCCAGGACACTCATGTATATCGAGGAATCAGGGCTCAGCCTTGACCTTGAGCCGGGCACCTATACGATGATCCTGAAGGTCGATGAGCTGGGCACCATGGGCAACGACTACTACCTGAAGTCAGACCGGAAGGTAGAGACAGACATGGCCAAGACCATCTTCCTGTTCCCTGTGGGAAGCGTGAGAGGCGTGGTATACCAGGACTCCAGGGCTGTGGAAGGCGCCCTTCTCAAGTTCGACTGCTCAGGCAGCTATGGAGAGACCGGCCAGAGGGCGACCGACAGCTACGGCTCCTTCTATGCTGACTGGCTTCCTGTAGGCTCATGCAAGGTCTCAGCCATCTACCAGGGCAATGTAGGGCATGAGCAGGTTACCATAGAGAAAGGCCAGCTCCATGACATCGAGATAGACCTCTCCCGCAAGATGCTCACCTCCGGCTATCAGAAGGCCATACTTGCCATAGTCATACTCGCAGCCATAATAGTGATCATCATGATGCTGCAAGGCAGGGGCTTAATAGGTAAGCTTCAAAACAAGGCCAAAACAGCAAAGAAGCTCGAAACAGCCCTGGAAGAGGAAAAGAAGAAAGAGAAGAAGGTAATAAAAGAAAATATCCGTCAAAACGACATAATAAAGACCTTGAACACTAAAGAGAAGTCAATCGTCAATCATCTTCTGGAATCAGGCCCAGAAACCACCCAAGCCAAGATAACATATGCTACAAGCATACCAAAGACCTCATTGGCCAGGATTCTCCAGAATCTCGAACAAAAAAAGATATTGATTGTAACGAAGTTCGGAAAAGCCAAGAAAGTCAATCTGACCCAGTGGTTCCTCGGCAATGAATGAATGGCCCGGTAAGACCCAATATCTTCTGATTTGGCCCTCTTTGGCTCTCCAGACTGCCTTCTAGGTCCTCCATAACAATATATATTTTCCCAACTATTGGTCCTTTTATGAGGTTAATCAAAATGGAAAATCAATCAATGAAACAATCAAGGATTGTCATCATGCTGTACGTGATGGCGATAGCTGTCATTATGATCTCTGCTATGGCTGAGGATGTCCTCGCAGGCATGGATAGTGTTCAGACTCTGGAAATCGATGAGGGATGGAACTTCGTCTCCTTCAATGTGCTCCCGGCTGACAGTTCCGTGGAGGGCGTGTTCGGCTCCAACCTCGGTAAGATCAACGTCATCCGCACTATGGAGGCCGGCACAGAATTGAGGTGGGACTCAGACGACCATACCCTGACAGAGCTCAGGTTTGACCACAGTTACTATATACATGCAGATGAAGGGTTCATGCTGAGACTGGTAGGCCAGAGTGCCATGCCACTCGCAGTCGAACTTCATCATGTCGATGACAGCTATACGAATTACATAGGCAATCCATACAAGAGACAGATGCCTCTTGAGAAAGCGTTCAACAGCATACTCGACAAGGTCTTGATAATCAAGGACAGCAAAGGCAAGTTCTATATCCCAGACCTCATCGACCAAATAGGCAGCCTCCAGCCCGGCATGGGCTATGAGATCGCTGTATCAGAGGACCTCAAGTTCACCTATCCTCCCTGGACACCGAACACTCCAGCAATAGATTATCCAGTAATAGAAGTGGATCACGACAACATAGACACCATGGAACCGAGGTTCAACGTGACCCAGCTGCTGCCTGACCTCATTGTCGAGGACATCACAGTGGAGCCGGAGACGCCCTTCGAGCTGGGCCCTACAAGAATCACATACACCGTAAAGAATATAGGGGAGACCATAGCCAGACCTACCTATTATTCTAGGGTGAGGATATACAACGTGAACGGGACAGAGTTCTCATACTTATACATGCATGATATGGCTCTGAGGCCTGGACAAAGCCTTGAGATTGTTGCGCTCGACGCTGACAACGAGAGCATGAGACACGGCGCCTATACCATAGAGGCAGGCGTGGACATATGGAACCACGTAAGGGAAAGCAACGAATATAACAACAACGTCTCTGAGCCCCTGACCATCTCAGACAACGAGTCCATCGTCTGGAAGCACGAGACATTTTATATGGGCGTGGGAGAGTGCAGGCGCCTTATGAAGTTCACCGGTGCTACCTATGCTGATAATGTCATCAAGCTCAAGGAGATGGGCTTGGGAGAAGTATATGAGGTGGGTTATGATGATGAAGGATATGCAACTCTTTTCCTGGACGGCTCTGACTTCACGTTCAGATACATCGAGGGCACGGATTATATGGAGCTTGTGGATGTTCTCCCTGAATGCGAGAATCCCCCGGCCCCGATCGTCACAGACATATACGGATACACGAACCATGATAGCGGCGTGATTGACTTCTCAGCAAGTACATACAGGCCTGGATCAGGTACTGTATTGATTGTCAAGTATGAGGTCAACGCACCTGGGTATAACAACTCTAACCTCACCCACCAGGTAATCGGCTATGCATATGAAGAGCCTTGGATAGTGTCATGGGACACGCATAACTGGAGCGGCGAGGCATATGTGAGGGCCAACGCTTATGCCCAGGGCATCGGCTGGGGCGATTACAGGACAGAGGGCCCTTTCACGGTCAACAACTCAAAGCCTGACCTGACCATAACAGACATCTGGGTGGAGAACAGGACTGGCGTGCCGCCCAGCTATATGTATTATGTAAGGGTCAAGAACATCGGTAATGCACCATCCGGCTCGGCCAGGCTTCGCACATGGCTGAACCCTGCACAGCCCGAGCACCACGGCGACGACACCTACGAATGCTTCTCAGGAGTGCTCGGAGGGGTTCCATCTCTCGAACCTGGAGAGGAATATGATTACAACGGCTATTTCAATCCGGTGATATTCCAGCGCGTGGATATCACGGCATATGTGGACTATCTTTCCGATGTAGACGAGCTGGATGAGGACAACAACCAAAGATATGAAGAGTTCAACCTGCTTCCGGTGGTAAACCAGTCAGAGTGCCCGAACGCCTGCCTTGACGGCACATGCTTCGGCCATGACACCGATGTCATGGCATATGATATCGAATGGTCACCTGAGAATCCCATCGCAGGAGATGTATTCACATATTCCACGAAGACCAGGAATGTCGGGGAATACACCCAAGAGGATTTCTACAATAGGGTATACATCAACAACACATTGCTCGCCACGTATTGGATAGAGTCATTGGCTCCGGGCCAGATACACACGTACACCAACCAGACAGGCATATTCTATCCGGGAACATATGAAATAAAGCTGATGGTGGATTATTACGATCACATCGACGAGGACAATGAGGAGAACAACGAGCTGGCCGAGCATATAATCGTGGTCGAAGAAGACGAGGTCACTGACGTGATGGCCTTCAACATCAACTGGAGCCCGTATTATCCTGTGCCCGGAGAGAACGTGACATTCGCTTTCACCGTCAAGAACACGGGCGAGACCTTCATCGATCATTTCGGCACCAGCGTGATGTTCACCCATAACAGCTCAGGCCATGGTGTAGGGTTCGGGATGGTATTCGACACTTACGATCTGGCCCCTGGCGAGAGCTATACGAAAGAGATGAGTACATTCTTCGATGAGACAGGCAACTATTCGGTCACGATGCATGCTGACAACACTGACCAGCTTATTGAGGTCGACGAGAACAACAACTGGAGGATTGGGAACATAACTGTCCTCGACGGCAACACCAGGTGCAACGACTCTGACGGCATCGACTATTACACCTACGGAATCGTCACATATACCACTGTCAACGGCACCTTCCACAACTATGACAGGTGCTCCCCATACAATCCAAGATGGGTCATTGAGCAGGTCTGCGACGGCCATCAGCCCAGCTCCGTAGGCCACATGTGCGAAGATACATGCTTCGAAGGGAGATGCATCGATTCCTTGTCCTGCTATGACAGCGACGGCGACCTGGACTACAACACCACAGGCGTGGTCTATGGCATCTTCGAGCAGGACGGACATCCAGCAGTGTACGAGATACACGACGAGTGCTCCCAGAACTGGGTGCATGAGATGTACTGCGACGGCATCACGCCGCGGATGGAAGGCAACCACTACTGCCAGGACGGCTGTGTAAACGGAGCCTGCATTTGAGAGTTAATACAAACTAATAAATACATAAAACCAAAAAAATGATAAGAACGAAATATTAATGGGAGGTAAAGAAAATGAAAACAAGCAATCTGTTCGGAGCCATCCTGATGATGGCAATCATGCTGATGAGTCCCATCAGCGTCGAGACTGTCCAGGCAGCAAACGATGATTTCAGTTGCGATGTCTCGGGCAGCCTGAATGAAGATGAGCAAAAAACCTACAGTGTGGCCGGCAATGACTATGCAGTCAAGGTCCTCGAAGTGCAGGGGACGCAGGCAAGATTCATCATAAACGGCGAGGCCACCGCTTTCATGGGAAATGGCAACACTTACACCCTCGCCGACGGCGCAGGGCTTAAGGTCAACAACATCTATACCAGCACCCCGTCCAACAAGGTCAAGCTGATCCACAGGCAGGTCAAGAACTGCAGCACCGACCAGGCGCTGTTCGTGGGAGGCCAGTACGAGCAGGTCTATCCCATGGGATCCGGCTACCCTGGATATAGCTCCTGCAACAGCAGGAAGCAGGCGCAATGCTACGACGACCACTCGTTCGACACCTACTATGACGACTGGTGTGAAACACCTAATATCATACTCAAGAGAATCGTGAGGAACTGCAATGATGATTCGATAATCATGGTGGATGGCAAGGAGGAGCAGTGGATGGCTGTCGGCGAGGGCAAGTCATACAAGGCATACACCTGCACCAACAGGAAGCAGGCACAATGCTACGACGACGGCACATTCGACACCTACTATGACGAGAGTTGCATAGACCAGCAGACACAGAAGACTGTCACGTTCTGCCTTTCAGGTGGAAAGACCCCTGAACAGGACTTGCCTGACCTCAGGGTCACGGACATCGCGTTCTCACCATCAACCCCCAAGGACAGCGAATATGTGACAGTGAGCGCGGTGGTATACAACGCCGGAAATGAAGCGGCTAGGTATTTCCATGTCGAGGCATACGATGTAATCGGCGCGGACAAGACAGCCTCATACATGTCGACCCTCACCGAGCAGAACATGGTGTCCAAGACAAGCATGGTCACCGGTTATGTCAGCTACCTGGGACCCAAGCAGAGCACGACAGTCACACTGGGGACACATAAGTTCAGCGAGGGATGGCACCGCATCATGGCTTTCGCAGACAATACGAACAATGTCGCAGAATCCAACGAGGACAACAACAAGCGCTATGAATCATTTTACATCAATCCTAACGGTGACACGACAGGCAAGGCAGACCTCATTGTGAGCGACATCGAGTTCGCCAAGACCGACATCATGGAATACGAGAACACCCAGATATGGGTGCACGTCAAGAACATCGGTGATGAGATAGCTCATTCCAACTACATCAAGCTCTATGACAAGTCAGGCAACACAGAAAGGGAGATAGCCTCTAAGTTTGGCTACACCTGCTCACCAGGCCAGACAGTCAAGGTCCCTTTCGGACTGCAGAGCTTCACCCAGGGCTGGCACACAATCAGGGCGAAGGTCGACACCTCGAACCAGGTGCCCGAATCGAATGAGTACAACAACGAGCGCTCTGAGAACATATATGCCAAGCCATATGAAGGCAGCCAATATGTCAAGCTTAACCAGCAGTTCTTCCTGAAACCCCAGGGTTCTGCCTATGTCACAGACTGGAGCAACATGTACATCAAGCTCCAGGGCATCAAGATAAAGGAGACGCCCGAGACAGTGGCGGGTCCGATGAAGTATCAGGCCACAATCTCCGTGAGCATGCCGATCGGCAGCTCGGAAACTACCTGCGACAGCAACGGTAACTGCGGAGGAGGCGGAGGCAGCTCTGCCAGGGAATTCACTATGTCAGGCGGCGACAACATCGACGTGCACGGCATCACCCTCTCGATGATAGAGGTGACAGAAGGCCGAGCAAGCATTGTCGTAGGCAAGGATGTCGAACCCGGTGTCAAGTACGTCAACCTCGGGGACAACTTCTGGCTGTTATCCCAAAGCACTGCGATAGTGCAGAACTGGGACAACATGAAGGTCAAGCTAACAAATGTCAACAGCCCTTATGCGACCTTCGAGTTCAGCCAGGAAGGCAAGCTCTGGAGGCCCACAACCATAAAGGCAGGCGAGAGCGCCAACGCCTTGGGCGCGACCATAAAGGTCTACAATGTCAGGAGCGACGATGTCTATCTCACCGTTACAAAACAATACACACCGCCCCAGGACTACCTCGATGTCAGCATATCCCCTAAGTACCAGACAGTGCAGAACGGGAAGATGGCAGAGTACACCATAAAAGTCACAGACAAGCATACAGCGGACGCTTGCCCGGTTGCAGTGTGCGAGGAAGGCAAGGCCTGCGGTGGAAGCTGCGTAAAACCGCTGTATGGTTATCAGATATCTGTCCACGGCGTGCCCTTCAGGATGAGTTATCCGGATTCAGTGATATTGCAGGCAGGCCAGACCAAGGAGATGACCCTGACTGTTTACACGAACAGCCAGGACCTGAGGCCTCTCGAGCAGGAAGCCACGATGATACAGGTGACTGAAGTCGCGGAGAACGAGATAACCGGCAATGCCGTCACTGAATCGGTCTCGGCCGGAGGCGGTGGCGGAAGTAGTTCTGTAGACCATGAACCAGAGGATGCACCAATTGCAGAGTCTCAAGGACAAGTGAATATTATATATACTACCACGCCTGTACTCTTAAGGAAAGCGGTCGGCGATACAGCCTACACGATTCAGGTGAATGTCAAGGCAGACGGCATATTCGACTACGACAAGGCCACCCTGATGGTGACATCACTGGATCCCTACCAGCTCTACATGGTCTGGTATGACCATTACGGCAACGAGATAAGGCGGGACAAGTACTCGTACGATGGCGACACCTGCAGCGGCTACCGCTGCCTCGACGGCAATGAGATAAGCCCGTCATGCTACACATACCAGGAATGCGCAAACTCCTGCGACGCCAAGTGCGTGCACATCCCCACTATGCAGGGAGAGCCGCCCATGCCCCAGGAGACCGTCAAGATCGGACTGGAGCGCGGCTGGAACCTCGTGAGCATCCCTGGACAGCTTGAAGGTTTCATGCCCGGCGAATGCACCGATTACAGGAAGCTGCTCGGATTCGTCTACATCAAGGACGAGAACAGGTATGTGACCATGCAGGAGGCCCAGAAGCTGCTCGGAAGCGAGTTCAATGAGTACCTCTCTGAGAATGCCTTCTGGATCTATGCCTATGAGGATTGCTCCCTGGTCGCCAAGATCAAGTACAGGACGAGCGCCAACAGCGTCTCATTGACACCTGGCTGGAACCTTGTGCCCGTAACCTATGACATGGCCGGCAAGGAATTCGGCGAGGTCGCGAAATCCTGCGACATAACAAGCATCTACTCATGGGATGGTGGTTCGCAGAAGTGGGACCACAGGTCTGAGGGTTCGATGATCGGCTACTCTGACATCGGCTACGGACTGATGGTCAAGACCCTGAACAGCTGCACGCTGGAAGGCAACGGACTCTACCCTCCTGAGATGCCGGAGTAGGTGAGCAGGATGGAGCCGAGATTAGCAATAGTGTTCGTGCTTGCAGCGTTGGCATGCGGCTGCACTATCCCGATCCCGACGGACGGCTGCAGGTCAGGCCTCTTCACAGACGAAGGGGACTGCTGCAACTACGTGTGCGAGAAGAGCTGCACGCACGGATTCGTGGAAGGGAGCTGCAACTGCGAGTGCCTCCAAATTACGACAGAAGAGCCGACCAACATAGGTGCAGAAGACGAGGATCCTGCTAACATTGATAGCGTCTTCGGCGAGGAAGACATTTCACCCCCAGTACTCCCAGAATAGGGTCTTCCTCCCGATTTTTATAGAATGTTCCTATCTCTTGTATGTTTTATTGCCTCTTTTCCGAGGCCTTTATGGTCAGGGCAGAGATGAAGCTTCATATTAGGTGAAGCCTGGACTGTCGTGGAATGGCTTCCTACACAGATGAACTTCCCGCACACGTCGCACCTGTACAGAGTGGGCGTGCCGCACCAGTTGCATGGTTCCTCCTGCCAAAACCTGTATACCATCCTGCCAAGAAATCCGCATCCGTTCTAAAGTTTTTCTATTTCTGAAAACTTACCCCGCCTTTTTGGGTTGTTGGGCACCCTTCCAATCGACGTTATAGATAAGTTTTCAGGACCAAAAACCAAACCAGAATTACACCTATCTCATGGGGTGGTTTGGTTTTTGATTTTTGCCACGAAGAAGCCCTCAGTGTCGTTGTCCTGCGGCCAGAGCCTGAGGCAGTGTTTTACCTCATCCACGTAATCCTTGCCATCAAAACCCATTATCGCCGGAGAGCGCTTCAGGTCGAGCTCTATCCCCCTTATTTTAGCATCTTCTCTCTCTCGCAGCAGATGGTCTACCACCCCTTCATCCTCTTCAGGCTCAAGCGAGCATGTGCTGTAGACCAAAGTGCCTCCCTGTCTGAGGGAGTCGAAGCCTGACAGGACCAGCTTCTTCTGGGTTGCCGCCAGCCGCCTCATCATGCCGGGGTTCCATATCCTGAGCGTCTTCCATGACTTCCTTATCGTGCCTGTGCCAGAGCACGGCGCATCGACCAGTACCCTATCGAACTTGATGCCGGTCTTGGCGAACTGGTGGCCGAACATCCTGGTTATCAGGGCGTTGTTTATGCCGCAGCGCTGTATGTTGATGCCGAGCGCCCTCAGCCTGAGGCCCGTATAGTCGTTAGCCACCAGCGTTCCTTGGTTCTTCATGTACTGGGCTATCTGCGTGGCCTTGCTTCCTGGGGCGGCGCACATGTCCAATATCGTCTCTCCTGGCTTGGGTGCCAGCACTAAGGGGGGTATCATGGACGCTGCCTCCTGGACGTATATGTAACCGAGGGCGTGTTCTAGCGTGTTGCCGATGTCTCTCCTCTCAGACTCCACCCAGAAGCCCTCATTGCACCAGGGTATGGGTGTGAGCTTCCAGTTCTTCTCAAGCCGCTTCTTGACCTCAGCGATAGGCCTCTTCAAGGTATTTATCCTCACAGAACGACGAAGATATTCCCCGCAGATCCTGCTGAACACGTCGAAGTCAGTCAGCTTAGAATACCTTTCTACGAACTTGGGCTTGAACTCGAGATCTGTCATCTTAACTTATGTGCAGCTCCAGCACATCCTCGTCCAGCAGCTTGTGGTTCAGCCTGAACTTCTGCCCAGGGAATTTCGCTGACTTCCCCCATACCCTGGCGAACCTGAACTTGGTCACGAAGTCCTGGTGCAGCTTCCTGCAGACATCCTCCACCGTGGTCGGTTCCTTGATGATGAGCGGCTCCTCCATGTCCGGCCTCTTGCCGACCTGTTTCAGATAGATCCTGATGAAACTCAGGCCCTTGAATATCCGTTCCTTCAGCTGTTCGATGTTTGTCCCTTTCTCCGCCGAGATCAGCAGGGACTCGCCTATCTTCTTCCTCACCTGCGCCAGCCTCTTCTTGTCCACTGCGTCTATCTTGTTCACTGCCACCAGGCCTGGCAGGTATTCCTTGTTCCCTTGTACGATATCGATAAGCTGGTCGACGCTGATGTCCTCCCTTATCAACACGTCTGCGTTGACTATCCTGAAGTCCCGCATGACGTCCGCTATCGTGGCTTTCGTGGTCTTGGTGAGCTTGACAGTCGTGGCTACGTGTATGCCTCCCTTCGGAGTCTTCTTTATCCTTACGTCAGGCTTGGTCTGGTTTATCCTGAGATGGGAATCATATAGCTCTTTCTGGAGGACCTTGAGCTGATTGGGCTGGTGGACATCAACGAGTATGAGTGCGAAGTCCGCGCTCCTCAGGACTGATAGCACCTCTTTCCCCCTGCCCGTTCCGTCTGCAGCGCCTCTCACCACACCTGGCACGTCGAGTATCTGGATCTTCGCGCTCTTGTACTCGAGCAGGCCCGGTATCACTGACAGCGTGGTGAAGGCGTACGCTGCAATCTTTGATTTCGCGTTTGTAAGGTTGTTGAGCAGCGTGGATTTGCCTACAGACGGGAAGCCGACCAGCACGACTGTGGCATCACCAGACCGCCTGATGGTATAGCCTGCGGCTGACTTGCCCACTCCCCGGCGGGATTCCTGCTTGTCCTTGAGCTGGGCTAGCTTGGCTTTTACGAGCCCTATGTGGTGCTGCGTGGCCTTGTTGTACTTGGTCTTGCGCAGCTCATCCTCGAGCTCCTTTATCTTGTCGCTTGTCTTGTCATCCTTGGGCATGGGGAATGACCAGATGGTTTAGGTATAAATAGGTTCCGTCAATCCCACACAATAATACCGAGAACTTACTCTACAGTAGTTAAAATGAAAAAATATTTAAATGAAGGAATGTTTCATCCGATAAAATGGTCAATGAGAGTCAAGCTATGGATCCCAGATTCAGGACTAAGTGGAGAGCTAGCGGTTCTGTTTCCAGTGGCAATCCCCATTACGATGGATGCATGGCGATAGCTGCTCGTTATGAACTGGCTGGAGATGATATCACAGCCATGGTCATGCGTGTGGCTGCTCACAACGACTACACAGACTGGGAGCCTGTGCCAAAGCCTCCTCTTGGAAAAGTGACCAAATTGGAGGAAGAGTGTGACGGGCCGCTGGTACAGGTCGGATTTTGGATGGGCAATGATCGATGTTTTCCAGCATAGGTAGATTTATTATTGATCCTAGTGATAACATTTAAATATCCCTGGGCACCAAAGGATTCTCATGTCTAACCTGACAAACCAGAGCTATGTGGAGGCAGTGTCCAGCTCGATATCCCAGCTGTTTACCAAGCTGGTCGTGGCCATAATCATCCTGCTCCTCGGCTTTATCATCGGCCGTGTCCTCGGGAAGCTCGTCCGAAGGCTTCTTGCTGACCTCGGCGTGAACAAGTTCATGCACCGCATCTTCAGGGTGCCGGTCTATTTAGAAGAGACCATCGGCATCATCGTATCCTACGGCATATACTTCATATCCATACTCCAGGCCTTCCAGTACCTCGGCCTCGCCGTTGCCATGGTGCATATCATCTCTGCCATAGTCATCATCCTGATAGCCCTTTTCATCATCCTGGCTGTAAAGGACCTCATCCCGAACCTCTTCGTGGGGATATACATCCATACCAGGAAACGGATCAAGCCAGGCAAGATGCTCAAGATAAAGGGGGCTACCGGCAGGATTGTCGAGGCCGGCCTGCTCGACACCAAGCTCGAGACCTCTTCAGGCAACATCATCGTGATCCCGAACGTCCTCTTCCTCACTGTGCCTTATAAGGTTTCGAAGAGATAGAAAACATTCACTCCTTCTGGAATAGAATTCAGTGCAGCTTCTCGAGCATGCTGACGACGTTCCACAGCTGGGACCGGGTGTAGGGCTGGATGTTCATGTCTTCTGTTACGTCTTCCAAAGCATTCAACGCCTTGTTGACCCTTACAGACATCTCTTCCTCAGTCTTCATCTCCTCCTCAGCCTTCTCGAGGTGGCTTCTCACGTTCCTGGGGACTGTGCTGTCTTCCTTCAGCTCTTTTATTGCCCTGAGGACATCCTTATCATTTATCTTCGCTTCCATTGTTCATCACTTCTTCATCGCTTTGACCACTTCGTCCTGTAGGCTCTTGGCCCTCTCTCTGAGTTTCTCTTCCTGCTTCTCTATTGTCTTTATCCTGAGCTCAAGCAACTTCTTGTTCTCCTCTAGCTCTGCCTTGACTGAGGGCACGTCAGAGCTGACCATTATGCTTCCGATGATCCTGAAGACCTTGTCCTTGCCCTGCACCTGCTTGAGGCCGGACTCTATCTCGGACAGCTTTGATTCGAACTGCTGCTTCTGCATAAGAAGGTTCGTCATGCTCTGCTCCATGAGTTGGAGCTGCTGCAGCTTATCGTCTTCAGGCATCCTTAAAAGGAATTAGTGTTTGTTTTTAAATGTATCGCTTAGCTTCCTAGATTTCTCTGCCATCACGATCTGCTTCAGCACCGAGTTGCTGGCGGCCATCAGGGCGACCGCATCCCTTGCGGTTACGGTGATTATCCGCCTCTTACCCCATTTCTCGACCTTCACAGAAGAACGTTCCTGCTTCCTCTCCTCGACCTGGACGAGAGGGTCGTCAATGATGAACTCAGCTTTCATCTTGCCTTTACTTTGGTGACGGACGTCCTCTGCTTGAAGATGATCTTGCTGCCGCAATATGGGCATCTGACCCTTTTCCTGAGGAACTCATCGCTCACCTTCTTGTCACACTTGAAGCACTTGTAGGATATCATTCGGCACCCTCCGTGGGCTGCTCTTCCGGTTTCTTGACCGGCTGCTCAGGCTGTTCATCTGGTTGCTCATCGATCGATGGTTCATCAGCCGGCTGCTTTGCAGATTCAGACCTGACGACCACCTTCTTGGTTATGCTGTAGGCCTTCCCTGTGAACTTCGCTTTGCATTTCCCGCACTGCCATATTCCGACAGCGAGGCGCTTCACCTTGGGCGCACGGCAGTAAGGGCATAAGTGCTTCTTCCTCTGCTCGCGCTCTATCTCGGCCAGCCTGTGCTTGACCCGCCTACCGTACCTAGCGCCGAACCTCTTCGCTGATCCCAGTCCTTTGTTCTTCTGCATCTTGAAATGGGGCTGCCCGGATTTGAATTCCCCTGGTTTCCGGGGTCATCTGGCCCCAAACCAGAAAGGATGGTTCCTGCAGGGAACCCAGCATTACTGGTTTCCGCTGGACCAAGCTACCCTACAGCCCCTTAGACTTGAAGGGATTGTGGTGGGTTTATAAAGATTTCGGTACGCCTAGTTAGCGACATAAGTATCCTATAAATTCTTGCATGAACTCGTGTTTTTCCCAGAAGGTTTCTAACGCGTCCTGCATGTCATCAAGGCAGGTGAAATGCTGAGATTTGGTGACATGATTTTT
>Ga0180007_10004997_pt1 | contig 13753 bp, 7 predicted proteins | sample MM_PC_MetaG_FD_121122 | JGI IMG/M metagenome (GOLD analysis project Ga0180007, IMG submission 121122) | Groundwater microbial communities from the Aspo Hard Rock Laboratory (HRL) deep subsurface site, Sweden - MM_PC_MetaG | ecosystem: Environmental > Aquatic > Deep subsurface > Groundwater... | reverse complement strand
TTTTTACAAATTTGTTATATCTTCAGTAACATACTGTTTTTTAATACAATTTTTATTTCCATAATCAAAATCGGCTAAGGCCCTGTTATCAGGGCTCCGGGGCAACTCGCAACATAATGCAAGTAGTCATGACTATTGAAATGCATAAAAACTATCCTGAAATGCTATACCCTATCATACATTACCCCGTTTATCTTTTTTTCATCTGTTTTTCCTTTCGTTTATTAAAAGTAGGGGGCCATCAAAAATATTATATGTGTTTATAATGTTGGTTCTGACGGGAACGCTTATATGTCGGGATTTTCAGATAAAAAACAGAGTTTGATCAGGAATAACGCGAATCCATGGAACTTCACTATATTTAATTGATTTCACTGATGTTAAACGGTATTGAGATGATGGTGTTAATATTTTGTTGAGAAAGGGATAAGTTTGAATGGCAATAAAGAAATCAGAATTATATAGCTCGCTTTGGGCAAGTTGTGACGAACTTCGCGGTAGGATACTTGGTCTGCAAAGGGCATATCAAAGGTATTATCGACCTGCCTGCCAACCTTTTTTATGGTACGGGTAAAAAAATTTTATTGATTGGTATCAAGAGGAACATGTATTCATATCAAATTAATCGATGGAGATACAGTCATTAGCTCGTGGAAAGATTTTTATTCAAAATTGTCTGACAAAGAGAAGAATGTATTACCGTTACAGCCAATATATTTTTTAGGTACAAATGAATAAGAATTTGATAAAAACCTGTTGGGAAAACAGAAAAATACGCACGGGGAATTGAAATAATGGTTTTTAGTGAAGACTCAAGGGTTAAGATCCCATGTATTTTACATTTGGTAAGGCTTGGCTATCAATACCTTTCAATAAAGGGCGAGGAATGGGATAAAGAGACCAACATTTTCCCGGAGTTGTTCCACTCTTCCATTTACAGGATAAACTCTGGTATCAAAGAGGACGATATCACCCGTCTTTTTGAAAAGGTAAAGCTATCCCTGGACAACGAAGATCTGGGCAGAGCTTTTTTTGAAACGCTAACCGACCGCTCTAACACTCGGCTGATCGATTTCGAGAATTTTAATAACAACAGCTTTCATGTGGTAACAGAACTCACCTGCAGGAATGGCGACGAGGAATTTAGACCGGACATTACCTTACTCATAAACGGCATGCCACTGGTATTTATTGAAGTTAAAAAGCCGAACAACCGCGAGGGTATCCAGGCAGAACGCAGTCGTATCAAAAAACGATTTCAGAATCAAAAATTTCGACGCTTTGCCAATATCACCCAATTTATGATCTTCTCCAACAACATGGAGTATGACGATTGTGATCCAGAACCCGTACAAGGAGCATTTTATGCCAGCAGCTCTTATCTTGATCCGATTTTCAATTATTTCCGGGAGGAAGAGGTTTTTAACCTGACCGCATTATTAAAGCCTCTGTCCGATCAAATCGAACTGGAAGTGCTTAAAGATAACAATTTGGAGGTCATTAGAACAAACCCCGAATTTATTGCTAATAAAGATCCGAACCGACCGACCAACCGTATATGTATCTCCCTGCTCAGTCGTGAACGTCTGGCTTTTATCCTTCGTTACGCCTTTGCATATGTGTTGGAAAGCGACGGAATACATAAGCACATCATGCGCTATCCACAAATGTTCGCCACCAAAGCAATCGAACGTAAACTGGATGAAGGAATAAAAAAGGGTATCATCTGGCATACACAGGGGAGTGGAAAAACAGCACTTGCTTTTTATAATGTGAGCTTCCTGACCGACTACTTTCAAAGTCGAACAATTATCCCCAAATTTTACTTTATTGTTGATCGGTTGGACCTTTTACAGCAGGCTCATCGGGAATTTACCGCCCGTGGTTTAACCGTGCATACCATTAACTCAAGGGATGCCTTCACGATTGATATTAAGGCCATACAAGTAATCCATAACCATTCCGGTAAACCTGAAATTACCGTTGTAAATATTCAAAAATTCAAAGACGACCCAGATGTCGTTTCAACAAAAGACTATGACGTGAATATCCAACGGATATATTTCTTAGATGAAGTCCACCGCAGCTATAATCCCCAAGGGAGCTTTTTGGCCAATCTCAGTCAATCCGACAGAAATGCAATCAAAATCGGACTGACCGGAACCCCGTTGCTTGGAAACGATTATAATTCTCGAACGCTGTTCGGTGATTACATCCACAAATATTATTACAACTCCTCAATATCAGATGGGTACACCCTGCGCCTAATCCGTGAAGAGATTGCAACCAATTATAAAATGATCCTGCAGCAGGCCCTTGAAGAAGTGGAAGTAAAGATGGGTGATGTAGACCGAAAATTGGTCTATGCTCATCCAAGCTTCGTTAAACCCATGCTTGATTATATTGTTACCGATTTTCAAAAAAGTCGGGGTGCCCTCAATGATTCCGGCATCGGCGGTATGGTTATCTGTGATAGTTCTGAACAGGCCAAACAGATGTTTGAAATGTTTCAGAATCGAAATGAATCAAAGGTGACGTCTGCTCTGATACTTCATGACATCGGAACCAAAGAGGAACGTAAAGAATGGGTTGAAGATTTTAAAACCGATAAAATCGATTTTCTGTTTGTCTTCAACATGCTTCTTACCGGCTTTGATGCCAAACGGTTGAAAAAACTATATCTTGGTCGGGTGATCCGCAAACACAATTTGCTTCAAGCCCTGACACGAGTTAATCGCCCCTATAAAAGCTTCCGTTATGGTTACGTAGTTGATTTTGCCGATATTCGCAAAGAATTTGATGCCACCAACAGAGCCTATTTCGATGAGCTGCAATTTGAGTTGGGCGATGAGATGGAGAACTACTCACAGCTCTTCAAATCAGCGGAAGAGATAAAAGCCGAGATTGAACACGTCAAAGATGTTCTGTTTCGTTTCAATACTGAAAACGCGGAACTGTTTGCCGATCAAATCAGCCAGATTCAGGACCGTGAACTTATCCTTTCACTTAAGAAAGCACTCTCCGACGCCAAAAGTCTCTATAATCTTATTCGTCTTCAGGGAGACTATACCTTTCTTAAGGATCTCGATTTTCATAAACTCAACTTACTCTTCCGTGAAACCAGCAACCACCTTGATTTGCTCAACCTGAAAGAAAGCCTTGAACAGGGTGCCGACACTGCTAACCTGCTGAATATGGCGCTGGAAGACATCATCTTCAAATTCACTAAGATCGGAGAGGAGGAACTGATCTTGGCGGACCAGCTTAAAAACACCTTACGCCAGACTCGTGAGGCCATGGCGGTCAACTTCGACCAGCAGGACACCAGGTTTATCTCCCTCAAGGAGGAATTGGAACGACTGTTCAAGAAAAAGAACCTCAGCGAGGTCACCCAGGAAGAAATGGTATCCAATATCGGCACTCTCAATAAAATTCACGAACGGGTCAAAGAGCTTAACCGTCAGAATGAACAGCTGCGCCAAAAATATCACGGTGACAAAAAATACACCCGAATTCACAAACGTCTGCAGGAGCGTGGCGGTATCAGTGATTCCGAACGGCGTATTTTTGTGGCGCTCAACGGTGTCAAGCAGGATGCCGATGAGCAGGTGTTGCAAAACACCCAGATGTTGGGTAACGAAAACTATTTTAAACTGCAGATGATGCCGATGGTCATCAACCGTTTTATGAAAGAACAACAGATCAAACTGAACCCCGATACGTCCCACTATATCAACAATCTGGTGGTTTCAGAATATTTGAATGAATTTAATGCAAGGGTTGCAATATGAACGAAATCGAATTTCAACAGAAAACCAAAGAGCTGATAGACAGCCTGAAAAGCACCTGCGCCCAATACGGGCTGGGCAACGACGGCAACGAATTCAAAATTATCACTCAGATTTTTCTTTATAAGTTTCTCAACGACAAATTTGCCTTCGAGGCTAAGAAGCTCGACGAGAACATGGCCAATGCCAACAAGTGGGAAGAAGTTCTTAGCCAAATGAGCGAGGATGATTTGAAAATGCTCCAATTGCAAATGGGTGCTGATACCGCTCGCTTAAATCCTGGCCATTTTATCAGTACCCTCTTCAGCCAGCAGAATGCACCCGATTTTGCCAAGCTGTTCGATGATACCTTGATGGACATTGCCATCAGTAATAACGATGTTTTTGCAGTCAAAACCGACGGCGGAGCCAAAGTGGTACTGTTTGACCGTATCAGCCAGTATATTTCCGATGACTCCAAACGAGATGCTTTTTGTCGAGCTATAATAAACAAACTGGTGGAATTTAGTTTCGAACGCATTTTTTCCCAAAAGTTCGATTTTTACGCCACCATCTTTGAATACCTGATCAAAGATTATAATAGCAACTCCGGCGGCAAATACGCTGAATACTATACACCCCACGCTGTTGCCCGCATCATGGCGGCGATTCTGGTGCCTAAAGATCAGCGTGGAAAAATCAAAAATGTTAGCTGCTACGACCCCTCCGCTGGGTCTGGCACACTGCTCATGAACGTGGCCCATGCCATCGGAGAAAACCGCTGCACCATCTACACGCAGGATATTTCACAAAAATCCTCTAACCTCCTGCGCCTTAACCTGATTCTGAACAACCTGGTACATTCCATCCCAAATGTGATTCAGGGGAACACCATTCTGCTCCCATACCACAAGAATGGCAAGGAACACAAACGTTTCGATTTCATTGTATCCAATCCGCCTTTCAAAATGGATTTCAGCGATTTTCGAGATAATTTGGATACCAAGACCAACAAGGAGCGCTTTTTTGCCGGGATTCCAAAAGTGCCCCAAAAAGCGGTGGATAAAATGGCTATCTACCAGCTTTTCCTTCAACACATCATCTGGTCTCTCAAACCTGGCGGTAAGGCTGCGGTGGTTGTACCGACCGGCTTTATTACTGCACAATCGGGCATCGACAAAAAAATCCGTCAGAAGCTGGTGGATGAAAAAATGCTCGCTGGTGTAGTTTCCATGCCATCGAATATCTTTGCCACCACTGGTACTAATGTCTCAATTCTGTTTATCGACGACAGCAATAAAGGTGATGTGGTACTGATCGACGCCTCCAATCTTGGCCAGAAAGTCAAAGATTGTAAAAACCAGAAAACAGTTCTTCAGCCCGAAGAAGAGCAGCGCATTATAGATGTTTTTAACACCAAAGGGCAGCAGGATGATTTTTCTGTTGCTATTAGTTACGAAGACATTACCGCCAAAAACTATTCGCTCAGTGCCGGACAGTACTTTGAGGTGAAGATTGAATATATTAATATCTCTCCCGAAGAATTTGCGACCAAGATGAAAGGCTTCTCGGATAATTTAGAGGATTTGTTCAGCCAGTCCTTCAATCTGCAATTGGAGATCAAAAAGCAGTTAGTAGGGTTGAAATATGATCTTTAATTCATCAAAATATAACAAACACTGGTTAGATAAAAGATTGTATGACCTTGGCACATTTAAGCGTGGAAAATCTCGGCATAGGCCAAGAAATGATTCAAAGCTCTTTGAAAATGGTACTTATCCATTGGTTCAAACAGGAGAAGTGAAAGAAGCAAACCTTTATATTCGATCACACGGTGCAAATTACAACGACCTTGGGTTAGCACAGAGCCAGATGTGGCAAAAAAATACTCTCTGCATAACAATCGCAGCAAATATTGCTGAGACAGCACTACTTGGTTATCCGATGTGTTTCCCTGATAGTGTTGTAGGATTTAATGCTCATCCTGATGAATCCTCTGAAATTTTTATGCATTACGTTTTTACGTATATCAGGAGAGCCATCCAAAATTCAGCAAGCGGAAGCATTCAAGACAACATTAATATTGACTATCTTACTGGATTGAAATTTAAAATTCCTGAAAAGCCCTACCAAGACAAAATTACAAATATCCTTTCCGCCCTCGATGACAAAATCGAACTAAACAACAGGATCAACACCGAACTGGAAGCAATGGCTAAAACGTTGTACGACTACTGGTTTGTGCAATTCGATTTTCCTATCTCCAAAGAGCAGGCCGAGGCCATGGCCAATACCGCCCTCGAAGGCAAACCCTACAAAACCTCAGGCGGCAAAATGACCTACAGCCCCACCCTCAACCGCGAAATCCCCGATGAGTGGGAGGTGGAGTCAATACTGGAAAGCTGCAGTGTAATTGATTGCTTACATTCCAAAAAGTCCGATTTTTGCTTTGAGAATGAGAAGTGTTATTTACTCCAGTTAGAAAATATTTTAGATAATGGGTTAGTTGATGTATCAAACAGATATTACGTATCAAAAGCTGATTATGAAACTTGGACTTCTCGGATTGAAGTAAGGCATAACGATATAGTTATGACTAACGCAGGTCGAATTGCTGCATTCGCTCAAGTTCCAGACTATGTTGAATGTGGTATTGGTAGAAACATCACAGCCATAAGACCAAATTCTATTTGTCCCAACTATTTCTTTTTAAGCCTATCCGGATTAGACCTTCAAAAACAGATTCAGACGAACCTTGATCATGGAGCCTTCTTTAAAAGCTTCAACGTTAAAGGAATCAAGGCTCTGAATCTTGTGCGACCAAATCCCGATATCGAAAAAGGGTTTGAAGGTATCGTATTGCCAATGAATGAAAAACGTCACCTGGCAATGAGAGAAAACCAGCACCTCACCCAACTCCGTGACTGGCTCCTCCCCATGCTGATGAACGGACAAGTCACTGTGAAATAGGAGCTTTATTATCATGATCAGAGCTGAATATTTGCGTTTTTTGCAAACACTCAACAGTGATACCGTTCCTGTCGATGCGTGCAAGATTGCCAACATGGTGCTACAGTATTTAGATACATTTATCCCGCTTTCCACTGCTCAAGGGCAACGCGTCAGAAAAGTTGTTGAGCTGGCCCAGGCAACCTGGGAAACCATCAGCGCAGACATTCAACCTATTCCGGAGCAGGTGGCTGAACAAACCACTCCGATTACCCAGTTGAAAAGCTTGTCTGTTGGCCCATTTCGTGGCTTTGCAAAGCAGGAAATCTTCGATCTGTCAAGCCGTCTGGTACTTATTTATGGCCCCAATGGCACCGGTAAATCCAGTTTTTGCGAGGCATTGGAATTTGGATTGTTGGGAAATGTGGCAGAAGCAGAGAGTAAACGTTTCCGTAATCAGCACGATTATCTGAAAAACGCCCATACCAACACATTTGACGCGCCTGCTATTGTGGGTATGGATAGTCAGGGACAGGAAGTTCAGGTTTGCGACAATGAAGCCATATATCGATTCTGTTTTGTTGAAAAGAACCGTATCGACAGTTTTTCGCGTATTGCAGCACAGACACCCTCCAAACAAACAGAACTGATATCAACTCTTTTTGGCTTGGATACCTTCAATGAATTTGTCCGCAACTTCACAACAGAAATTGACGGCAGGTATATTGACCTCGAAGGCACTAACACCAAGCAATTAAATGAAAAACGTCAAGCGCTTGCTGGTTTTCAGCAACTATTGGATTCCAGTCCGAAGGATTTGAAAAAACTGGATGATGAAGAACAGGTTCTGGCACAACAATACCGGAATGACGCAACCTTCGCTCAAATGGTAACTGAACTGAATGAGGATGGAGAGAAGAACCCCGGCTCTATCCAGCAACTTGAAACCGAACTTCAACAACCGATTGCCACTAAGAGTAACGTAACTGTCTCAGCCTTGCAGGCGCTTAAACAATCAATCAGAACTAATCTTACTGATCTTACAGCCAAGCAACAAAAGCTTACGGCTGCCAGTCAGCAAGTATCGTTTAAACAACTCTATGAGGCCGTAACACAATTGCAGTCCAGCAGCCCAGAACAGTGCCCGGCCTGTAAAACACCGCTTACTCAGTCAGCAATCAACCCTTATAATCATGCCGATGAAGAATTGATAAAACTTCAGCATTTAGCAGAATTGCAGCAAGCGGAAAAAGAAGTGGGTGAGAAAATTGGGCAATCGATGTTTGAACTTTCCCAAATTATCAATACATGCTGTACTCATATCCCAAAAGAAAACCAACTCTCAACCTGCCAGGTTTCATCAAGTGCTAAAGCCAATATTGAATGGTGGAATTCACTGTATCAAAAGTTGGAAGACGGTTTTACCCCATGGCAACACTTGGAGGTACATGTAGGGCAGCTGGAGAAGGCAGATGTTGAAATAGAGCAAGCTTCTCAGCAACGCTCCATTAAACAAGAGGAACTAAAACGACTTCGTGACTTTGCTCTAAAAATTACTGTTCTGACAACTCGAAGGGAGATCGCCAACGACACAATCACCAAAGCACAACAGGCAATCAATAATTTCGATATTGAAAATGCTCAGCTAATTGCAAATGCAGAGGCCGAAAAAGAAATTGTCGCCAGAAACCAAAACATTGCCAATGCCTATACCACCTTTGTAAATAGTTTGAATGCCTATAAAAATGCCTTGCCTGCTCAGTTGGTATCAGATTTGGGTGAAACGGTCGTTACGCTTTACAATGCCTTTAACCGCTATGATGCAAAGGGAGAACAACTGGCTTCGGTGCGTTTGCCCTTGGCACAAAACCAAACACTGGAAATATCTTTCCAGAAAAATCCTGACGTATACTTCGATGCGCTGCATGTATTAAGTGAGGGTCATATTCGCTGTATTGGACTGGCCATACTTGCTGCCAAAAATATTAGAGAAAATTGTCAGCTGCTGATTTTTGATGACCCTGTAAATGCAATTGATGACGATCACCGCGAGGCGATTCGAAGGACATTGTTTGAAGATTTATTCTTTACTGAAAAGCAAATTATCCTTACTTGCCATGGTGAAGAATTTTTCAAGGATATACAAAACTTGCTTTCAGCTGAGCGTGTTTCACAATCAAAGACAATGGCATTCTTACCGAGACTCAATGAGCAGCATATTATAGTCGATTTCAGATGTGCACCGCGTAACTATATTATTGCCGCCAGAACACATCATCAAAAAAATGAAATTAGGGATGCGTTGGGCAAATCCAGGCAAGCATTAGAGTCACTTGCGAAGGGTAAAGTGTGGCGGTATGTGAACAGATATGGTGACGGAAATCTGAGTATTAAATTGCGTTCAGCAACCGCTCCGATCGAGCTCCGCAACTTAACTGAGCAACTCAAGACAAAAATTGCAAAGGCGGATTTCAGTGACCCAAATAAAGGCGCTGTTTTAACACCGGTCGAAACACTTCTCGGTATAAACGGGGATTCCCGGGAATGGCGGTATCTGAACAAAGGAATCCATGAAGAAGCAGATCGAGAAGAGTTTGACCGGCAGACTGTGAACGAAATCTTGATTGCCTTGGAACAACTTGATGTCGCGTTTGGAGAGAATGAATTCGGAAAAACAGGATAATAAAATTTCAAAAAAGCCCAATGGCACAAAGCAAAAAATTTGAGATAAACGGAGAAGCAAACAAGGCTTAATGCAAGACCTTTTCACAGGCAGAAAAGAAATAATCCCTGAATCTGAAGATTAATTAAAAAAGGAGCAATAATGGCAAAAATCGAAAATCATAAGTATACCATTGAAGAAGCTTTCCGTGATTGTTTTTATGTTGTGCCTGACTATCAAAGAGAATACATATGGAGTGATAAAGAGGTTAATAAGCTTCTTGAAGATATTGATGATGAAATCGGTGGATCTTCCACAAGCGAATATTTTATTGGTACTGTATTAGTATCTCCCACACAACAAAAAAATCATTTTGATGTTATAGACGGCCAGCAGCGGCTGACCACATTCTTTCTAATTCTCTGTGCATTAAGGGCTCTGTTTAAAAATGAACCTCAGGAGCAAACTCTGAGTGGATTGATATCAACAAGCTATACAACGAGTGATGGGGATATTAATACAAGCCTGAAACTTAGCCCTCGTTATGAAAATGCAGATGAAGTGATAAATGCGATTGTAAAAGCAAATGACAAGCCAGAAGAAGTTAAAGGTTTTGTGACTGCATCGGGTGTTAAACAATTTGGTTCCCTGGAAAATCTTATTAATGCATACAATACCGTATATCATTTTATAAAAACTAATTATAAAGAAAATGGTGCCTTAAAGAAATATTGGGGATATCTATCGAATAATGTCATATTTATCCAGATTTCAACAGATGTAAGCAGCGCTCTTAAAATATTTGAAACTATTAATGAGCGTGGTGTTGGACTTAATCCTATGGATTTGCTTAAAAATTTGTTGTTTACCCACGTCAAGTTGGATGAATTTAAAAAACTCAAAGATCAATGGAAAAAAATCACAAGTCCACTGGAAGAAAACAAAGAAAAACCATTAAGGTTTCTCCGCTACTTTTTAATGGCCAATTATACAATTGAAAATGACAGAAGTGATAACACGGTTCGCGAAGATGAAATCTATGACTGGTTTACAAATAAAAAAAATGCTGAGTTATGTAAATATAAAAGTGAGCCCTTTCTCTTTGTTCGTAAAATAATAACCAATGTAGAAAATTTTAATGCTTTTTCCCACGGCAAGGGGAATGATAACAATGATAACATCTACATGAATAATATCCGGAAACTTTGCGGTGGAGGCTTCAGTTTGCATTATGTCATTCTTCTTGCATCAAGCACCCTGCCAAAAGAGCTATTTGATTATCTTTTAAAGCAGCTCGAAACCTTTTTGTTTTATTACATTATTACCCGGACTCCAACCAAAGAACTGGAGCGAAACTTTTCTAAATGGGCAGATGAACTTCGCATGATTTCTGCCATTTCGGACTTGAATGAAAAAAAGGTAGAATTAAATAAATTTATCATAGAAAAATTTGAAAAAAGTACTCAAGCCAAAGCCATTGAGCTGGAAGATGCATTAAAACGATATACATTCTATTCTCTCCAGCAATATAGGACCCGGTATATTCTCGCTAAAATATCCCAGTATGTGGACATGGCCTATAAAGGATTAAAATCATCCGGCTCTTTAGATGATTATACCGTTTTGGAAATAGAGCATATTCTGCCAAATAATCCAGAAAATGAATTAAGAAAAGATTTTTCTGAGAATAATGAAGATAAAAATTATGATGAATATAAGGTTAAACTGGGCAATCTGACTCTTCTTGAAAAACCTATCAATATTGTGGCAGGTAGAAAATATTTTGAAGAAAAGATTGAAGAATACAAAAAATCTAAAAATTATTTAACCAGTAGCCTTGCCGAACTTAATACGGTAGGCAATAACTCTTCAATAAACAGAATCAATGAAAAGTTGAAATCATTTGACACATGGGACGCTTCTACAATTGATGAAAGGCAGAATATTTTGATAAAATTTTCTAAAGATATCTGGAAAATCAAACCGATGGAGATTTAATAATAGGGTATAAGAAGCATATATAAACCGAAAAAATCATCATGATGAGTTCTTTTTAGATTCAACTCTTTCAATATGTTTTGTTAAAAATAGGTCCCTTCTGAAGTCAAGTATCAGTATCCGAAGATGGAGTATTCAGCGACCGGAATTGTCATGGATACCAAAATTATGGTTAACTGTTATGCGGCCCTAACAGCGACCCCTGGAAGATTAAATCATGAGCTCCAAATTATATTTTCAAACCCCACAATTACAGACAGATGCCTCACTTTTTGAAAATCTTTGAAATAGTATGAAAAAAATTAAGTCAATTTGAAAAATTATTCTGAGTTGCTCTTTATACAGTTTTTCCCGGCCTTTTTTGCCTCATACATTGCAGCATCAGCATTCTTAATAAGATCCTTTATACCGTGATTTTGACCATAACTATGATTGAGAGTCGCAACTCCAATACTAACTGTCAAAATTAAATTTTGGTATTTAATTTTTCCTTCTTTGTTTCTGATTACAAATGAATAATTATTAATTTGTGTACGGATTTTTTCTGCGATTTTTAAAGCCTCATTCTTGTCCAACGCCGGCAATATAACAGCAAATTCTTCTCCGCCATATCTTGTGGGGAGCATTTCTATCCCCGTCCTGTTCGATTCATTATGACAAACAATTTGGACAATTTTTGCTATTGTTTTCAATGCCTGATCTCCGACCAGATGCCCGTATCTGTCATTAAATCGTTTAAAATCATCAAGGTCAAAAATCAAAAGATTCAGCCAGGTTTTTTCAGCTAAGGCTTGAATGACTTCTTTATTTAATTGTTCATCAAAAAAACGTCTATTATAAAGAGATGTCAAGTGATCTATATTCGCCATCTTCTCAAGTTTTGCCGTGTCTTTCTGGAGAAGGTTAATCGTATCCTTGAATTTGGATTTAATTAATTTAATTTTTTCTTCAATAGAATGATCAGATTCAACCGTTAATACAGTTTCTAATTCAAGATTTTCAATATGTTTCTGTCTTTTTAGACTAATAGATTTGAATCTGTCTGTAGAATTATTCAGCTCATTTTTGACATCTGTAAGCTTGTTGTGGCAAACCGAACAAGTGAGGGTATTGTAGTTTTCGATCAGGGAGAGAAGTGCTTTTTCCGTAAAGGTTCCTTTTCGGGCATTTTTTAATGCTTTCTCCATAATGGGCTCAAGCTGACTTTTTGTTATGTTTCGTTCCGACTTTGAGTTCAGGTTAATTTTTGTATCAAAAATCATTCTGTAAATTGAACGCCAGCAGTTATCTTTGGGAATACCTGCTTCATCAAATATAGAGAAAAGAATGTCTTTAGATAATTGTTCTTGTTTATAGAACACTTGTTCTAATTTCTCAAAAGGTGTATCCATATAAATTCCTTTAAGGCAGGGTATCAAATTAAATCATCCAGCATAAAATCGGTAACCCCATGCAGGCGGTTAATAAAAGTGCTGCCCAAATTGCGTGGGTGATTTATTTATGAACTTGAGCCTAATTGTTGTATCCTTATAAAAATATAGCCTTATTATGGTACATCAAGAAAATTGTTAAAGCAAAAAAAAACCATTTTGATTAAAGATAATAGCGATTAATGCTGGTATATAAGCTCAGAATCGTCTGACAATTTTTAGTATTGACTGGTAGATCAATTGATTTCCTTTTCCTGGATATTCAAACTCAACAATAAGTATCCTATCCTTAACTTTTATCGAGCCTTCCAATGTTAAGAATCCCAATATTATAAATTATCGATCATAGGAAATTGCAATACTTTCCCCCTGCCATATCCATAAAAACGATTTGATCTTAAAGCCTTGTTTCCAATATCATTCCCGAATTAAAAACGACTAATTCGGAGGGCTGATATGCCTGTGATAATTATCAAAGCAAGACAAGGGGTTTTGAAAGATAAGGAAACCAAGGCCGGGCTGATGGAAAAAATGGCGCAATGCTTTGCCGAGGCGGTGGGTGATGAGGCCTATGAAAAAAGAGCCACTGTTATTATTGAAGAGGTCTCGGATGAAAACTGGGCAAGAGGCGGCAAACAGGTAAGCACTTGATACAGCTTGAGAATATCTGTTTTTCTCATATTGCCAACGACGGCACGCCTGTCCCTACGCTGCATAATTTAGACATGCATATTAAGGAAAATGAATTTGTCTCTATTGTGGGTCCTAGCGGATGCGGGAAAACCACTCTTTTAGAGATCATTCTGGGGTTAACCCGGCAGGATGCAGGGAATATCCATATCAACGGTGCGACGAAAAATCAGAAATTTGGATGGGCAGGATATATGTCCCAGTCAGATACGCTGCTTCCCTGGCGGACAGTGATTCAGAATGTGCAGATCGGTCCG
>Ga0180007_10004996_pt1 | contig 13756 bp, 17 predicted proteins | sample MM_PC_MetaG_FD_121122 | JGI IMG/M metagenome (GOLD analysis project Ga0180007, IMG submission 121122) | Groundwater microbial communities from the Aspo Hard Rock Laboratory (HRL) deep subsurface site, Sweden - MM_PC_MetaG | ecosystem: Environmental > Aquatic > Deep subsurface > Groundwater... | reverse complement strand
GTCTCCGCCGGGTAGCCACAAAGTGGGGTCTCCCATCATACGATGCCACCGCGCTAAAACATCTTGAATGGTAAAGAGCATATTTCCCATATGCATAGGGTCGCTAGCATTTGGAAGTGGGAGGAGTATGGAAAAAGGTTTTTTGACGGGGTCAATTTTGGGTGTAAAGTAACCCCCCTCCTCCCACATTTTATAAAGCCGTTCTTCCGTGTTTTTGTGGTTATATGTTTTTTCCATCTCCATAGAGATTATTATATCAGAAAGGAGTTTATTCGTTGGGGGTTTCTCCGTAGATTACTATTCTTGTTCCGGGATTATCAGAATTTGCATACACGCTCCATTGTCCTTTTGGAAGTTCTGGTTTGGCCCAGTAAAAGAGTTGTTCCACTTCTTCAGTTTTCATATTTACACATCCGTGACTCATTGGGTGGCCGAAATTATCGTGCCAGTATGTTCCGTGCAAACTAAAACCCTTCATTTTTGGAACATCCTCGTTGTAGAAAAACATTACAAAAGGCACATTGGGAAGATAATAGTATGTTCCTAGCGCTTGCGAACCCCCTGTCATTAGCGTGTATCTTAATTTTGTCCAAATGGTAAATTCTCCGGTTGGCGTCCATCCCCATTTGCCACTGGATATAAGAAAATCAAAGATTTTTTCACCCCCCTCATAAGCGTAAAGTTTTTGATTTGTGAGGTCAATTTCTATTCTTTTTTCGTTATCGGACTTTCCCAAAACGCCAGCGACTATTTTAGATTCTTTGGGCGAAGGAATGGGAATTTTTTGGCCATGGAATAGCGCTTGTTTTTGAGTTAACTCGTATTTGCCAGTGAGGAGGGTTTCTTCTATTGGTTTCTGCGTGTGCGAAAAAACTTTAGGTATATAGATAGCTGAAACGAGAATAAGTATTGAGATGGGCACGATAAATTTAAAATTCATTTCTGTTTTTAGTATAGCATATCCTCTAAAAGTCAAAACCTTTTTTTGCTAAAATTCCTTTATCATAAGGGTGTTTTATTTTTCTGATTTCGGATACCAAATCTGCTTTGTCCACTAAAGCTTTTGGTGCGGAACGACCCGTTAGAACCACATCCGAATTCTTGTCCACTTTGTCCAAAAGACTGGAAACATCTTTTACAGTTAGCAGTCTTCCGGCGATTGCGCCTAATATCTCGTCCAAAACAACCAAATCGTAATGGCAACGCGAAACGGCTTCTTTTGTTTTTTCAAGCGCTTCTTTGGCTTTTTGCCGATGCGCGTTTAGACTTTTATCGTCTCCCTTTATACCCACAAACCCAAGACCCAAAGTTTTAATGGTGATGTTGGCAGGGAGGAATTTTTCTATAGCTTTTTTCTCGCCGGTTGGGAATTCGTCCATCTTTATAAATTGGACGAACAAAACTTTTTTGTTCCATCCCGCGGCCCTTAAAGCTGTTCCGAGGGCGGAAGTGGTTTTTCCTTTTCCATCTCCGGTTAGTATCGCAAGCATGTGCATATTATAGCTTTTTGCAAGAATTGTTCAAAGTTTTAGGGGTCCGTACCCCAATGAGATTGCATTATGGAGTGTGCTATACTAAACCCATACTATGGATGTAGTTCTTGCCCTTTTTTTAATTTTGCTTCTTTCGGTAGCGCTTGCTAAAAGTACGGGTTTTGTAGTTCTTAATGTGATAAAGTTGGCCAAATGTTTCTCCGTTCCGGAATTCGCCATTGGTTTTTTTGTATTGGGGTTTGCCACATCCTTACCGGAAATTTTTGTTGCTGTTAACTCTGTAATAGATAAAACTCCGCAACTTTCTTTGGGGAATTTGCTTGGGGCGATTTTTGTTCTTTTAACTTTGGTGATATCTTTGCCCGCCATATTTACTGGGAATGTTGCGATACGAAAAGTTTTAAGCACTAAAGACATTGTGTTATCCTCCTTTGTTACGGCTTTGCCCGCCTTTTTTTCTTTAGACGGCAATCTTACGAGGGTTGACGGGGCTGTCCTTTTGATTTTTTATGTGGTTTATATGTATATGCTTAACGAGGACGAGTCTTTTATTGAAAAGATAAAAAGCTCTGGTCATAGCAAAAAAGGCGCGCTTAAACTTCTGTTATTTGTTCTTGTAGGAATGTTTGGAATTTTTGTGTTTTCAAAAGGGGTGGTGGAATTATCTTTAATTTTGGCGGAGGAACTGCTTGTTCCGGTTATCTTGGCGGGAGTTTTGTTCCTTTCTATTGGAACCAATCTGCCCGAATTTTCCCTGGCAATAAAAACAATAACTTCAAAACATAAAATAGTGGGTATAGGAGATTTTTTGGGTAGCGCCTCTATGAACACTTTTGTTTTGGCTCTTTTATGTTTAGTGTCGCCATTTAAAGTTACTAACCTTGAGGAAACAAGAATAATTTCGTTTTTTGTGATTTTCGCGGTTATTCTTTTAGCGGTTTTTATGAGAACGAAACGGCAGTTAACCCGCAAAGAGGGCTTTGCTTTGCTGTCTCTATATCTCATTTTTATTTTTGTTGAATTGTACCGGAACGGAGTCTTTAGTAAAGTCCTATAGACTAAGGTCTCTCCTTTGCAAAGGAGAGACCTTTGTTAAGAAGTTTCCCTTAATTAAGTTACTGTAGAAGAATTTGACTTTTCCTTACCTTTGTATTATAGTAAGGATATGCTTAAAACTGTGCGAATAACCAGCAAAAGACAGGTTACCATTCCTTCAAAGATATTCAAAGCCTTGAATTTAGATGAGGGCGGGTTTCTTATTGCGGAAAAATCGCATGGTTCCATAATATTAACCCCGGCGGAAAATCTCGTGGGCAGGCTTTCAGGGGTAGTGAAAGTACCCGAAAAATATAAGAATATGAGTGCCGACGATATAATAAGAGAATCAAAGAAAGAGTACTTTAATGGATAGGGTGTTTATTGACACAAATTATTTTATTAGGCTTATTATTGGGGAGCCTTTAGATCAAAATAGAAAGGCGAATAAGCTTTTTAGGGAAGGGGCTTTATCCAACATACAACTTTTTACAACGGCGATTGTGGTTTTTGAGATATATTGGGTGCTATCCAGCTTTTATAAAAAGGACAAAAAACAAATATCCTCTGTTCTTATAGATATTTTAAGAATGAACTTTATAGATATAGAGAACAGGGATATTTTATTAAGCGCGGTTAAAACATACTGTACAACATCACTTGATTTGGAAGATTCCTATAATCTGTGCTTTGCGCGGAGCAAAAAAGCCAACATCTTCGCCACTTTTGATAAAAGATTGTGTAAAATCTCCGGTCGCAAATTTTCTAATACCCCTTGACTCCTTTTAACATATAGACTATTGTCTATATGTTATGAATATAAAAGACGAATGTCCTTATTGTTTTAAAGCGCTTGCGGTTCCCGTTCGCGCTAAAATATACGCTTTGTTGTCAAAGCAAAAAACGCTTTCTGTTTCGGATATTGTAAAGGAATTTAATTTAACACAACCCACAATATCCTACCACCTAAAAGAGATGGAAAATGTGGGTCTTATTGTGTCCAAAAAAGAAGGCAGGAAGGTATTTTATTCTGTTTTAGGAAGGTGTTTATATGAGGGAAAGAGGTGTGTAATAACTCCTTTCTTAAAGCATGTTAAAAATACGAAACCTAGAAGTTAATAGGGAAGGGAAAAGAATCCTAAAAGGTGTTACTTTGCGTATAAAATCCGGTGAGACTCATATTTTAATGGGACCCAACGGTTCGGGTAAATCCACTCTTGCCAACACTTTAATGGGAAACCCGTTATATAAAGTTGTAGGTGGGGAGATGTCTTTTGAGGGTAAATCTCTTCTTAATTTAAGTCCCGATAAAAGGGCTAAACTTGGCTTGTTTTTAGCTTTTCAGTATCCCGTTGAAATTAGCGGGGTCTCTATGGCTTCTTTTTTAAGAACTGCTTACAAGGAACTTGGAAAACCGTTAGGATTTTTCAATAAAAATTTAGAGGGCAGTTTAAAATTTTTAAACATTGATAAAGGATTTATGCAAAGATATCTGAACGAAGGTTTTAGCGGGGGGGAGAAAAAGAAAAGCGAGATTTTGCAACTTGCTATGTTTTCTCCAAAACTTGCAATTTTGGACGAAACGGATAGCGGGTTGGATGTTTCCGCGCTTAAAACTGTGGCGGAATCTTTTACCAAAATAAAAATTAAGAATCCCAAATTGAGTTTTTTAATAATTACCCACTACACTCGCATATTGAAATATCTGGATGTTGATTTTGTTCACATAATGTTGAATGGGAGGGTTGTTAAATCTGGGGGCATTGAACTTTCGGAGGAAGTGGAGGAGAAGGGGGGGTACGGGGAGTAAATTCAAAAGTCAAATTAAGAATTGCGATGGTTAACTTAAATTTAGATAACTATAAATACGGTTTTTCCTACCCCGAAGAATATGTTTTTAAGTCCAAAAAAGGGCTTAATGAAGATATTGTAAGAGAAATATCTGCAATTAAAGACGAACCTTTGTGGATGCGCAAGTTTCGGCTTAATGCTTTGGATGTTTTTAAGTCGCTCCCTCTGCCTAACTGGGGGGGAGATTTATCCGGTATTAATTTTGATAATATTTATTATTATCTAAAACCCGCGCGGACCCAAGTTAAAAAATGGGAAGATTTACCAAAAGATATAAAAAAAACTTACGACCGTATTGGCATACCAGAAGCGGAACAGAAATATTTGGCGGGAGTTAAAGCTCAATACGAGTCAGAGATAGTTTATGGTTCCTTGCTTTCGGATTTGGAAAAGTGCGGGGTAATTTTTTTGAGTATGGATGAGGGGTTAAAAAAATACCCCAAACTTGTTAAAGAGTATCTTGGCAAGGCGATACCTTCCACAGACAATAAGTTTGCGGCTTTGAACTCTTGCGTTTGGAGCGGGGGATCGTTTATTTATATCCCTAAAAATGTAAAAGTGGCGTTACCTTTGCAAGCCTACTTTAGAATAAACGCCAAGAATATGGGACAGTTTGAGAGAACTTTAATTATTGCGGATGAGGGCAGTTTTGTCTCGTATTTAGAAGGTTGCACTGCGTCTATATATTCCACGGACTCTTTGCATTCCGCGGTGGTGGAGATTTTTGTTAAGAAAAACGCCCGCGTTCGTTACACCACTGTCCAAAACTGGAGCAAAAATGTTTATAATCTCGTTACCAAGAGAGCGTTCGTTTATCAAGACGGTGTTATGGAATGGGTGGATGGTAATCTGGGTTCTAAAATTACTATGAAGTATCCAGCGGTTTATCTTTTAGAAGAAGGCGCTAAAGGGATTATTTTAAGTATGGTGTTTGCAGGAAAAAATCAGCATCAGGACGCGGGGGGAAAAGTAGTTCATTTGGCAAACAATACATCTAGCCAAATAATTTCTAAATCTATAAGCAAAAATGGCGGACGGTCTAGTTTTAGGGGGCTAGTTAAAATTGCAAAAACTTCTGAAAATTGCAAAAGCAATGTTGTATGCGACGCTTTGATTTTGGATAAAAACTCAAGGTCGGATACTTACCCTCTTATGGATATTAAAGGAGAAAACCCACAAATTAGCCACGAGGCTCTTGTAGGGCGGATAAATGAGGAACAGTTGTTTTATTTAACAAGTAGGGGAATTCCAAAACAAGAAGCGGTAAGTATGCTGGTCAATGGGTTTATTGAGCCTATTGCCAAAGAATTTCCTATGGAATACGCAATGGAATTAAACAGTTTAATTTCGCTTGAGATGGAAGGCGGAGTAGGATAAAAAATTAAAATGACAAAATACAAATTCACAAATCCAAAAAAGGGGGAGAAAAAACTAAATCTGGAACTGAAAGAATCAGAGGAGGCTGTTTCTGTGGTGGAGACGATTGTTCTTAAAAAGAACGAGATGCTTAATGTGGACGCAACTGTTGTCCATAAGGCAAAAAATAGTTTGGCTAAGGTTCTGGTTAAAGCGGTGCTATACGATAATGCGGAACTTACCTTTAGAGGGAATGTAAAAGTGGAGAAAAATGTTACAAATTGCGACTCCAACTTGTCTTTGAAAGTTCTTTTGGTGGGGAGAGGTTGCAAAGTTATCGCAAGTCCCGCGCTTGAAATAGAGAATAATGATGTAAAATGTTCTCATAGTGTTTCTATTTCCAAACCGTCCGAGAAGGAAACTTTTTATTTAATGTCTCGCGGTTTAAGCAAGGTTTTTGCAGAAAACCTTATCGCGCAGGGATTTGTTAGGGTTGAACCCTAAAATATATGATAACTACAGTGAAAAAAGATTTTCCAATACTAAATAGAAAAATAAACGGCAAAAGACTTGTTTATCTTGACAATGCCGCCACCACCCAAAAGCCCCGTGTGGTTGTGGACGCTATTTCGGATTTTTATCTAAACCATAATGCAAACATCCATCGGGGAATTCATACTTTAAGCGAAGAGGCCTCGAAAATGTTTGATGGGGTATATAAAAAAACCGCCCACTTCATAAATGCCCATTCTCCAAACGAAATTGTTTTTACATCGGGTACGACAATGGCGATAAATATGGTGGCCGTCTGCATAAAAAATGGGAGGTTTTGGAAGGATGATGGAGAAATTATTATAACCGAAATGGAGCATCACGCGAATATCCTTCCCTGGATGAATGTTTTGAGCAAGGAGAGGAATATTTTTGGTTTAAGCAATGTTAAAAATTTAAAAATTGTGCGTATTAGAAAAGACGGAACTTTGGATTTGGACCATCTTAAGTCCTTACTTAACAAAAAGACAAAAGTGGTTGCGGTTTCCCACATATCCAATGTTTTGGGCACCATAAATCCAATTAAAGATATTGTCCGTTTAGTAAAATCCCGTTCTTCCGCGCTTATTTTAGTTGATGGGGCGCAAGCTGTTCCTCATACCAAAATAAATGTCCAGAATTTGGGTTGCGATTTTTACGCCTTTTCTTCCCATAAAATGCTTGGTCCTCTTGGGGTGGGGGTTTTATGGGCAAAGGAGGATATTTTGAAAAAACTGCCCCCCGTCTTTTTTGGCGGAGGAATGATAAAAGAGGTGTATTTTGACAAAGCGGTATGGGCAGACCTACCCGATAAATTTAACGCCGGCACTCCGGATATTGCGGGAGTGATAGGATTTGGCGCGGCTTTGGATTATTTGGAAAAAGTAGGAATGGATAAAATAGAAGAATACGAAAAAAGCTTGGTTTCTTATTGTATTGATAAGCTCATACCCACACCCGGTGTGGGTATGTATGGACCAAAGGATGTTTCTAAAAGAAGCGGGGTAATTTCTTTTAATGTAATGGGGATTCATCCTCACGACTTAGCAAGCGTTTTGGATTCGGAAGGGATAGCAATAAGAAGCGGGCATCATTGCGCTATGCCTTTGCACCAACGGCTGTGTTTGTCCGCAACTGCCCGGGCAAGTTTTTATTTGTATAATAATAAAGAGGATGTGGATGCGTTGATTGAAGGCATAAACAAAGCGAAGAAGATATTTAATGTTTGAGGTTTAATGCAATGTACAAAGAAGAAATTTTGGAACATTTTAAAAATCCGCATAACAAGGGTATTATTAAAAACCCCTCTTTAGGTGTTTTAGAAAAAAATTTGTTGTGCGGAGACACCATAGAATTAACTTTGGATATTAAAGATGATAAGATTAAAGACATAAAGTTTAACGGGAGTGGGTGCGCGTTGGTTACGGCGTCCGCATCGCTTTTAACGGATTATTTAAAGGGAAAGAGTGTTAAAGTTCTTGATAAAATTGACGACAAGTTTGTTTTGAATTTATTGGGAGGAGAGATAACTCCCGCTAGAATTGGTTGCGCTCTTCTTCCATTAAAGGCGCTAAAGAAAATCAATGCATCCTGAAAATTTTGTTTCTCTTGTAACCAAAAAAGAAAAATTCGGCACGCGGTTTTTTATTATGGACTTTTATTTTGTGAGCGAGAAAACTGTGGAGCTTGCTCCGCAGATGAGAGCGGATTTCCCTCGCGAAGCGAGCAAAAGAAGATACTGCGCGGCTTGCCGCGCAGAGCTTCATTTGGAAAAACCAAAAGTGTTGGAATTTACCGCGGGTCAATATGTATCTGTGGATGTTGGAGGCGGGGTGAGAAGAGCGTACTCCATAGCAAGTTCTCCGAGCGAAAAAAACAAAATTGAGCTTTGTGTGGATTACAGCACTAAAGGACCTGGCGGACAGTTTTTTAGGGATTTGAAAGTGGGGGATTTTGTTAATTTTATAGCGCCTTTGGGGTTTTTTGTTCTGCCCGCAAAAATAAATTTGGATACCACTTATTATTTTTTGGCAACGGGTTCTGGTATTGCTCCCATAAAAAGTCATATTCTTAATTTGTACGAAAGGGCACCCAATGCCAAATCTGTTCTTTATTTCGGCACGAAGTTAAAAGAGGATATTTTATATAAAGATGTTTTTGAGAGTTTGGAGAAAAAATACCCCAACTTTAGGTATGTTGTAACCATTTCTCGTCCCGATAAAGATTGGAAAGGGAACACGAAATACATTCCCGAACTTTTTGAAAAGGATTTAGACGAGGTAAAGAATACGGAAATTTTTCTTTGCGGAAATCCCGCGATGATGCAGGCGGTATTGGGGTTTCTTAAAACCAAAAAAGTTTCCGAAACCCAAATCCATTTGGAGAAATACCTTTGAATTTGGCTAAAGAGCACCCTTTGTAAAATATGTTATTATGTGGATATGAAATTTATGAGAAGTAAAAAACCGTTATCCTTAGAATTTGTTGGGTTCTTGCAAGCTTTGGGTCTTGTTTTTTATTGCGGGTTGGTAAGCTTACTTTTTTGGCAAGGAAACAACTTGTTTGGAAATACGCCTAACTATTGGGGCCCTGTTCTATTCCTTATTATTTTTTCTTTTTCCGCTCTTGTTTGCGCTTTAGTAACATTGGGTTATCCCTTCTTCATTTTTTGGGAAGAAAAGAAAACTAAAAAAGCCCTAAAACTTGTTAGTCTTACCGCCCTTTGGTTATTGGTCTTTATTCTCCTTGGACTTATCCTAGCTTTGATTTCTAAATAGGGATAATCCCGTTTGGGATTATCCCGAATTGCGACCCGAATTGCGGATTGACGCGGGGAGTTTGTTTTGATACAGTTACAATTGTAGGGTAAGATTAAACTTACCTCTTTTTTTAATTATGGCTATAACAGAATTTAACGCGGCTTTAAATCAAGTTGCCTCGGAACGGGGAATTTCCTCCGAATCTGTAATTAATTCCATAAAACTAGCTCTGATATCCGCCTATAAAAAGGATTTTCCCGGTGTTCCCACTGACGATATTGACCCGCAAGTGGACGCCTTAACCGGGGAAGTTCATATACTGGTTGCCGGAAAAGACGCTACCCCGCCCGGATTTGGCAGAATCGCCGCTCAAACCGCAAAACAAGTAATTTTGCAGAAAATAAGAGAAACCGAAAAACAAACCATTATTGAGGACTACAAAAAGAAAATAGGTCAAATAGTTTCGGGATACATTTTTAGAGTTGACAGAAATGTGGTTATTTTGGACTTGGGCAGGGCGCAAGGCGTTATGCCGGTTAACGAGCAAGTGCCTACCGAAACATATCTGGCTAACCGAAAAATTAAAGTTTTAGTTAAAGAAATTGCGCAGGGACCAAAAGGTGATGAGGTTATAGTTTCAAGGAGTACTCCCAAATTTATTGAGGCGCTGTTTACCCAAGAAGTTCCAGAAATATCAAGCGGAGCTGTTAAAGTAGAAATTATAGCGCGGGAAGCGGGTAGTCGAACCAAAATGGCGGTTTCTTCCTCTGACGAAAGAGTGGACCCGGTTGGAGCTTGCGTGGGTCAAAAAGGGGTTAGAGTTCAAACCATTGTTTCGGAACTTGGGGAAGAAAAAATTGACATCATAAGTTTTAACGAGGATATAGGTAAATTTATAATCGCTAGCCTTTCTCCTGCCAAAGTGGTGAGTATAAAAGTTGACGAGAAGAGAAGAGAGTCGGAAGTTGTAGTTCCCGACGACCAGCTTTCGCTAGCTATAGGAAAAGATGGTCAAAATGTTAGGCTTGCCGCAAAATTAACCGGCTGGAAAATAGATATAAAAGGTGACGGCAGTGGCGTGGAAAAGAAAGAAGATAGCAAAGACAAGGAAAAGGTTGTGAAAGAGAAGGCAAAATCCTCTAAAGTTAAAAAGGATAAGAAGGTTAAAAAAGAAAAAAAAGAGAAGAAATAGGAAATTCATTGGGGTCTGACCCCTTAAACTCTAATATGACTCCACAAACCAGCGGGAATTTAATAGAGAAACCACCTGTCATTACCATAATGGGTCATGTTGACCACGGAAAAACTACTCTCCTTGATTATATTCGCAAAACTAAAATAGCCGAAAAAGAGGTTGGGGGAATAACTCAGAAAATAGGGGCTTATCAAGTTGAAATTAAAGACAAAAAAATTACTTTTATTGATACCCCGGGGCATGCCGCTTTTGCTAAAATGCGCGCTATGGGGGAAAAGGCGGCGGATATTGTTGTTATAGTTATAGCGGCGGGCGAGGGAGTTATGCCGCAAACTCTTGAAGCTATTGATTTGGCAAAATCTTCTAAAACCCCTTATATAATCGCTTTTAACAAAATGGACTTGCCCGGAGCGGATATAAATAAGGTAAAAAAACAGCTTGCGGACAATAATATTTTGGTAGAAGGTTGGGGTGGGGATGTTTCCTGCGCGGAAATCTCGGCTAAAACGGGAAACGGTGTGGACGCTTTGCTTGATTTGATACTTTTAGTAGCCGAAATTATGGAACTTAAGGCGAATACTGCGGAACCTTTTTATGGTGTGGTTATAGAATCGGGAAAGGACCCCAAAAAGGGGGCGATATGCACGGTTATAGCTAAGACTGGTAAGCTTTCTGTTTCCGATATGGCGTATTCTCAAGATGGCCAGAAAACCAAAATTAAAGCTCTAATGGATTTTAGAGGCAAGCGTGTGAAAAAAATTTTGCCGGGGGAACCGATGGAGGTTTTAGGTTTTACCAAACCAGTTAAACTGGGCGCGGTAATAAGCGCCGACCCTAACTTTTTTAAATCAGAAAGTTTTGCGCAGATGGGGAAAACCGCGTCCGCTAAGGAAATCAAGAGTGGTGGAAAGACCCTTAATATAATAATAAAAGCGGATACGCGCGGGTCTTTAGACGCTATAAGGTCCACTCTTTTAGCGCTAAAAAAAGAGGATACTTTTATAAACATTCTGCAAGAAGGAGTAGGTCCTGTTTCGGAATCGGATGTTTTGTTTGCCATCTCTTCTCGGGCTGTCATATTAGGTTTGAGCGTACCTGTTCCCAGGAATGTTTTAGATATGGCAAAATCAGCAAAAGTTATAATTAGAACCTACAAAATAATCTATCGGTTATTTGAAGATATAGAGGGGGCGTTAGATGGTTTATTGGAGCTTGCGGAGGAAAAAATTAAGGGTAGGGGGGAAGTTATTGCCAAATTCAAGCTTCCCAAAAGCGGGGATATTGTGGCGGGATGCAAGGTTTTGGCGGGAAGATTAAAGGTTAAGGATAAAGTTTGTGTATGGGAGAGTTTGGAGGATTTGAAAAAATCCAAAGAAGTAAAAGAAGATGGGGAGTTAAAGCCACTATACTCCGGGAGTATAAAGAATTTGAAAATAGGAAGAAACGAAGTTAATGTTGCCGGAAAAGATAATGAGACGGGGGTTTTTCTTTTTCCGCAGTTTCCCGCTATAAAGGTGGGTTTTATTTTGGAGATTTTGTAGTTTAAGCGCCGATGTTCCAAGTTTATACCCCGTCATTGCGAGGCTTGTCCCGAGCGTAGCGAGGGAACTAGACAAAGCAATCTTGGTGAGATTGCTTCGTCGTCACTTCGTTCCTTCTCGCAATGACGATGGGCAACCCTCTAGTCAGAAAGTTTCCCTTTACAATAATTCCTTTGGGATATATTATAATTTTATGGAGAAACAAAGTGAAAAAATCCAAGCTCTTCAAAGCGCGTTAAGTCAAATAGAAAAAAATTTTGGAAAAGGCGCCATAATGAAACTTGGAGACAGTCCTAAAAATCGTGAAATGGATGTTATTTCCACCGGTTCTATAGCGCTTGATTTGGCGCTGGGTGTTGGTGGAGTTCCCAGAGGAAGAATTGTGGAAATATTTGGTCCTGAAGCTTCGGGCAAAACGACTCTAGTTCTTCATATAATTTCCGAAGCCCAAAAAAATGGCGGAACTGCCGCTTTTATAGACGCGGAACACGCTTTGGACCCCTTGTACGCCAAAAGGATTGGGGTGGATGTAGCTAATTTGCTTATTTCCCAACCAGATACTGGAGAACAAGCTTTAGAGATTGCCGAAACATTAATCCGTTCGGGAGCGGTGGATGTTGTGGCTATAGATTCGGTTGCGGCTTTAACCCCGCGGGCGGAAATTGAAGGCGATATGGGAGATAGTTTTATGGGCTTGCAGGCGCGTCTTATGAGCCAAGCTCTGCGAAAAATCACCGCCGCAGTTTCGCGCAGTAACACCACAGTTATATTTACAAACCAGTTAAGGGAAAAAATAGGCGTTATGTTTGGGAACCCAGAAGTTACTCCGGGAGGTCGCGCGCTAAAGTTTTATTCCTCCGTTAGGATGGAGATTCGCCGGGTGGAAAGTATTAAAGATGGAAACACTTTTTCGGGAAACAGGGTTAAGGTTAAGGTGGTTAAAAATAAGGTGGCTCCCCCGTTTAGAATTGCGGAATTTGACATTATGTTTAATGAAGGTATTTCTAAAGAAGGTAATTTAGTTGATGTGGGAGTGGAGTTTGAGGTAGTTAAGAAAAGCGGTTCGTGGTTTATATACAATGGAAATAATCTTGCGCAGGGCAGAGAAGGCGCCAAAAATTACCTGCGAGAGAATAAAAAAATTGCCGAGGAAATAGAGAAGAAAATAAGAAACTTGGTTGTTAAAGGAGGTGTGGCTACTCCTATTGAGATAGGCGAGGATGCGGAGGCGGCGTTAATAGACGATGGAAAATAATTCTCTTTTTAATAAGGTTTTAAGATACATTTCAATTAGACCCCGAAGCGAAAAAGAAATATCCAGTTACATCAAAGAAAAACTTTATAAAAAAAAATCTCCAGAAGAAATTGAAGGCGCCACTTTAAAAATTATAAAAACGCTTGTGGATTTAAATTTGATTAATGACGAAAATTTTGCGAGAAGTTTTATAGAGTGGCGGCTTATTAGTTCAAACCCTAAAGGTTTTAGAATTATTAAAAGCGAGCTTTTTGTTAAAGGGGTGAATAAGGATTTAGTGGAGGAGCTTTTGGAAGATGCGGAATATAAGGATATGGAAAAAGAGGCTGTAAAGAGGGTGATTAGTAAAAAGTCTAAAAGTTATAAAGACAAGAGGGTACTTAAAAATTATCTTCTCTCCCGCGGTTTTTCATACAATTCCCTAGAAACGGCGTTGGAGGATTAGCAAGTATATCCTCTGCGTCATTGCGAGGAGCGAGCCGTAGGCGAACGACGAAGCAATCCCACTCACTCGTCATTCCAGCGAAAGCTGGAATCTAGGAAAGGAATGTCTGGATTCCAACTCGTAGGTTGGAATGACAAGGAAGATTGCTTTGTCCCCTTCGACAAGCTCAGGGTTCCCCTTCGACAAGCTCAGGGTTCCCCTTCGACAAGCTCAGGGTTCCCCTTCGACAAGCTCAGGGTTCCTCGCAATGACGGTGTGTCAATAACCATGAGTAGTTACAAGTTTCTCTATAGGT
>Ga0180007_10004995_pt1 | contig 13758 bp, 14 predicted proteins | sample MM_PC_MetaG_FD_121122 | JGI IMG/M metagenome (GOLD analysis project Ga0180007, IMG submission 121122) | Groundwater microbial communities from the Aspo Hard Rock Laboratory (HRL) deep subsurface site, Sweden - MM_PC_MetaG | ecosystem: Environmental > Aquatic > Deep subsurface > Groundwater... | reverse complement strand
TGAAGGTCCGGTTGGTATTTGTGCTGCTTGCCATGCCCTGGGTGCAGGAGGCGGCGCGCGCTGCATTGGCAAGCATACCGGATACCGTGGCTGTTGTCACCGGCGACTGGAAGGAGTTCGGCAAGCTGCCGGTGGTAGAGTGGGGGAAAGTTAGATTGGCAGTCGATCAAATGTGAGGGAGACAAATCTAGCACCTTCGGGCGGGCCATCTCCTACCGGAAATTATTCGAGGTCCAGGCGCGTGGCATGGCTGATGTGATTCTGGGAAAAGAAAGAGGCTATCATCCTTTCCGTGCGAGGTGATAAAATGGGGGCAACAATTTATTCTGGTCGTTTATGACATCAGCAACCGTGTCGAAGTGACCAGCGGGAAGGAAGTGCTTACCGAGGCTCCTGCGTCCGTCATTGTAGGTTGAGACGCATGGCGACGATCCGGCCAGGTATGCGGCATTGCAGAGATCGTCGCCATGCTGCACAGACCACCCCCCAGGGATGGGGGGGAAAGCCGGGAAAACGAAGCAATATCCATTGAAAAACGGCGTACTTGGCGACGATCTTACCGGAAACGAAGCCATAAGAGATTTTCGCCAGCGGAAAGGAGGCTGCCAGGGATGGCAGAAGACCCCATGAAATCATGGAAAGCAGCCAGATCTGGCGACCATATACCCCACCAAATGCCAGCTGTGGGGGTAAGAATCAACAAATCCCGCTAGACGGGATTAAGACTAGGCCGCCAAGTACCCGGCGGGAAGCCAGGTCACTCCAACCAGTAAGAATCAACAAATCCCGCTCGACGGGATTAAGACAAACCGCTGCCAACCATTACGGCAGCGCTGCCACAAGTAAGAATCAACAAATCCCGCTGTCCAACGGACAGAATGCATCAGTGTTCACCTTGTCTGTTCCGGTCGAGTGCTTGGATTCGGAAATCCACAAAGTCGAGCTGACCTGGTGGGCCGACCGCTACGAGTTGTGCCTGACCCTGGATACCGGGGCGGAAAACCCGCTGGTGTAAGAGAACGGACAGGTAGCAGGAGTGGACCTGGGAAAGTGACAGGACTAGCTAATCGGGCGAAACGTTGATTTCCATAGGTGGAACGCAGGAATTGTGGGCTTCCCCCGAAACGCATGGGGCAGGGGGGTGATCTCCGAAAACAAAAATGTATTCTGCTTGCCGCCAAGGGCGGACAGCGATGGTAGGGCCGTGTAAGTTGCATCCTGGCCCACGTCGATGCTGGCATATCTGGGGGAGGGAAGGGGAGCACGGGCGGAAACGTCAATATGTGGCTTTGATTGTTCGATGCGCAGGGAACAACTTTATTCTCATCGCACATGATAATGCGCATAGCCATTTCCTCAACAAGGAATTAAGACCACTATTGCCATTCAAACATGCAACAATTTCAGATTTCTCTATAAGATTAGAGGGGCAGGGGGGAGACCGGATGTTTCAGAGAAACAAAGTAGCCGGCATAGACGCTGTTCTTGGAACCGGCCGACTTCCATTTGAGGCGTCAAAAGCTGCCAATGGGGACGAAGAAAAGGCATTGTTGGACATAATTCACGAATACGAGGATTACAAGTGTTCACCCGCGCCAATCCTTCCTGTAAGGGCGACGACCCATATTGCCCTCGGTGTGGGGGTCGGTTGACAATTATTGCTGAAAATAGCCTAAAGCAAGGTCGCCTTGTCTTATGTACAGTGTCCAAGGATAGTCGGCTATTTTTCCGGCATCATTTACCTGAGCAAGTTTTATCCGATGATTAGGGTGCCTCAACCTTAACCCTACGCGGATCCAGTAACTTCGTATCCTATGACGCGGTAGCCAAGGGTATCATCTTCTTTAAAGGCGATTAGTACCATCACATGGTAGATGGAAACAACAAGATGGCAAGTGAAATTACTATCTCTACGGCTGATTGAGAAAATACAAAAAACCCAAAAGACACGCAGCGCTCAGTGCCATTATTCTTTTCCCGGTCAATCTTCTACGGTCTCCAAGAAACAGAAGGATCATGAACAATAATGATCCAACGGCGATAAAGAGGGAAAGATTTTTTGTGGTAAAGAGATCTGTGTTACTCATGTTATTCTCCTTGATACAACTTTGAAATTATTGACTGTGGAAAGATTTGTCAATTCACCAAATCCTTTTACTTTTTGGCATATGCAATTCGGGCCTATCTGAGTTATTCCTCGGTGTGATTCGCCAGTTAAGAAATTTAAACTAATCCGGCTGATATTTCCCCCGTCACCCATGAAGTCGGTAAGCATGTGGATGAATATTGAAACAGCTAAACTTGCCATACTGCTGGTAAAGCTGATGACAGACGGCTTTGGTGTGTCAATATCCTCAACGTACCCTTCCTGGAGTAATTCTTTTCGTTTTTCTGCCGGCATACTTTCTGCAGCTATTCTTCCAGCCCGCAAAAATTGCTTACACCACAGGCACGGCTTTCCTGGACGAAGCACATCAAGAACCCCCACAGCCGCAGTAATAACCCCGTTATTGGATGCTACTCTCACACCAAGGTTGATGCTCGGAATCATGTACTGGTAAGAAACTTGGTTGACAACTGATCGCCCCCAATGTTCATCCGTGCAAAGGAATAGAACGTCTCTATCTAGGAGAGCATGACAAGCGTCAGATTCGACCACATTCTTTCTCATTGCCCGAACCCGGATAGTTGGGTTGATACCTTTCAAATGAGAAGCAACGAGATCGACCTTATATTCACCCCGACGTTTTGCCCTCTTCACTGACTTATATGTTGTGCCATAGACCCGCGTCAGGTTGGAAGGGGAAAATCTGTCGGGATCAATCAATACATAATCCAAGACCCCCAGGCGAACCAATTGTTCCGCAATAGGAGATCCGGTTCCCCCAACTCCAATAATCCCGACCTTGGTCCGTGAAATCACATCCTGCCCTTCTTTACCAAAGGCTCTTACCTGACGATCATATAAATCCAGATTCAGTCCCGCTGGTTCGCCAAGTTTCTTTTTCTTGGTTTCAATTCGATAAATGTGGTGACCAATAACAATTATCTCATCAAGCCATGTTTGGGCAGGGTGCGCCGGCAGCCATACCCTCCCTGTTACCTCGCTTGGTGTAAAGAGCAAACTGGCAATTGGCGCACCTGCAGGGACAAACTGTCGAAGCGAGTTGACGATCCTGCTTTCGCCGTAATCATCTGACGGTGAATAGCTCAACCCCTCAGGATGGCTATGGCAAATGACTGTCCCCAACTTGTTGATCTCGCAAAGCGATATCAAGCCATTGATGGCTTGGGGCGACACTTCAAGATGATATTCATTTTGCACTACCATCATGCGAGAGGGGACATTGATAGGACGTCGAACCAAAATGTCAACCTGATCATCTTGCCTCGAGATTCCAGCTAGGGCGAAGGCTCCTGCTTCGTTTGGCATGTCAGCAAGAACAATTAGCCTAAGTTCATCAAAATCCTCACGCGATATCTTTAGCCTATATTTAATCATAGCCTCACTACTTTCCGGCCTTTTGAAAACCGTGGTCTACAAATTCAAGATACATTATCAAGTTACCTGTCCCTGGGTTCCAACCTTGCGGATGCCACGAGAACCTTCGCCACTGCCTACCCAGATACGTTTCTACCTGGTCTGCCTTTGTGGGAATTTGACCGTTTAGGCATATCACATCGGGGGCGGTCCAGCACATATCCGGATTCCCATTCGGATACGAGATTGGCAGCCGTAACAGTAAGGTGGTTTGTCGTTTGTTATAAGTAGGCGGCAGGGGGTAATCACCGATGATCAAGTTGACTACCCCGTCCGTCTCTTTGATATCCACCGTATACCCCAATCCTCGTAGTTCTTCAACTTCTTGCAATAGCGTTTCTGTGACCATGCAGATTACCCAAAGGTGCCGGGGGGAACCACTCGATAACGTTGGCCAGCTTTGATTTCTACAGGGGATGTGATTTGAATATCATCCACTGGAAGTTGCCCTTCAGGGTCTGGGGATTTTTGGATTAGCCAGACCTCATAGTCACTCGGCGCTCCAACCGCATCTCGAAAATCTTGTGGGGAGAGCTCGGTTTCTTCAAAGTGATAGGGCTTCTGATTGATGTGAATGGTGATTTTCTTCTTCATGCTGAACTCCTTTCGATAATTAATTTGGCAGTATATAGGGTTGGGATTCTATATGGTATGAATAACCTGCCCCACGGCGTTACTGCTTCTGCCGATATTTACTTGCCCGGAGACTTTTTTTGCCATAATTAGAGAAAACTCGAGGCAATTTAATGGCGAAAAACGAGAATGTTTCAGTAAAATATAGTGCATGGAAGAAGATAATCAGATATCCCCAGAAATCTATGGACTATTAGAATCTGCCGATTGGGACTCCTTAGGCAAGAAAATGCTTGCCCGTGCTATTTGGAGAGGCTCAGCCCGATATCGAATCACGTCAACAACTATTTTTGCTAGAGGGTTATCTGTTGATGACGCCGTCTCCTATATCATTCAAAGTGTATTTGAAGGAGGGCGACAATGGGATCCGAATGAGAGCATTTTGGAGGATTGGCTGCTAGATCAAGTTGACAGTGTAATGGATTGGTGGTTGAAGCTCCGCGAAAACCGAGACCTGGCTTTCGAGGAACTAGAAAATGTAGAGCAGGAGGATACCCATAATACAAAAAGAGTTCAATCCGTAGAAATGGAAGCTGTCTTGAAATACGGTCCACCCAGTCCAGAAAAAATTCTTATTGATAAAATCGATGAACAGGAAGCGAAAGATTTGTATGAAGCATTGTATAACGATACATCTGCTGACCCCGAGCTTCAAGAAATGATCCTTGCGATGATGGACATTGATGACCCTACACCAAGGGTGGTTGCGGAAGCATTAGGCATACCTGTGGAGGACATTTACAACCGCAGGAAACGTCTAAAACGTCACCTTGATAAAGTAACCGCTGTTTATAGAAAGAGCCTTCCATGAATAAGAAAAATATGACCAATAAGGACCAACTGTCCAATCTTCTTTCTTTCATGGGCACAAATGATGAAGAACCTTCATACGACGTGGACAAATTGTTGACAGAAGCTGGATTTAATCCAGATGAGGTGGGTAAGAGATTTCAAATCGTAGCAAACCAATCCATGGCTAAATCTCCACATAACTGGAGATATCGTGCTCATGCTGCCCAATTACGAGCAAAGGAAGACTACGTGAAGACCAAACCCATGGACAAGCGCAACCGTTCACGCGCTGAGATACTAGATGCAATCAATTCATTGGTGTCCCAACATAATCTCGGGGTATCTTTCGCTCACCGCAATTTATCGGATCAGACAGATGAAGATATGGAGAGTTTGTTAAACCAGATTGAATACATAGTTGCTCACAAATCCATTGACACAGACGAATAAAATGTCGTTACCCGAAGTATACGCACAACAAGTAATCAAAGCCCTACGAATATCCTGCATTGAGGATCTACACCTCACAAACGAGATTGCATGGCAAAGAGGTGCTTTGGTTCTCGAAGAAAGACTCACAGGCGCTGAAGCCCGCCTAATCATTTGTTATCCTAAATCAATAATCACAGTCTCCACTAATACTATTGACTTTAACAGACGTCGTTTCGGGGCTACCCACGAAATCGGTCATCTCGAAATGCATAGACACCGATGCACTGTTTTCAATTGTTCAAAAGGCGATTTGGATAGCGGTGGAATTAAGGACCAGACATCTCCGACTTTGGAAAATGAAGCGAATGAATTTGCATCGAATCTTCTGATGCCAGATCGGTTCTTTTCACCATTGTGCAAGGATGTTGACCTGGATTTATCTGTTATCAGCGAATTATCCCAGAAATTCAAAGTCTCCCTAACCGCAGCTGCCCTCCGTTTTATCCGGATTTCCAGAGAACCGCTCGCACTTGTCGTATCATCAAGAGGTCAAATTCGATGGTTTGAGGCTAATAATGATTTCCTAAAACTCGGTCTGTTTGTAGATGTGGGGAAACTGCTAGGCAGAGAGACAGTCGCATTCCGCGCTTTTCAGGGCACATCTATCCCAGCAGAACCTCATCAGGTACCTGTAAGTGCATGGATGCGCCCTGGTCATTACCATCCAAGGGCTACGTTATCCGAACAATCCTTGTCCATGCCCAGTTACAAATCTGTAGTGTCTTTACTTTGGGTCAATGAAGTTATTGACGATGACGATTGGGCAGATTGAATGAAATCTGGGATATTGAAAGTAAAAGCCCTCGTTTTCTGAACTGCACCCTATAAAATAGAAACAATTTAAGAAAGCCACCCTGTGGCTCAACCAGACAGACACCTTAATTGATTGGGTGTCTGTTTGGTTTTCAATTGGATTCTTTCGTAATTATAAAAGTAAATGTACTCGTCAATGATCTGTTGAGCTTGGCAATAGGTCGGATTCTTATATCGCCCAATAGCTTCTTCTTTGAGATGCCCAAAGAAGTTTTCCATTGGAGCGTTGTCCCAACAATTTCCACGCCGGGACATGGATGGTATGATCCCGGTGACCGTCAGGTTCCCGCGCCAGCAGCGTTTCGTGCTGGCCGAGGCCCTGCAGAGGACGGCGCTCGATTTCCAGGAGCGGCTGATCGAGGCCAGTTTGGCCGGTAAAACGCGCCCCGCTTTACGCCAGGCTGATGTATCATTAACCAAACTACGATTTTACCTGCGCCTGTGCCGTGACCTGGAACTGCTCAGCCTGGGACAGTATGAGCACGTCAGCCGCATGGTAAGTGAGATTGGCCGTCTGCTCGGAGGCTGGGTGAAAACGGCCCCGGCAGGCGATTGATGGAAAGGGTCGGGCCGCAAGGACTCGCCGGTCTTGTTTCCTGGCGCTGCGTGGCGGATCGTGGATCAACAATCATAGGAACGCCCGCTGCGCCTACCGCAACAGGAACGTCCCCGATAACTTCAACAACAACATCGGGTTTCGAGTTCTTGTCTCCCCCCCGCAGCGCCCGCAGGGCGCGTAGGGGGTGGCTATTCTGGTTACGCGCTTGGTTTCTGACCGCAGGTCCCCGCAGCGCAGCGGAGGGGATTCCTGATTTCTGAATACTGATTGCTGAGTCCTGAATCCTGAATCTGAATCTTAGACGGTTCCCCGACCGTGGAGGGCACGATGAAAAAATGGCAGGCTTTTGCACTGATCGCACTGCTCCTGGCTATCCTGGCCCTGGCGGCCCGCCTCTGGCTGCCGCCCCTGCTGGCCTTTGCCGGGGCCAACAGCGAGGTCATCCAGGCCCTGGATGGGCTGGCCCAGATCGCCCTGGCGCTGGCGGCGGTCCTGGCGGGGATCTACGCCTTCCTGACCCGCAGGCAGGACCGGGGTCCGGCCGTGACCCCGCCGCCTCCGGCGCAGACGACCCGCGTCGATACCCGCGGGGGGGCTTTCATCGGCGGGGACGTGGATACCGGCGGCGGGAAGTTCGTTGGGCGGGACAATAATGTCTCCGCCAGCGAGGGCGGGGTGGCCTCGGGCGGCGACATGACCGGCAATCTCATTATCACTGCGGACAACGTCCAGGTGGGGGAGGTGGCCGGGCAGGTCTGGCGCGGCGCGAAGATCAAACTGTCCGCCGATGCGCTCCAGGCCGCCACCACTTCGTACCTGCAGTACATCCTGGACCGCCACTCCTACCTGAATATGAAAGGCATGGGCCCATCCGACCGCGTCGCGCTCAAACTGGCCCTGCTCGACCTGTATGTCCCGCTGCAGGCCCGCCTGGAGCTGCCCGAGGGCGAGACCTGGCAGCGCAGCCTGACCCTGGCCGGGCGCAGGCTGGACCAGGGTGAAGAGCATGACGGCGAACTGCCCGAAGGGGCCCTGCGCCTGGGTGAACCCCAGCCGGTGCTCGACCTCCTGCAGGCCCACGATGGGCTGGTCATCCTGGGCGATCCCGGGGCGGGCAAGACCACCTTCCTAAAATTCCTGGCCCTGCGGCTGGCGCGCGGCGAGGGCAGGGAGCTTGGGCTGGAGGGCCGCTTGCCGATCCTGCTGCCGCTGGCCGCCTACGCCAACGCCCTGCAGGGGCAGGATGTGCGCCTGGACGATTTCATCGCCGGTTATTTCAATGATATCGGCAGCGACCTGCCGGTCGGTGAGATGCTGGCCGAAGCGCTGCAGAACGGCCGGGCCCTGATCCTGCTGGACGGCCTGGATGAGGTCCGGGAACTGACCCTGCGCAACACGGTGGTCGAGCGGGTGACCGACTTCTACGCCTTCCACCGCCAACGGAAGAACAAATTTGTGCTGACCAGCCGGGTGGTGGGCTACCGCCAGGTGCGCCCGGCGGCCGAAGGCCTGGCGGAATCTACCCTGGTCGATTTCGATGATGCCGAGATCGAGGATTTCGTCACCCGCTGGACCGTGGCCCTCGAACGCCAGGCCCAGGGAGATACCTTCGTGGCCCGCCGGGACGCCGAACAGGAGCGCCGCGAATTGCTGTCCGCGGTGCAGAACAACGCTGGCGTGCGCCGCCTGGCGGCCAATCCACTGCTCCTGACCATCCTGGCCCTGATGAAGCGCCAGGGCGTGACCCTGCCCGAGCGCCGGGTCCAGCTCTACGACCAGTATGTCACCACCCTGCTCTCGACATGGAACCGGGCCCGCAGCCTAAGCGGGCGGGCTCCCGGACGCGACCTGGACGAGATCCAGACCATCCGCATCCTGGCGCCCCTGGCGCTGTGGATGCACCAGACCAACCCCGGGGTGGGTCTGACCAAACGCGAAGACCTGCACCGCAAACTGGGCCAACTGTTCGCCGAGCGCGGCGAGGCCGACCCGGAGGCGGCCACGCGCCAGTTCCTGGGGGACGTGCGCGAGCATGCCGCCCTGCTGCTCGAACGCGGCCCGGAGGAGTATGGCTTCATCCACCTGACCTTCGAGGAGTACCTGGCAGCGGTGGCTGTGGCCCTGCTCGGCCAGGGGGATTGCCGTCCGATCGTGGACCTGCTTGCCGCCCACATCGGCGAACAGGCCTGGCGCGAGGTTTCTTTGCTGACGGTCTCTTACCTGGGCATCCGCCAGCAGTTACCCAAGGTGGCCGGAGAAGTGGCCGAGGCGCTGGCCGCGGCAAAGCAGGGCGCGCCGGGCGAGGCCGCCGTGCTGGCCGGCGAGGCCGTGCTGGATGCCTGGCCGGGCGGCGTGCTGCCGCAGAGCCGGGATAAAGTGGTCGAGGCCCTGGTGCCGGCGCTGCAAAATGCGGAAGCCGCGCCCGAGGTCCGCCGCCGGGCCGGGCTGACCCTGGGCCGATTGGGCTGGGTGCCCGCCGACCTGGATGATTTCGTCGAGATCCCGGCCGGGAAGTTCCTGTATGGCGATGACAAGGAAGAGCGCGAAATACCTTACAACTACTGGGTGGCGAAATATCCGGTCACCAACCTGCAGTATGCTCGCTTCATGGCCGCCGGCGGCTATGAGCGTGATGAATTATGGAGTAAAGACGGCTGGGGCTGGCGCACCGGAAAAGTTGATAGTCGGGCGACTAAATCCGAGAAGGAGTGGATATCCCGGCGTTCATTGGAAGAACGCGATCGGCCAACCTATTGGGAGAGTCCCCGCTTTGGGACCCCGCTGACGCCTGTGGTGGGGGTGACCTGGTTCGAGGCCGAGGCCTACTGCCGCTGGCTGGACGGGGGGGAACTGGCGATTGCGAAACCGGAGGGCTACCTGGCGCGCCTGACCGGCGAAGAGGAATGGGAGTACGCCGCCCGCGGGGCGGATGGGCGCGAATATCCCTGGGAAGGTGATTTCGATTTTGCCAGGGCCAATGTAGCCAAGGAGTTGGGCGAGGGGGTAGGCCCGACCGCGGTCTGCACCTACCCGCCGGGGCGCAGCCCGTTCGGGGTCTGGGACCTGAGCGGGAATGTCTTTGAATGGACGGCTTCCTGGGTTGGTGAGAAGGGCAGGCACAGAGCGCTGCGTGGCGGCTCGTGGATCGGCGATCATAGGGTCGCCCGCTGCGCCTACCGCGGCGGGCTCATCCCCGATGACTTCTACAACTTCATCGGGTTTCGAGTTCTTGTCTCCCCCCCGCAGCGCCCGCAGGGCGCGTAGGGGGTGGTTATTCTAGTTACGCGCTTGGTTTCTGACCGCATGTCCCCGCAGCGCAGCGGAGGGGATTGCTGAATCCTGAAACCTATGAAAGGCAGGCGCGATGGCAAAGAAAAAGGCGAAAGACAAAAAGGAAAAACCGCAGCTGGATACGGGCGGGGGTGCGTATGTGGGCGGGAATGTCAACACCGGCGGCGGGGAGTTTACCGGGCGGGATAAGCAGGTCTCGGCCAGCGGGGGCGGGGTGGCGATCGGCGGCAGCGCAGCCAACAACCTGATCGTCACCGGCGATGGCAATGTCCTCCGCCAGGTGCGGATGCTCTTCGCACCAGTCTACCAGGCCATCGAGCAGTCCGGCCGCCCGGCCCAGGCGCAAGCTGACCTGACCGCCGAAGTCCGAGAGATCGAGGCCGAGGTGAGCAAGGGCGAGCAGGCCGACGAGTCCTTCCTGGCCCGCCGGCTGCGCAACCTGCGCCGCATGACGCCCGACATTGCCGATTTGGTTCTGGCGGGTCTGAGCGGGCCGGGGGCAGTGGTGGCGGCGCTGGTCCGCAAGGTGGCAGAGAAGGTAAAAGGGGAGCCGCTGGACAAGTCAACACCACCCGCGATAGTGGGTAGTAGTTGACTTCTATAGTTCCCTGTTTTATCGATATCTATGTTCGCGCATTCGGCGATCACTATGACATGGGGTTAAGCTGGACTCTCTGCTACCTTACTTGTAATATCTCTAGTAGCGAGGAATAATCAAGTGGCAGATCTCCAGATCATCGAGATCCAATTACACAACCTGGATGGGCCTTTGCCTATTCAGGCCGTTCGCCTGACCGCCTTGCGCGGCCTTTTTTTTGGTGCGCTTGGCGGTGAGCACTCTGCGGCTGCTAATACAATTCACGAGATCAGCACAAAGGTCAAAAACCGACCGGCTCCTTATTCCATTTCTCTCATCACGAATAAAGGAACTGTGGTTGGCGTGCGGGTTGCCACATTCGAAGACCGCACTGCCGGGACGCAATCAGCGATCGGGGAGATCATTACAGAAAAATGGGGAGGCTTGATCGGGAAGGAGGGGGAGGTACAACTGGGATCTGCCCGGATGACGGGCGAGAGTATAAATACAGATCGGGCAGCGGATCTAACCTACGCTCAACTGTGGGAACAATCCAAGCCGAGGCATGAGCTGAAACTTCATTTCGTAACCCCAACCCGGATCCTATCACACGGTCATCCTGGGGTCCTGCCAGTTCCGTTTGGGGTGTGGCAATTCTATGTACTCCGCTGGAGCGCATTTTCTCCGATAGCCTTGCCTCCCGAATTCCAAACCTGGGTACTTCATCAGGTTCAGGCGCTGGAGGCAAATCTGGAAACACGCTACGCCAGCATTGAGGGGCAGGAACGGTTATCGGGAGTAGTGGGAATTGTACGCTATGGGGCATATCAGGAGAAAAATCGAAAGGTAAAAGAATCTATTGATGTGTTTCCCGAAAGCCGCCTGCCAGAGTATCTCCGTGCCTGGCAGGCACTGGCGAAATTTGCAGAGTATTGTGGGACAGGAGAAAACGCGAACATCGGGATGGGACAAACCAGATTGATTTGACAAGAACGACCTCTCAGGCTGCTCTTTCATCAATCATTCCACTGACATAAGCAGGGGCAAGACCAGTGTCCCCGGCGATGCCATTTCGCGGGGCGTGCGCCCGATGACTGCCGAGAAATTGCACTACTGGTACAGCATAAGAACCGGCGGACTCCCGTAGAATGGGCATATGCTGCCTGTATGGATTATAATAATCCTGCTTATACAAAACGGAGGCGCCATGTTCGTTGACAGACAAGAGGAACTGGCATTCCTGAACAGCCTGCTCGCCCGCCAACATCCAGGACCTGCCCAACTGATTTTGATCTTCGGCCGGCGAAGGGTGGGAAAATCGGAACTGCTCTTGCATTGGGCCAGAAATAGCGGGGTAAACTTCACTTATTGGGCAGCCTTGAGAGAGCCTGCCAATCTCCAGCGCAAGGGCTTGTTCGCAAAGATATTGAATGTCCCCGAAGAAAGCGCCCCCGTTCACCGATCCTGGCCGGCGCTTTGGAAAGCGGTCTCAGACCTGCTGCAGGATAAGCAACACATCCTGATTCTGGATGAACTTCCTTATGCCGTCGACTCCGATCCGGCCATGCTCTCCGCCCTCCAGCATGCCTGGGATCAGCACTTCCAGAACTCCAAGATGGTCATCGTCCTGTGCGGTTCTCACGTACGGGTGATGGAAACGCTGCTCTCCCGGCAATCGCCTCTGTTTGGCAGGATCACCGCCCAATGGCATCTCGGCCCATTCCCTTTTTCCAGCTTGAGCGAATTCTATCCAAAATGGAAACCCGAAGAGCGGGTGGCGGCCTATGCAATTGCCGGGGGCATCCCTGCCTACCTGAAATGGATGGACCCATCCATTTCACTGACCGATAACATCCGGGATGTCATCCTGAATCCAGGGGGAATGTTCCTGGCAGAACCGGCCTTCCTTCTTTATGACAAGGTGCGCGAACCCAGGTATTACCTGGCCATCTTGAGGGCCATTGGAGCAGGTTGCCACACTTTGGCTGAGATCAGTGACTGGTGTTTCATGCCTCGAACCAGCGCCATTGTTTACCTGAAGACGTTACAAGAATTGCACCTGATCGAGCGCCGGCTGTCGGCGATTGTCCGCCCAGGAGAACGAGCCGGGTCGCGCGTTGGCCACTACCACTTGAGCGATTCATATTTCCGCTTCTATTTCCACTTTATCGCGCCCTATCAGGAAGACAGGCTAAACAAACCCGACGAAATTCTGCAAAGGATCCAGACAAATTTGCGCGCCTTTGTCGGCGCGACGGCCTTTGAGGATCTGGCCAGGCAGTGGGTGACTCAGCAGGGGACGGCTGGCAAATTACCATTTGTACCGGAGGCCATCGGCAGCCATTGGAGCAGCCGGGTGCAGGTGGACGTGGTTGCCGTGAATTGGAACAGTAGGGATATTCTGCTTGGGGAATGCAAGTGGGGCGCCGACAAAGTGAACCGCCAGGTCATCCGTGATTTGATCGAGACAAAGACACCGTTGGTACTGCGAGACTTAACCGAGATGGATGAAGATTGGAAGGTGCACCATGTGGGCTTCGCCCGCCTGGGTTTCACCAGTTCCGCCAACGAAGAAATGCAGAAAGCTGGTGGAATGCTGGTGGATCTGAGCAAGATGGACGAATTGCTTGGAAAATAACTGCATCATGTTCGTTCTATTTGAAGAGGCCACGTCCCTGAAGTCGGGCAGCACACTCTGAGAATCGAGGGGCCTCAATCCCCGGTATGCGCAGGCCTTGGAAGAACAGGGGGGTTGGATGTAGAATAAATGTAGCGTATACGTATACAAAGGAGTTAGAAATGGAATTCGTCCCCTATCGTCTCTTGCGTAACCAACCTTCAGAGCTACGCAAGAAACTGGAAGAAAAAGGTGAGCTGGTCGTCACGGTGGATGGTGAACCGCTGGCCATCATGCTCCAAATCCCCAAAGGCAACCTGGAAGACCTGGTCCTGCTCCTCTCCCAGGTTCGCGCCCAACTGGCCGCGGCGGCCATCCGTGAACAGGCCCGCACGAGCGGCCGCAAAGGTATGACCGTCAAACAGGCGGATATGCTGGTCCGG
>Ga0180007_10004994_pt1 | contig 13762 bp, 11 predicted proteins | sample MM_PC_MetaG_FD_121122 | JGI IMG/M metagenome (GOLD analysis project Ga0180007, IMG submission 121122) | Groundwater microbial communities from the Aspo Hard Rock Laboratory (HRL) deep subsurface site, Sweden - MM_PC_MetaG | ecosystem: Environmental > Aquatic > Deep subsurface > Groundwater... | reverse complement strand
AGGAACCGAAGCAAAGGAAAACCGCCCCCAGATGAAACAGCGATGATTTTCTAATGATTTAGTAACTCCGACTTCGCCGCCAAATCGCTCATCCTGGCTCAGTGGCGTTCCGACATCCTGTCTCCATCTCCGTTCCTAAATTAAAGAAAATCTGATCGCTTGGTTTCAGGGGGGGGACTTTACAAACTTTATAACTTGATGAACTGTTTTAGCTATTTGCTAACCGCTGCTTTCAAAACAGGGTTGACGGAGGACAGGTAAATCGTTATAATAATAACACTTAAAGATTTTATAAACTTATACAAATCCAGGATTAAAGAATGTGATGAGAATTAAAGTGTACTGTTTATAACTGGAATAGGGGCTGAAGGATAAAAATCCTTTGGCTTTTTGTTTTTAAGAACTATAAATTTAAAAATATTTCACGCTATGAATTTAGAATAACCATGCTGCAATTGAAACACTGATAAAAATTGCAAAGGTGCTTAAGAAGCCGGCGGGAGATTTTTAAGAGGAATAAGAAATTCTTGAGAGGTAAAATGGAATGTTAAAAAAAACAAAAAAACTTGCATTTTTTTTATGGATTAGGTATATTATAAGTAACACACTCGCCACGCCTCTTAGCTTTCGAGCTAATGCGCATTTTGGGCGAGTTTTTTTATTTGCGGGGTGTTATGAAAAAATATACTAAATCACCGCTTTCTTGCGATAAACAAATAGATTTACTTGTCAGTCGCGGCCTCGTAGTATCCGATCGCGCAAAAGCGGAAAAATTCCTTAGCCAAGTTAATTATTATCGATTCAGTGCTTATTGTCTTCCATTTGAAATAAAACGGCATCAATTCCATCCCGGAGTTACCTTTGAACGAATACAGAAACTTTATGAATTTGATCGACGATTGCGCTTTCTAATAGACGAGGCATTGGAAGTTGTGGAAATATCCTTGCGCACGGCTGTTTCTTATTATTTAGCAAATAAGTATGGGGCGTTTGCTCATGAGGAGAGTAAAATATTTTTTGATAAGGGAAAGCATGCTGAATGGATTGTAAAAATTCATGAAGAGACTGATCGGTCAAAAGAAACATTTGTTGAACATTACAAAAATAAATACGAGGGATTTCCACAAATTCCTATTTGGACGGCAGTTGAGGTCATGTCCTTCGGAGCTTTATCTCACTTGTATCACAATTTACTTCGTCCTGATCAAATAGCCATAGCGAAAAATTTCGGGTACCATTCATCGGTGCTTTCTTCCTGGCTGCATACTTTTACCTATACTCGAAATATTTGTGCTCATCATAGCCGGATATGGAATAGACAATTATCCATTGCTATGGAAGTCCCTAAACAGGGTGACTGGCGAGCTGTGAATGCGAAACGGATAGGATCTGTTATTTTCGCGATCAATAATCTTATAAGTAAATTACCTATAGAAAAAGAGATCAGGGTAGATTGGCAGGAAGAGATGAACGATTTATTAAATAACCCTATTGATATTCCTAAGTTTTATGAGGTGATGGGATTAATTAACAATTGGAAAGAATCTTTGCTTTGGAATTAAAAATGGAGAACAATATGCTTGCCGCCAATATCAAAAAACTAAGAAAAAAACACAATCTATCCCAAGAACAGCTAGCCCAAAAAGCAGACATTACCTACAGCACTCTAATCAAAATAGAATCTGGAAATAATACAAATCCAACATTAGATACTTTAACAAAACTTGCCAGTGTTTTTAAGATTAAGATAGATGAGTTGGTGGGGAAATAAGATTTTAAAGCGACGTAATGATTTGAAGTTAGGTGATTTGAAATATATAAATAAACACAAAATATATGTCAATTCTATATAATTTAAGTTGGTTAAACAGAATATCTCCGATCATTTTGTTGCCGTCAACAAAATGATCACAATACCCAAAGGGGATAATATCTTTGTAATTAATAGTTTATATCAATTCTTAAAGTTTTTATATTGCTAATATATGGTATAATGTATCAATATATATTGAATATATATGATTTTATGATATTATATATAAAACATATATGAAATCTATATAGACTTATAAGGAGATAAATCAATGAATATAAAAATGAATCCATTTAATCCCAACGCGACGGTTTCTACTAATTTGTTTGCCGGAAGAACGGGGCAAATTTTGAGGGTCATTACTAAACTGGAGCAGGTCAAAAACGGCATGCCGGCCAGCTTTTTATTATCCGGGGTAAGGGGGATAGGAAAAACGGCGCTTGCTAAATTAATAAGAAATGTTGCCGGAGCAAATGACGATAAATTGGGCAGGTTAAATTTTGTTACATCTTATTATTCTGTTGAGAACGGGCAGGATATCGGAAGCGCGTTACAATTTTCGCTTAATGAACTCACAGATCAACTGCCCAAAAGCGCGATGGAGGTTCTTTCATCGAGTCTTGGAAAATTATTTAAAAATGGAAAATTCTCAATAGGTGTTTTCTCCGCTGAAGTCGAGACGCGTCAGAGTGAAGAGGTAATCGCTTTGAAAGATCAGATGGTGGCTGTTTTAACAAAATTGGTGGAGACAATGCGATCTGTTCAGCAAGGTGAAAATAAAGATGGTGTTTTGATCATTATTGATGAACTTCATAATGTTTCTAATTTGAATTTTTGTGCTCAGCTTTTTCGGGGGATCACGACAACACTCGATGTTAAAAATAAAGGGTTTGTTTCTTTTATCCTGATTGGGTATGAAGAAACACTGGATGAGTTTTTTGAACATGACGTTTCCGCAAGAAGATTGTTTGATGTTATTAATGTTGATGTTATGCCAAAAGAGGAAGCCAAAGAAGTGTTGGTGAAGGGTTTTCAACAGATTGCTGTGACTTGGGATAAAGCCGATTTAGATGAAAATATCATGGTGACCGGCGGGTATCCTCACGCGATCCAGATGATCGGGTATAATTTGGTGGACGCGGATTTTGACAAAAATATCGGCAAGGATGACTGGAAATCCGCTATTGACAGGACAGCAAGGGAGCTGCAGACAAAAGAATTTGCCGATATGTATAATTTTAAAGGGAAAAATACCCTTCGGGAAAAAATCCTGGACATTCTAGCCGTTTCCACTCGGCCTCTCAAGCAAAAAGAAATCGCTGATTTTTGTGACGGCAAAAACATTTATCAATACATAGCGCCTCTGAAAAAATCTCACAGTATCAGAGTAGATCCTAAAACCGATACCCTTGAACTGCATTCGCATTTGTTCAAGATGGCCATATTGCTGCATATCTTTCCCCGAATCCATGAGGAAGGGTATTTAAAAAATGTGATGGAGGCGAAGAGTTAGGAGCAAAAAAGCATTTCACGCTATGAATCCGGCGGGGGATTTTTTAGAGGAATAAAAAATTCAATCCACGTAAATATATGGAAATGGCAATTGAAGTCATGAAAAACTCTATTCATGAACCGCGATATGATAAAGCAAGCCCTAAAGTGGGAGCGATACTTGTTATATCGGACGGTTCTGTGGATACCGCATCCAGAGGCGAATTGCGCCATGGCGACCACGCGGAATTTACGCTGCTTGAGAGAAAACATCGCAATAAAGATTTAACGGGGTCCATGTTATTTTCGACTTTGGAACCTTGCGCGCCTGGTTCCCGCAATCATCCGAAGCTTTCCTGCGCGGAACGCGTTGGTTCATCGCGATTACGATATCGACGGGGCAACGTGCCATCTTTATATAGAAAAAGATATGATAACGGTAAAAAGTCCCGGCGCGCCTATCTTGCCGATAACTATAGCTCAGCTTAAACAATTTAAAGCGCCGACATTAAGTCGTAATCCACGCATATTTTCCATATTCGCGGAGTTAGATTTCGTTGAACGCCGAGGTTTTGGGATGGAAACATTCAGCGCGATGGCGCAACAGCTTGCGTTACCTCTTCCGCGGTATTCTTTCGATGCGCCTTATTTGGTTTTGATGTTTTCTCGTACGCTTAAAGAAATCAGAAAACAGTATGAAAAAAAAGAAACCGGCGCCCTAAACGATAAAGAAATGAAAGGTATTGTTTTTATTCAGGGTAAAAAGGAAATTACAAAGAAAGAATATGCTGAATATTTTCAAATAAGTGATAAGACAGCGCAAAGGCATTTATCGAAATTTAGTAAATTAGGTATTGTAAAGCAGGAAATAAAAGGGCCGGCTACGGTCTATACATTTCAACGTTAATGGAAATAATCTGGACATAAATCTGGACAATGTGTCCAGATTGTAGCGAGCGGTAAAATGACAGCTACTATCGTCGGAAATGATACAAATAGACAAGGTGTTCTTGACGTAATAGGGGCTCATATTAATGCTTCCACAATGCGGGTGTGTGGAACGGTTTCTTTACGAACTTTGCAAACATGCCTTGATGAGCTATGAACAAAGCGCAAAGCGTTTTCTGCTTTTCACCGCTCTTCATTTCTTTGCTGCAGGTCAAAGTACAGTTTATTCATGGCATTGCTTTGTCATGTCATGCAATGAAGCAAAGAAACCCCGCCCCACTGAAATTTTTTTGCGATGTTCTTCTTTTTGAGGGACAGCAGGCAAGATGATTTCGGGGATTCACTCCGGCACGCAAAAACCGCGTGCCTCCACGCCAACAAAACATCCTGTCTAAGTGGCGCTGCGCCATCCTGCCTGTCCCGTCGCTTTCTGGCGGGGCTTGTCCCGCGGTTACCCAGGCTGGGGCTCCGTACAATTTACCCTGAGCACTTGTAGTGAGCGAAGTCGAACTATGTCGAAGGGATCCCCTACATCAAAGAACCTCAGCAGAAAATTCCAAAAGGGAGAGACCTTTACAGCCTTTTAACTATGTTTAATCTTTGCTTTTTAATCTTAGCCAATGGTTATGTCTAGTGAGATTTAAGAAGTTATGTGGGTGTTGTCATTGATGTTGACATAAAAAATGTTAATAAATCTGTAAAGTATTTATTAATATAATGTTAAAAGTGACAAATGAAATGACAAAAGTGTTGACAGAAAGTCTTGTATATGGTATAAATATATAGGCTGAAAACAAGGAGGGGATATGAGTATTTTTATCAAAAAGATAGATACCTTTAAATCAGGTGTTTTTGTTTTGGGTAATAAATATGACTTGAATAAAATTAGTAACTTATTATCGCATGTTAAAGCTTTGTATGCTTCTTTTGACCAAATTCCGATTCTACCGCGCTTTGCGGGTAGGCTGGAAGAAGAATTAATTAAAAGATCGATATTTGGTACGGCTGCTCTGGAAGGAAATCCTTTAACAGAAGACGAAGTGGGTAAAATTGTAAGTAAGGAGTATGGTAATAAAGAAACACAATTAAAGAATCCTGAAATCGAAATAAAAAATTTAAAAAGTGCTTACCAGGTAATAAAAAACTTTCCAGTTTCAATAGATCGTTGTATTGATATTGACGAAGAAGCAATAAAAAATATACACAAAATTATTACGCTAGATATTGTAGATGAAGATAATTTGCCTGGAACATACAGAAATCACAAAGTATTTGTTGGGGATAAGGCTCATGGAGGTGTATATATACCTCCTAAGATTTTGGATGATGTGAAGAATATTATGGAGCAGTTTGTTTTATGGGTGAATTCTGACGCAATAAAGCAAGAAGACCCGCTGATTAGGGCTATTTTAGTGCATTATTATTTAGCATTGATTCATCCTTTTGGTAATGGGAATGGAAGAACTGCTAGAATTGCTGAGGCAATTATGTTAAAAAGTTCTGGCATAAGATATTTTGCTTCTGTTATGTTGTCGAACTATTATTATAGTAATATAGATAATTATTTTTCATCATTTTCTTTATCTGAAAGAAACGATAATGCGGATATAACCCCATTTGTTGAATTTTGTTTGCAGGGAATGATCGTGTCCTGCAAAGAATTGCAGGAAAGGGTATATTCAGGAATAAGAGCTTTAGCATTAAGGGATTACTACAGGCTTCTAAAATCTGATCGTAAAATTTTACAGCGACAGTGCGAATTGCTTCTATTGTTGTTACAGACAGGAGAACAATTTACTTTAAGTGATCTGATGAAAGGAGACCTTTTTCTTGCAATTTATAAAGACAAAGGTGAAAGAACTGTACGTAGAGATATAGAAAGTTTAACAGTAAAGAATCTTATTAAACAAAATAAAGAGGGTAAGTATACTTTAAATATCCATGTGCTTGATTTTTCTTCCAGTAATTAAGTTTTTATGATTTGTTGTTTTTTTTCTAACCGATAAACCCTAAAGGCTATACGCTGCCCGCTGCTTTTTTGTGTTTACTATGAGCCATTAGCTATCAGCTATGAGCAAAGCGCTTTTTGCTTACAAAACATGGTTGACGGAGGACAGGTAAATCGTTATAATAATAACACTTAAAGATTTTGTAAACTTATACAATCCAGGATTAAATAATGTGATGAGAATTAAAATGTTCTGTTTATAACTGGAATAGGGGCTGAAGGATAAACATCCTTCGGCTTTTTGTTTTTTAAGCGACGGAATAATTAGGGGTTAGGCAATTTTCAATATAAAAATAAACACAAATTATATATTAATCTTAACAAGATGTGTCCGATCATTTTGTTGACGTCAACAAAACGATTACAATTAAAGCCAAAGACCTGGCTGCCGAAATTACTAGTTTTAATACAAAAAAGGACGGGCTACACGGTGAATCGGCAATTACCGGAGAGCATGTTAAAAACAATAAAGATGTCCGGGAGCTGCTTGGAAAAAGCGGGATAAAGCCAGAAGCTCTGCCGCCGGAAGAAGATATTAAGAAACTGCAGCGACGAATTAATTCGGAAAACAAAAGAATCGCAAAAGATACAAAAAAGATAAAAAGTGAATCCTGAAAATGATAAAAATAGACAAGGTGTTCTTGACGTAATAGGGGCTCATATTAAGTGAAATGCTTGAGAATTTTATGAGTTTTATAGATACTTTAACAAAACTTGCCAGTGTTTTTAAGATTAAGATTGATGAGTTGGTGGGGAAGTAAAAACAGGAATAATTTATGGTGAATCAAAATCCAGAACAAATAGCAAGAGACAAAATCGATGCAATGCTTAGTGTCTCTGGTTGGAAAGTGCAGGATCGAAAAGCAATAGACTGGAGCGTGGGCATAGGTATTGCTGTTAGAGAATATCAAACAGATGTTGGGCCTGCGGATTATGTTCTTTTTGTGGATCGCAAACCTGTTGGAATAATTGAAGCAAAGAGAGAAGATCAAGGTCATCGCTTAACCGTTGTTGAAGATCAATCGGTGGCATACGCCAATTCGAAATTAAAATATTTAAATAATGATCCGTTACCGTATGTTTATGAAAGCACGGGAACAATAACCCGATTTACAGATTATAGTGATCCTAAACCAAGAGGGCGCAATGTATTTAGTTTTCATGTGCCTGATACAATTGTTGAATGGGTTAAAAAAAATAAAAGTCTTAGAACAAGATTGTTCGATATTCCAATATTAGATCCAATCGGTCTTCGTCCAGCTCAAATCAAAGCTATTAATAATTTAGAAAAATCATTTCAAAAAAATAGACCGAGAGCCTTGATTCAAATGGCAACAGGTGCTGGAAAAACATTTACAGCAACGACATTTATTTATCGTTTACTCAAGCATGCGAATGCAAAACGCGTCTTATTTCTGGTGGATACAAAAAATTTAGGAGAACAAGCAGAACAAGAATTTATGACTTTTCAGCCTACAGATGATAATCGTAAGTTTACTGAGTTATACAATGTTCAACGGTTGTCATCAAGTTATATTGCTTCCGATAGTCAAGTCTGTATTTCTACTATTCAACGTTTATATTCTATTTTAAAAGGCGAAGAATTAGACGATAATGCTGAAAATGAAAATCCTAATGAAAGCACTTGGTTGCAGCAACAAGCCAAGAAAAAAAAAGCTATTCCAGTTGAATACACGCCTAAAGTTCCTATTGAACAATTTGATTTTATTGTGATCGATGAATGTCATCGCTCTATTTACAATTTATGGAAACAAGTTTTAGATTATTTTGATGCTTTTCTCATTGGCTTAACAGCTACTCCTGATAAGCGAACGTTTGGGTTTTTTAATGAAAATGTTGTCAGTGAGTATACTTATGAAGAGTCTGTTACAGATGGGGTAAATGTTCCTTATGATGTGTACTTAATTGATACAGAAATTTCGAAAAAAGGTGATGTTGTTAAGGCTGGTTGGTTTGTGGACAGGCGTGATAAGCTTACGCGTAAAACTCGTTGGCAGCAAGAAGACGAAGATACTGAATATACGCGCAATGATTTAGATCGTAAGGTTGTTAACAAAAGTCAAATTAGAAATATCATTCGTGAATATAAACGCGCTTTAAAAACAACAATATATCCTAATCGTAAAGATGAAAATGGCGAATATGAAGTTCCTAAAACGCTGGTGTTTGCCAAAACCGATAGTCATGCTGATGATATTATTAAAATCATTCGCGAGGAATTTGATGAGAGCAATGACTTTTGTAAGAAAGTGACTTACAAAGCAGAAGAAGATCCTAAATCAGTTTTGAATCGTTTTCGTAATTCCTATTATCCGCGTATTGCTGTAACGGTGGATATGATTGCTACTGGAACAGATGTTAAACCTTTAGAAGTTGTGCTTTTTATGCGGGATGTCAAAAGCGTTAATTATTTTGAACAAATGAAAGGCAGGGGAACACGCACGATTAATAAAGATACCTTGCAATTGGTTTCTAAAACAGCTAAAAGTAAAACCCACTTTGTTATCGTGGACGCGGTTGGTGTTACGAAGAGTAAAAAAACAGATAGTCGACCACTCGAACGCAAACCAACAGTAGCTTTAAAAGATTTATTAGGCGCTATTACTATGGGAGTGGAGGAAGAAGATTTATTTTTGTCTTTAGCTAACCGCCTGATTCGTTTAGAAAAACAAATTACAGATCAAGAAAAGGAAAAGCTGCTAGAATTTTCAGCTGGGAAAAATTTAAAGCAAATCACTAAAGAATTATTAATTGCTTTTGACCAAGATGAAATTGACACAAAAGCCCAGATAAAAATCGCTGATATTCCTAAGCACGATCTAACACCTGCTCAATATGAACAAGCAAAAAAAGAAGCTCAAAAAGAATTAATTACTTGTGCCGCAAGCACATTTAATGGCGAGCTAAATGGTTATTTAGATAATGTTAGGCGAGAACATGAACAAATTATTGATAGCATTAATATTGATACAATTACTAAATCAGAATGGGATAGCACATCTGTTGAAAAGGCAAAAGAGATTGTTGAAAAATTTACAATATATTTAGCAAAGCATAAAGATGAAATTAAAGCCTTAAGTATTTTTTACAATCAACCCCATAATAGACGAGAGATTACTTTTAAAATGCTTAAAGAAGTATTAGAAAAATTAAATCTTGAACAGCCGTTACTTGCCCCTGAATATGTATGGAATGCATATAAGGTGATTGAGGATGTTAAAGTGCCGCAGCCAATAAATCAATTAACAGCCTTGGTTTCTTTAATTCGTCATGCTTGTGGTATCGATAAAAGCTTAAATCCATTTGATAAAACAATTGAAACCAATTTTAATAAATGGATGTTTAAGCAACATACAGGGCAACACAATCGTTTTACATCAGAACAGCTCAACTGGCTTCGTATGATCAAAGATCATGTAGTTAGCAGCTATCATGTTGATATTGAAGATTTAGATTACACGCCTTTTGATTCGCAAGGTGGACGTGGAAAAATGCACCAACTCTTTGGTGCTGATATGAATGAAATCATTAACGAACTTAATGAAGTATTGGCGGTATGATGAGAGAAGATTGGGTAGAAACAGAATTAGGATATATTTCAAAAATATATAATGGTAATAGTATAAATGCTCAGTTAAAAAAGGAGAAATATTTAAATTTCCCTTCTGGGTTTAATTATATTGCAACTAAAGATCTTAGTTCTGATGGAGTAATTAATTATCAAAATGGCATTAAAATCCCAATCAATGAGCCAAAGTTCAAAATTGCTCCAAATGGTAGTGTTTTAGTCTGTTCAGAGGGTGGAAGTGCTGGAAGAAAAACAGCTTACGTTAATGAAGATATTTGTTTTGGAAACAAGTTGTTTGCTATTACAAACGAGTTTAATCTTATTGAAGGTAAGTATGTTTTTTATTACACAAGATACCGTAAATTTTTTGAAGACTTTAAGAATCAAATGAATGGAATTATTGGAGGTGTTAGTGCTAGAAAGTTTTCTCTAATTCCATTTCCGTTATCTCCGTTGCCTATCCAACGTGCCATTGTTTCTAAAATAGAAACTTTATTTTCTGATTTAGATAATGGCATTTCTGATCTCAAAAAAGCCCAAGACCAGCTAAGAATTTACCGTCAAGCCGTTCTTAAAAAAGCATTTGAGGGAGAGTTGACTAAAGGGTGGCGTGATAAACAAATCGACTTACCTGCAGCCGAAGAACTTCTTGAACAAATAAAACAAGAACGTCAAAAGCATTACGAACAACAACTTGATGACTGGAAAAAATCTATTAAAATTTGGGAAGAAAATGGTAAAGAGGCGAAGAGGCCGAGTAAGCCAAGGCAATTAGTTGAGATTCCTGTAATTTCTGAGGATGAACTTATAGAATTACCTGTTCTCCCCAAAACAATGTTTTGGAAAAGATTGGGTGATATTGTTTGGTCAGTTAAAGACGGGCCGCATTATAGTCCAAAATATTCAGAATCAGGTATTCCTTTTTTATCAGGAGGAAACATACGTCCGAGTGGTGTTGATTTTAAAAATGTTAAATATATCTCCTTAGAGTTGCACGGGGAATTATCAAAACGATGTAAACCTGAACTAAATGACATACTTTATACTAAAGGGGGTACGACTGGGATAGCAAGGGTTAACACTTATGATTTTGACTTTAATGTCTGGGTGCATGTTGCCGTATTAAAATCAATAGATAGTATAGTACCATTTTATCTGCAGCATGTTTTAAATTCAACTCATTGCTATAAGCAATCACAAAAGTATACACATGGAGTAGGTAATCAAGATTTAGGTTTAACGAGACTGGTTCTAATAGTATTACCCATTTGTTCAAAACGCGAACAACACCAAATTGTCCGTGAAATCGAATCCCGTTTATCAGTTTGCGATAAGGTTGAAGAAAGCATTAAAGAAGGATTAGAAAAAGCTGAAGCTCTTCGGCAAAGCATACTTAAAAAAGCTTTTGAGGGAAAATTATTAAGCCAAGCAGAAATAGAAAAATGTAAACAAGAACCTGATTACGAACCAGCTAGTGAATTATTAAAAAAAATCAAAGCAGAGAGAAAATAATATGACTGATTCAGCAATTATATCAAAAATATGGAATTTAGCGAATGTACTACGTGATGATGGTGTAGGTTATGGGGATTATTTAGAGCAAATCACTTATTTGCTTTTTTTGAAAATGGCAGATGAACTTAATAAGCCACCCTACAATAAATGTTTAAGTTTTCCAAAATTAAAAGATGTGGAAGATAAGGAAATAAAAGGTGCGGAGGTTTGTAATTGGGAGAATTTATCGGGAAAAAGAGGAGCAGAATTAGAGTCGTTTTATTCGCAATTGCTTCGTAGTTTAAGTACTGAGAAGGGGATGCTTGGGCAAATTTTTACTAAAAGCCAAAATAAAATTCAAGATCCTGCTAAACTTTTACGTGTTATTAATTTGATAGATCAAGAAGAATGGTCACTAATGGGGACTGATGTTAAAGGGAAAATCTATGAAGGTTTGTTAGAAAGGAATGCTGAAGATACCAAAAGTGGTGCGGGGCAGTATTTTACACCCAGAGCTTTAATCAGAACTATGGTGGCATGTATTCAGCCCAAACCAAATAAAACTATTTCAGATCCAGCTTGTGGTACAGGCGGCTTCTTTTTAGCGGCGTATGATTGGATTGTGGCGAATCATAAACTTAATCCTAGTGACAAGAAATTTTTAAAAAATGATACTTTCCATGGCAATGAGATTGTGGCAAATACTCGTCGTTTGTGTTTGATGAATATGTATTTGCATAATATAGGTGAGATTGATGGGGAAAGCTTTTTATCTGCCAATGATGCGCTTATTTCGGATGATGGCAGTAGATACGATTATGTTTTGGCTAACCCGCCTTTTGGCAAAAAAAGCAGTATGACGATTACCAATGATCAGGGGGAAGTTGAAAAAGAAGATTTAAGTTATAATCGTCAAGATTTTTGGGAAACGACATCCAATAAACAGCTTAATTTTTTACAACATATCAAAACGCAATTAAAAGTAACGGGCCAGGCTGCGGTTGTTCTGCCTGATAATGTTTTGTTTGAAGGTGGGGCCGGTGAAGAAGTTCGTAAACAATTAATGAAAACAGCTGATCTGCACACTATTTTGCGTTTACCAACTGGATTGTTTTATGCTCAAGGGGTAAAGGCAAATGTTTTATTTTTTGATAATAAGCCCGCAAGTAAAAACGCTCACACAAAAGCAGTTTGGTTTTATGATTACAGAACAAATATTCATCATACATTAAAGAAAAAACAAATGACTATGGCGGATTTATCTGAGTTTGTAAAATTGTATAATCCAAATAATCGTAATAAGCGTAAAGAAACCTGGAGTGAAGAAAATCAAGAGGGGCGTTGGCAAAAATTTACTTATGAAGAAATTATTGCGCGGGATAAAACGAATTTGGATATTTTCTGGCTTAAAGATAAGAGTCTAACAGATTTAGATAATCTTCCAGATCCTGATATTTTAGCGAATGAGATTATAGAAAATATTGAATCAGGCTTGAATAGTTTTAGAGAAATTATGGAAACAATTAATGGAAAAGAGCAGTAGGGAAAAGCAAAATGCGAGAAAAAGGGGGCATCAACAGGATACGAAAATATATATGAAAGCATATCCTTTATTTCCTAGGAGCATTAGTTTATTTAAAAGGTTTAAAATGAGAAGATAAAAAGGAGTAGGGATGCAAAAGAAAGGTATTTTTCTGATAGTTTGTGTGCTAGTAGGAATATTTGCGTCGAGTAATATCTATAACGTTCGATTGGACAAACTGCAAGTAGAGGAAGAAATTGTTCCGTTAAGAATAGCGATTACTAATATAGAGTCGAGAATAAGTTATTTTGAGAGAATAAATGAGATAGATGATAGTTCATTTAAGAAGCAGCTCGCTGAGTTAAGGGTTGAATTAGATAATGAATTAGAGAATGAACGTGATGAAAACAATATAAAAGTTATCCAACATAAAATGGCTACTCTTGGCAAGGCTCAAATATCTAATATTTATATGGGGGCCACAGCTATTCCATTAGAGACAGAGAGGAAGGCGTTGTACTCTGAACAGCAGAAAATTGATTCTAAACAAAAGAGGCTTGATCTGATTAAAAGTGAGAAACTAAAATGGGAGGGGTTGCTTATATTTTGTTGGGTCTTTGGTTTCGGGTTAGCAGCGGTGTTTTTAAAAGAATTCTTTGTTCTTAAGAAAAAATTTAACAGTGTCGAGGACAGAATTTAGTCATTATTCCTGTCTTGGTTTGGAAATATAATATGGCTTATTTAACGAGTAAAAGGTAAAAGGGGTCAAGTCTGTACAGGCTGACCGAGAATAGGATTATTTTACCACAAAAAGATAAGAAATTGGTATAATAGTCATTGAAACAAGGAGGTTATCAATGGCGAAATTTAAGCCCTATCGAGCAGAACAATTAATGT
>Ga0180007_10004993_pt1 | contig 13767 bp, 15 predicted proteins | sample MM_PC_MetaG_FD_121122 | JGI IMG/M metagenome (GOLD analysis project Ga0180007, IMG submission 121122) | Groundwater microbial communities from the Aspo Hard Rock Laboratory (HRL) deep subsurface site, Sweden - MM_PC_MetaG | ecosystem: Environmental > Aquatic > Deep subsurface > Groundwater... | reverse complement strand
TTTTTTACTTATTGTATAGATAAATATTGGTTAATTATAAACTTTAATTCTGTTATAATAAAGGCAATTTTTATGGATATCTTGAACTTAAAAGATAAGAAAATAGCGGTTATTATGGGTGGTAATTCAAGAGAAAGGGATGTTTCCATCCATTCAGGGAAAAAAGTCTTGGAATCTCTTAAGAGGCAGGGTTTTGAAGCTATAGAATTACAGATGGGAAGAAATTTGGCTTTTGATTTAGAGAACAGTAAAATTGATGTTGCTTTTATTGCTTTGCATGGCAGTGGAGGAGAGGACGGCTCAGTGCAGGGGCTTTTAGAAGTTTTGGGCATTCCTTATACCGGCAGCGGTGTTTTAAGCAGTGCTTTGGCGCTGAATAAAGTGGTTTCAAAAAAGATTTGGCAATATGAAAAAATATCCACTCCGCCCTTTTTTGAAATTGATATTTCAAGAAATTTGGAAGAACAAGCGCAGGAAATTGTAAAAGTTTTGAAACTTCCATTAGTTGTAAAGCCAGTATGCGAGGGCTCGAGTATTGGTGTGGAGATAGTTGTTGAAGAAAAAGAATTATTGCCCGTATTAAAGAAATCTATCATAGAATTTAGGAATATATTTGTTGAAAGATTTGTTAAAGGAACAGAAATTACCGTTGGTTTATTAGGTGTAGGAAATAAAACAAGGGCTTTACCTGTTTTGGAATTAAGGTCAAAAACAGGCACGTACGATCATAAAGCTAAATACACTAAAGGACTTACCGAATTTATAATTCCTGCGGATATGTCAGATGAAATGCTCGAAATTTCGCAAGAAACGGCTTTGAAAGTATATAAAGCGCTTTACTGTTCGGATTTTGCCAGAGTTGATATGATTGTGGAAGAAAACACTGCTTGGGTTCATGACCTTAATACTATACCGGGGTTGACCGAACTTTCCGATTTGCCGGCGCAAGCGCAAGCAGACGGTATTTCATACGACGAACTTGTTTTCGAAATTTTGTCATACGCGTCTGTAAATAAAATGTAGCAATAGAAAGAATCTAATTATGACCAAAGTAAAAAAAGACACACGATACGGGTATTATTTAAGAGTTTTAAAATTTCTTTGCAAAAGGCATAATATGCTTATGGATAAACAAAAAAGTCAGAATTTGGAATATTTATCGATAAAAACCACCTCTAAAACTTGGGGACATTTGCTAAGAGATATTAATTCTTATAGGGAAAAAACAATGAAAGCCGCTTCTTTGGAAAGGTCATTGAGAGAATTAAAACGCAGACAATATCTGGAACCTATTTCCGAGAATTCTTCTTGCTATATTGTTTCTTCGGCAGGGTTTAAGGATGTTGGAATAAAGATGAGAAAAATAGAAGCTAGAGAGAAAGCTCAGTTACCTGATAGAGATAAAAATCATGTAAATTTCCGTTGCAGAAATTGTAATTTTATTGACGGTTACTCGTCTGCGGAAAATACATGTAGGTATTGTGGGGCTAAACTGTATACAATAGATAAAATTTAATCGAAGCGCAGAAATCCCCGTCTTTCAAGACGGGGATGAATGCGTGACGATTACCCCGCAGAGTATCGGGAAAATATCGCGAAGTCTCCATATTTTGTTATCGAAAGATAACAAGAGAGAGAAATTTTTCCGATGGTTTACGTTGCAGGGGTTAATTAAATAAAGAAACCCCGTGCTTTAGCACGGGGAGATTCAAATAACAGGAGATAATCGTGACTGAAGTCAAGAAACGAAATACGGAATCAAAAAAAATAGAAAGAACGGTACTTATAAACGAAGATGACTATTGTATAAGGACTGCCATCTTAAAAAACAATTTGCTAACGGAGCTTGTAGTCGAAAGAAAAGAAAAAAAAGGGATAGCGGGTAATATATATAAAGGGAAAGTAAAAAATATAATATCCGGTATTGACGCTGCATTTGTGGATATAGGATGGGATCGCACGGGTTTTTTATATATTTCCGAAGTAAGTACGCCTCCTGCTATATATGATGAAATATCTCCAGGTTTGTTAACACAGGAGAAGGATTTTAAATCTCCCATTGAGAAAGCTTTAAAAGAAGGCGAAGACATATTAGTCCAGGTGGTAAGAGACCCTGTAGGCAATAAAGGTCCACGACTTACTACTTTTATTACGATAGCCGGTAGATTTCTTGTTCTTATGCCCTTTATTGAACGCTTGGGTATTTCGAAGAAAATCGTGGACCCTAAAGAAAGGAACAGAATTGCAGAAATTCTTAAGAAAATAAGACCGCAACATGGGGGGCTTATTTTAAGAACACTTGGCGAGGGAAAGAGTGAAAGGGAACTTGTTCATGATTTGAATTATGTTTCATGGATATGGAAAAGAATAAATTTTATTTCAAAAATTAAAGCAGCTCCTTCTTTGTTATATCGGGAGCCGGATTTAGCCACGAGATTTGCTCGCGATATACTAAGTCCGGAAAAAGACAAGCTAATTGTCGATAATTTTAAAAAATTTGTTCAATTAAAAAGGTTTTTTAGACGATACTCTCTTGACCCTTCGTCTTTCTTGGAGTTTTATAATTCGGAAGTGGACCTTTACAAGAAATATAATGTTGAGGAAGAGATACAAAAAGCTCTGAAAAGCAAGGTTTGGCTTCCAAGCGGAGGTTCTCTTGCAATTGAAGAGACCGAAGCATTAGTTTCTATAGACGTAAACAGCGGAAAATTTACCACCGCAGCAGGTGGTTTGGAAGATACGGCTTTGAGAACGAATTTGGAGGCAAGTAAAGAAATAGCGCGTCAGGTAATCTTAAGAAATTTGGGAGGAATCATCATAATTGATTTTATAGATATGAAAAGCTTAAGGAACAGAAGAAAACTGACAAACAACATAAGAGATGCGTTTAAAGGCGATAGAGCAGTGACAAAAATTAATATCGTATCGTCTTTCGGACTTATAGAAATGACAAGAGAAAGAATAAATCCTTCGCTTGCGCAAATTTTATGCGAAAGTTGTCCCTCTTGCCAAGGTTCAGGTGTTGTTAAATCCGTCACGACGGTTACAATCGACAAAGAAAAAGAAATAAGAAAAATTCTTCAAAAAACAAAAGAAAAAATATTAAAAGTGCAATTAAATCCTGAAATTTGCAAATATCTAAAAGAACGCAAAAGAGACCGTATAATGGAGAAAATTTTCAGAAAAAGGCTCGTGTTGGAAGAAAATCCAAGTTTGAATAGGGAAGAAATCAAGTTTAATTCTTGATTAATGTTAAACAGATAAAGAAAAGAGGAGGTTTAATTCTATGAAAGCTATCATCAAAATGGCAGGGAAACAGTATATAGTCAAAGAAACAGATACAATTATAATAGAAAAGGATTTGGATGTTGCAGTTGGAGAAAAGGTGGAAATAAATGAGGTATTGGCTGTGGGGTTGGATAATCTAAAGTTTGGCAATCCTTTTGTAAAAGGAGCAAAAGTAACAGGCGAAGTGCTGAAGAAATGTAAAGACGACAAGGTGGTGGTCTCTAAATTTAAAAAGAGAAAAAGATATCACAGAACAAGAGGGCATAGGCAAGATATTACAGAAATAAAAATCATAAAAATAGAACAATGAAATATAAAGTTAAAACAAAGCACACCTGCCCGCTAAAGATTGGCAGGCGGGAAGATACAAAGTGGCAAAGATTTTCTTCTGTGCCTCTGTGCCTCTGTGCCTCTGTGCCTGTATTTATTGCCCTAATGTTTCTATTCTTAACCCCTTCATATGCGAAGATGAAAACAACAAGAGATCCAAATAAAGCACCGGTTGAACGAAGGATATTTCTCAAAAGTTATCGGGGCACTCTCGACGAAGGCCATATTATAGAAAATGTACCTTTCTACAAACAAGAAAAACGCAACTATTGTGGACCTACAGTTTTATCTATGGTTTTAAATTATTGGGATGAAGACAAAGTTTTTACTCAAGAAGAAATAGTAAAAGATATTTTTGACCAGAATGTTGAAATTACAAATAATTCCAAAATGGTTTTTTATCCTTATGACAACGATTTTTATGTTCGTTCATTTAATGGCGACATGGAAAAACTAAAAAATCTTATTAGAGAAAAAATTCCTGTAATTATTCTTCAACGAGTAGTAGGCAAAATAGTAAATAAAGGACATTATAGAGTTGTGGTTGGCTATGACGATGTGCAAAAGGTAATGATTATTAACGACCCTTGGTTTGGAGAGAACCTTGCTATAAGTTACAACGTTTTTTCAGAACTTTGGGCTTTTGGCAAAGAGCTTAACAAAAATAATTGGGCTCTTGTAATACTGCCCAAAGAAAAAGGACGCATACTTGATAAACTCGCAGTGAAAGAAAGTGCTGTGACTTATCATAATATAGCTACCGCTCTTTACAGCCGAAGTAGAATTTCTGAAGCCATAAAGCAGTGGCAGAAAGCTATTGAAATATCTCCAGAAGAAGTAACTTTTTTTTATTGCGTCTCTTATGCATATATTCAAGAAGAGGATTATGGTGAGGCGATTCGTTACGGTAAATTAGCTGTAGAGTTAGACGACAATAACAGTTTTGCGTATGACACTCTTGGTTGGGCATATTATAAAAAAGGTATGTTGAAAGAAGCATTGCAAAAACTTGAAAAAGCTACGCAGTTAAGTCCTAAGATTGAGTTTATAAAAAATCATTACAATATTGTGGCAGAAGAAATTAGTAAATAGATATATTGACCCCGTTAGAGATAAAAAGCAAATGTTTTACACTTATGTTTTGAGAAGTGAAAAAGATGGCAGAAGGTATACAGGTATTACCGAGAATTTATGTCCCGACGTACGTCGGGACTATCTCTAACGAGGTTGACTTGTATATGTAAAAATAGTAGTATACTTTTTGTAAAGAAGAAAGGGGGTGATTGTAAGTGAAGATCAAACTTTTAAGCATATTTCTCGTGGCTATGATGTTGTTTTCATCGACAGCAGGAATCGTAGCTGCAGCCCAAAATTCTTCGGATGTTATTACTGCTTCTGATGCGGGTGGCGGAGAATTGACAAATCAAGACATTTGGATAATTGTCGCAATTGTTGCTGTTGTTGCGATTCTGATAATAGTTATTAAATAATTATATTGTAGAAAACATCCAAAATCCGTTGAAATTTGGCGGATGAAGGAATATTTTTGTGAAATACCAGTCTCGGCTTAGTGTCGGGACTGGTATTTTTTTTATCTGCTCAAGAATTGAGCAGATAACCTTAGTCGCTTTGATTTGCGAAGCAAATCAGACGGAGGTAAATCAAGTCATAGGGCTTATTACTATGAGAATACTCAATGTTTTTATTAGGGGGTTACAGAAGGATTTCCATTGCTTTATATGGACAGGCGGGGATGCATAATTCGCAAGCTATGCATTTTTCCGGAATAAACTTAACCGTCATGGTTTTCCTATCTACTACTAATGCATTTGTAGGGCAAACCGTAACGCAAACAGTGCAATGAGTGCATTTGTTTTTATTCATGCGGACATCTTTTTTCAGCGGCTGTATTGTTACTCCAAGATTCTTTAGATAGGTAATAGCATCTTTTAGGTTGTTTGCATTTCCCTGCAAGTCAACCACCAATTTGCCTTCTTCTTCTTGAGTAATTTGCGCTTTAAGAATATTTATTATGATATCGTAATCTTTTACGAGTTTATAGGTAATGGGTTCTCCTACCAATGAAGCAGGAAAGGTAAGAACGAGTCTTCTTTTTTCCATTTTTAGTCCTCATTTTGCCCCGTTGAAATAGGTCGCCATTAGGCGACCGTCATTTCTTACGGGGTTTATTTTATAGGTCTTTTCTTTAAGGATTTAAAAGTTACTTCCGATTCGCTTGAAGGAATCAGTTCAACCGGTTCGGTTAGTAAAAATCCTCCTTTTTTTATCCATTTTTTTAAAGTTTCGGCAATTTCTTTAGCTTTCGAATAACTTGATAAGGAGGCAGTTGAAACCAATTTATCTTTGATTTTTATTTCTCCGCTTTTTAATTGAGCATAATTTGCAGTCCCTATGGTTTTTCCCGTTCCTTGAGGATAATCATAAGAGTAATCTACGATTTGCGCCTGAATATTTTCATCTTTTACCGCCGTATATTTGAGCATCTCTTCCGATATTATCGGTATGGGTATGCCGATACCGACGGCAAGGCTTACTCCGTATCCTGCCATGGAAACGCCTCTTAACCATTCTGCCGACATCTTTTTGACATCGCCTGTTAAAGCCAAAGTTCCTGCCGGAACCGAAGGAACTCCATTAGGAGTTCTTTTTACCGACGGATTATGTTGAGTCCCATTACTTGTTACATAACCAATACCACCGCCTAAAAATATTCTAGTTCCTATGCCGATAGTTTTATAATAAGGGTCATTTAAAAGCGGAGAAAGCTCTCCTGCAGAGCAATAATTAGCGTTGCCGAGATTTGGCTGAAGTATTCCCATGTATGTATAAATAATTTTGTTAGACAGATTAACAGCAACATTGTAATTTTGATAAGAATTCCTTGGATTAAATAAAATAACTTCGTTTAAATCTTTAATGTTTATCAAAGTGTTAAGCTGCTTGGAAGGGTAACAATCAGTACCGTAAGAGGTTACTTTTAATTTAATATCTTCACCTTTTACTAATTCTTCTATTACGTGTCCTCCTCCGTAACTGAAAGTTCCGGGGTAAATTTTATTGGCGGGGTCATTATCAGGAATCCGAGTGGCTCCTAAATAAATGTCCACAGCCGCTAATCCAGCGTAAGCTTCCACATCATTTAACCAAGCTTTGCTTGCTTTTATTTTAGGTTTTGAATGCCCAAAGTTTATGAAAACACCCGAAGAACACATCGGCCCAAAAGTTCCCGTAGTGACAACATCTACCTGTTCAGCCGCTTTTTTGTAACCTTTCTTATTAACAATTTCAGGCACTTCATCCGCTCTTACAATAACGGCTTTGCCTTTTTTAATTTTTTCGTTAATTTCTTTTATGGTCCTTGGCATTTTATCTGTCCTTATGTACTTTTATAAAACACTCATAAATTTATTAAAAATATTATACTCCAGCGGATTTTTTTATTCAATTTATGAAGGCAAAAGAATTGTAAATAGGCTTATTTTTTGTTATATTTACCCCGTTAGAGATTTTAAAAAACGCTGGGTTTTAATATTAACCAAACAAGTAATTATCACGCTATGTATGACACTTATGAGTTGATTATTAAATCTCTAACGGGGTTTGCCCCATTGGTAACTATTGATTATAAACTTACCGGTTTGGAGCAACAAAAATCATGAAAGACTTGGAAATATTAAAATCTGCTATTCGTGATGTGCCCGATTTTCCCAAAAAAGGCATCATTTTTAAAGATATTACTCCTGTGTTAAAAGATGGCAAACTTTTCTCATTGGCAGTAGAGAATATGACTGAACCCTTTAGAAAACAGAAGATAGACAGCGTAGTGGCGATAGAAGCGCGAGGTTTTATTTTTGGTGCGGCTATAGCTAGTGTGTTAAATTGCGGAATGGTTCCTGTTAGAAAACAGGACAAACTGCCTTATAAAACACATTCGGTTAATTACGCGCTTGAATATGGAACTGATACGCTTGAAATTCATATCGATGCAGTAAATAAAGGAGAGAATGTTTTAGTGGTAGATGACCTGCTTGCAACAGGCGGGACGGCGCAAGGTGTGTGTGAACTCATAGAAAAAAGCGGCGGCAACATTATAGGTATTTCCTTTTTGATAGAACTTGGCTTTTTAAACGGCAGGAAACGATTAGGAAATTATCCTATCCATTGTGTGCTACAGCTTTGATAACAAAAAGATGTAAATTTTTTAAAAATATGCCCCGATAGCTCAAGCTGGATAGAGCGATTGCCTCCTAAGCAGTAGGTTGGCCGTTCGAATCGGCCTCGGGGTACCATGTAAAATAAAAAGTTCCCCAAGGAATTCAAAGAATTCCCGGGACTGAGTCCTCGGAATCTTTTTAAGATTCCAGAGGGAAAAGGAAAAAGGCAAAATAAAGGGATAACAAATGACACAAATTAAAAGAGCGTTAATTTCAGTCTATGATAAAACAGGTATAGTTGAGTTTGCCAAAGAACTTAACTCTTTTGGGGTAGAGATTCTTTCTACGGGCGGAACGGCAAAACTTTTACAAAAGGAAGGAATTCAAGTAACAGAAGTTTCCAATTACACGGGTTTTCCCGAAATTCTTGACGGAAGACTTAAAACCTTGCATCCCAAAATTCACGGCGGTATCCTTGCCAAAAGAAATAATGCAAAACATCTGGAGCAAATTAAGAAACTAGATATCGGTTTTATTGATATGGTGGTTATTAATCTATATCCGTTTAAAGAAGTGATAAAGAAACCTAATGTGAGTTTGGAGGAAGTGATCGAGAATATAGACATAGGCGGACCTACCATGTTACGTTCTGCAGCTAAGAATTATCAAGATGTTGCAGTTATTTGTTCTACTGAAGATTACACCGCAATTATAAAAGAGTTAAAAGAAAATGACGGGAAGTTGTCTTTAGAAACTCATAAAAGACTATCAGCTAAAGTTTTTGATTCAACATACAAATATGATTGGGCTATTTCATTCGAGCTAAATAAAAGATTTGGAATTAAACAAGGACTTTTTCCTAAAGTAGTATCGAAAAATTTAGAGATACTTCAAGAATTAAGATATGGCGAGAATTCACATCAAAAAGCAGCTTTCTATATTGGAGATGAAGGCAAAAATTTTGAACAACTTGGCGGAAAAGAACTATCCTTTAATAATTTTTTAGACCTGGATGCTGCGTGGTCAACTGTACAGGATTTTGACGATTCTGCCGCAGTAATTATGAAGCATATGAATCCTTGTGGTCTTGCTTGTCATGACAATCTACTTCAAGCTTACAAAAACGCACACTTATGTGACCCGCTAAGCGCGTTTGGCTCTATAGTTAGTTTCAACAGAAAGGTTTCTAAAGATGTAGCGGAAGAAATAACCAAAACTTTTGTTGAAGTAGTAATTGCTCCTGACTATGAGGATGAAGCTATTAAGGTATTGCAGGAAAAACAAGCTCTAAGAATTATAAAAATGCCCGTAGCTTTGAGTAGTCAAATGGAAATAAGATGCGCGCTTGACGGCTATCTTATTCAACAAAAGGATTATTTCCAGATAGAAAAAAAAGATATGAAAGTTGCAACTAAAGTCCAGCCAACTGATGAGCAATGGAAAGAACTCTTATTTGCCTGGAGAGTAGTAAAAAACATAAAATCAAATGCTATCGTTCTTTGTAAAGAATTAAGAACAATTGGAGTAGGCGCAGGACAGATGTCAAGAATTGATTCAATGAAACTTGCTTTGACTAAAGCTTGTCAGTCACCCGAAGGCACTGTTTTGGCGTCTGATGCTTTCTTCCCTTTTAGCGATGTCGTAGAAGAAGCGCATAAGGCGGGAATTTCAGCAATTATACAGCCCGGTGGTTCAAAGAAAGACCAGGATAGTATAGACGCCTGTGATAAATATGGAATCGCAATGGTATTGACAAGTGAAAGACATTTTAGGCACTAATTTTGACAGAATACAGAAGACAAAAAAATAATTAGTTTTGTTATAGTGAGGAATGTATGGATGAAGAAAAAATTAAAAAAGCCGTAAAGGATATATTAGAAGCTGTAGGTGAAAATCCTCAGAGGGAAGGGCTTAAAGATACACCTCAAAGGGTAGCCAATATGTACAAAGAAATCCTTGGTGGTATCGATAAGAACCCTGCTTTGGAGCTTAAAATTCTTAAAGGGCAGAGTTTTGATGAAATAGTTCTTGTTAAAGATATTCCTTTCTATTCGCTTTGCGAGCACCATATGTTACCTTTTCACGGCAAAGCGCATGTTGCGTATATGCCCGAAGGAAACAGAATCGTTGGAATATCCAAAATACCGCGAGTTGTAGAAGTTTTGTCCCGCAGATTACAAATACAGGAAAGATTTACTTCGCAAATTGCCGATGCAATAAACGAAACGATTAAACCTAAAGGCGTAATGGTAATTGTGGAAGCCGAACATCTATGTGTTACTATGAGAGGCATCAAAAAAAGCGGGTCTACAGTGAAAACTTCGGTTGTGAGAGGTGTATTCCGCGAAAACGAAAAAACACGAGCGGAAACGTTAGCTCTTATTAAAGATTAAAAATTCAAGATTTACCCCTAGAAATTCAGAGAATTTTAGGGACTAAGTCCTCGGAATCTTTACAAGATTCCAGAGGGAGATTGGATGGTTTTTTAATTTTTAATTTTGAATCTTAAATTTTAAATAAAATGTATATAAACGGACCTATAAATAAATATCTTGACGATTTAGCGTCAAAAAACCCCGCGCCGGGAGGTGGCAGCGCGGGTGCTTTAGCCGGAGCGCTTGCTGCGGGTTTGATGTCAATGGCCGTCAATTATAGTATCGGGAAAAATCCTAAAAACGACAAGAAATTAAGAACTCTTCTTAAGCAAAGTGAGAGTCTAAGAAAAAATATAAGCAAATTAATTGATGAGGATATTCAAGCCTATAAAAAAGTTTCGGTCCTTTTTAAATCCTCGAAAACAAATAGTGATAAAATCCAAAAAGCGTTAAAAAACGCGGCTAAGGTTCCATTTGAGATTGCGCAAATAGGAGTTGAAATAATCGAACTAAACGAAAAAATATTTCCAATATGTAATCCGCGACTTCTTTCTGACGTAGTCGTATCTTTATCTCTTGCTTATAGCAGTGTTGAAATAGGAATACTTAATGTTCAAGAAAACCTTGCGATTATAAAAGATAAAAAATTTAATAAACTGTATAGGACAAAATCGGTGTATCTTAAGAAAATTGCTCGTCGTATAAAAAACAATCTCTATCAAAAATAGGAGCTAAGAATGGATATAGAAAAACTTTTCCAAGAAGGTTTTAAAGACAAAACAGTATTAGTTACAGGAGGTGCCGGTTTTATTGGTTCTAATATTGTTGATAGATTATTGGAATTCGGGGCAACGGTAAAGATAATAGATGATTTTTCCGAAGGTAAAGAAGAAAATATCCAACAGGTAATGGACAAAATAGAGCTTATAAGAGGCGATATAAGAGATATTGAGCTTCTTAGAAAAATCACCAAAGGAGTAAATTTCGTATTTCACGAAGCTGCAAGAAGGTCTGTGCCAAAGTCAGTAGATGACCCCTTAACATACAATGATGTGAATGTAACGGGAACGCTTAATGTACTTCTTGCATCAAGCGAAAATAAGGTTGACAGACTTGTATTTGCTTCGTCCTCTTCCATATACGGAGAAATAGACGAAAAGAAACCTCAAGCAGAGACATCTATACCAAAACTTATTTCTCCCTATGCGGCAACAAAAATGGCCGGAGAATATTACTGTCGCGTATTTAACGAAACATATAAACTTCCAACCGTTGCTTTGAGATATTTCAATGTTTTTGGTCCGCGGCAATCTCTTGAAAGCCAATATGCTGTCGTTATTCCTAAATTCATAAACTGCGTTATGAAAGATGAACAAACACCCATATACGGAGACGGACTGCAATCAAGAGATTTCACTTATGTGAAAAATGTGGCGAATTTCAATCTCTTAGCCGCAATTAAGAGCGAAGCGGCAGGTCAGGCGTTTAATATCGCAATAGGCCAGACATATACCCTGTTACAACTCGTAGATAATATAAATAAAATTTTAGGCAAAGATATAAAACCCACATTCCATCCCCCCCGCGTAGGAGACGTTAAATACACTTGGGCTGATATGAGCAAAGCTAAGAAAATGCTCGGATATTCTGCAGAAGTGAATTTCTTTGAAGGATTGAAGAAAACAATTGAGTGGTATCAGAAAAATGGTAAATAGTAAATGGTAAAAATGGTATAAGAAGGGGAGAGAGTAAATTAATGAGTTAAGTTTATTATAGGCTATTTCAAATTGTTTATTTTCCCCCTTTGTCTTTAATCTCTTCCGCAGTTTCCATAAAACGCTTTGTTCTTTCTATTGCTACTTGGAATTGATTATCTACAAAAGCTACTATTGTAGATATAATTAAACAGATTAAAAGGAAAACCATTATTTGAGTATACTTTTGGAAAACAATCATACAAATCAAATAACCTACTACCCAATAAAATAAAGTCAAAATAATTAAACCAACATTTTCTCCAATTCCTTTTTTACCTTTAAGGACAACAACCGAATAACATCTTGTAATGCATTGAATATATGTAGTGTTAAATATACTGCTTGCGATGAAGAGAAGAATGAAATTTATAATATACCAATACCATGCTTTTCCAATAGCGCCCCAAATCCCAAAAAGTAAATCAATTACAATAATTGAAATGCCACTCATATATTAATTATTTTATTTCTGTATAACTTATTTTTTTCTTGTAACCAGTATTTCCAATATATATTAGAACTACCCCTCTGTCAATTATGCTTATACCGATACTGGTTTAAGGGTAAAAACATGAGCGAGTTTGGTTGCTCTTTGAAGGTCGCCTTCTTGCAATGCTTCTCTTACATCGTCTAACTTATGAGCATCTTCAATAGAAAGATATGGCGACCAACCCTCTCCGGTATCCAAAATTTCTACTTTAACTTCTGCAACATAATTGCCCTCGTGAATAAGTTTTGTAATATATCTTTTTGTCATTTTTGCCTCCTTGTGAAATTATTTGTCCATATATTTGCATCAGGTTTATATGCTGTTACGATTACTGCAGGAGAAGATGCTCCTTTAGGAATACCCCATACAACATGAATCGGATTTTCGTCTCCATCTTTTTGTAAGATGAGAACACACGGACCTTTTGCATATTTAGGATAATCTTCAACTATCATACCGTTATTTACTCCAGCGATTATATCTTTTACAAAAATGTTATCGCTTATTATTTCATCGTAGCCATGATTAGAAATTTTAATTTCGCTTCTTTCTACTAACTTCTTGATTTTTTCGAAAGTTTCACTCATTTTTTATTTTATTTATACTATTCTTTTTGTTACCTGTCAATTTCCCTCTCGTTGTGTAGTTGCCGATTTATCTGTTATACATTTAATTTTAGATATTGGAATTTTGATAATTGATATTCCCGCCTGCTTGCGAAGCGGGCAAGTGTTTGTGATTTGGTCATTGATAATTCACCTCTTGTCCCTGCAGTGCTATAATGAACCGCTATGTTAGGAAATATATTATCCAATATCCGTCAGAAAAAAGAACTGGCGCGTCTTTCTAAAATCGTCGAGCAAATTTATTCTCACGAATCTGAGTTCAAAGCGCTTTCCGAGAGCGGTATTATCAAAAAAACAGAAGAATTAAAATCAATAGCCGCGCAAAAATATAAAGAAAGTGAAGAACTGCTAAAAGAGTTGAAGGCAAGGATAGATATGGCTTCCGGCGCGGAAGAGAAGGGCAGAATCAAGAAAGAGGTGAAGAATTTATATAATCAGATGCTTGAGGTTCTTCTGCCACAGTCCTTTGCGTTGGTTAAAGAAGCGTGCGAAAGGCTGGTGGGTAAACGTTGGAATGTGAGCGATATAGAGGTTGTGTGGGAGATGGTGCCGTTTGATGTGCAGTTAATGGGCGGTATTATTCTTCACGAAGGTAAAATTGCTGAGATGGCTACAGGCGAAGGAAAGACTCTTGTGGCGACTATGCCCGCTTATCTTAACGCTTTACTCGGCAGAGGCGTACATATCGTTACAGTAAACGATTATCTTGCGCGTCGAGACAGCGAA
>Ga0180007_10004991_pt1 | contig 13775 bp, 10 predicted proteins | sample MM_PC_MetaG_FD_121122 | JGI IMG/M metagenome (GOLD analysis project Ga0180007, IMG submission 121122) | Groundwater microbial communities from the Aspo Hard Rock Laboratory (HRL) deep subsurface site, Sweden - MM_PC_MetaG | ecosystem: Environmental > Aquatic > Deep subsurface > Groundwater... | reverse complement strand
TCAATGTGGCACCATCGCCTGTCATGAGTATAATTGTACCCGGCTCTATTGTTATCTTTTCAGTGTTGTAACCGGACATAAAATATGGAGAAGAGGCTGCTGTAATCGTTATATCCTCATAAGTGTCGCGATATTGATAGGGAATATAGTATCCTGTGTCTATTGGCCGTGATTCCAGATAGTGATAATCGGGCTTATCCTCTTTGACCACGGTTACGATTCTATACGCTGTCCTTGAAAAAAAGATCTTGCTGCCGGGTTTCTTTTTCCAATCAACTGTTTCATCACAATAAAGACCAAGCCCGCCTTCTTCTATCCTGGCCGCAGGCGTAGCATTATAGCTATAACAGGTCAAAAGATTTTCTTCACCATACCGTTTTTTCCCTTCTTCAAAGGAATCCTTCAGCTCAATCTCGGTAAGAATTAAGGGATAGATACTCAGAACGTTAGCGCTTTGACGGACAGCCCTTACATAATATCCCCCATTGTGCAGATCCCTGTCCCAGTCTGTATTAAATACAGGAGACCCCATCCCTGAGTCAGGAATCGGGTCTGATGCAGTTTTCCCTGTCCAGGGGTCAAAATCAACCAGAGCCCCTGCTGTGGCACCAAGCCCGTAAGGATTATCCGTACAGGTGGGACCGCTGTAATCATCCCAGTAATTGTGAGTTGCATCCAGTTTTGACAAATTGGAACTTTCTGCATATACGGCAAAATAATGGACTTTGTCTCCATTGCTCGTTTCAAATATATTGTCCCGCGGCTTGAATGTTGAAGACACATTATAGGTATAAAGGCCATGCTTTTCAGCATTTAAAATTTTATTGCGAACAAACTCAGGGGCACGGCCCTGGGGTTGATCCACTTTTACCCCAATGCCCCGGCTGTTTGAAAAAAGACTGTCTGTTACCCTAACATAATTTTCAATGGTAAGCTGTGCACCGATTGAACCGGCACCGCCTTCTGAAAAGGTGACATTCTCCAATATTCCGGAATTGGCACTTTCAAGAAACCGGATGCCGTCCCAGTTTCGATTTGGATCAAGACCGGCAAAGGTCACATTTGCAGCGTTAAGTTCACCCCCGTCTGCAACATCTATAAACCCGTGGATATTCTCTGAATCTGCAAGCAGGGTCATCTTGCCGTCAAGATTGAGGGTTCCTTCAACCCTTATATGATCGCTAAACCGGATGGTTTTCAATTTGCTGTCCAAAATACTCAATCCAGTGCCTGAAGGGATCGTAAATTTGTTGACCACTTTTTCATCAAGCTCAACTTCCTTACCTTTGAAAAGTATGCCTGCAATGGGTTTGAGCATATTCATTGAATTGATGAATTCACCCATGGCATTGCTGTAATCCATGTCCATAAACACAATGTCTTCACTGCCGGTCGGCCTGCCCGGATGCTGGTTTTCTTCTATTTTGGTCCCGACTCTGGTTCCAATGGTCGCATTGTCAAATAAAGTTTCTCCCTGGAGAAGGATTCCCTGGTAATTGAATTTTGAAATAACCCGTTTAATCAATGTGCCGGACATAGGGTTTTTTAACCATATGCCGGGTCCTTTGTTTGATTTTGCCCCGATATACCCATCAGCTCTGACCTTGGCATTGTCGATGAGAACTCCGGCACTCTGGCTGGCATATATATCCGGATACAGTTCAAACCCGTTGTTGCCCTCTCCACTTGAACGGATGATCAACTGGGCATCCTGATTTTTGCCCCCGTTGTACACATCAGCCATGATGAATGTGCCCAGCGCACCTTCATTGTATATAATTGCCCCCCAGTTTTCATCGTCTGCCCTGTCAAATATACCGCCCTGGACGTCAAGTGCTGCACCTTTTTCGACCATAATACTGACCCCGTCTTTCAGCAGAACAAGAATGAGATTGGAAGTGTCTGCTATGGAAAGGGTCACTTTTCCGTCTTGGTCATCAATGGCAGGCGCCTGGCTGATAATCAGATCACTTGATACGACATAGGGCATGTCTTCAACTTTTAAATTCAGATCATGATCCAGAATACCCCCCAGATCGGTTACGCAAAAGCCGAAATATGTTTCTGATTTGATAGTTTCAAGCAGGTTCTGGGTTTCTTGATCAAGATGTTTCTTCATTTGCTCGGTAAATTCAGTAAGCACCTCTATCTCTGCCTTGATTCCGGCTGTCTCCACATAGGAATCGACCACAAGCTCGGTTACATAAAATATCGGTTCAGCATAGGGAGCCACGGTTGTGACCGCTGCCCTGGAAAGTTCAAGTGCAGGATTGTCAGCCTGTAAACCATCATTTACAGTCTGTACAATGTCTGCATATTCTTTTCCCTGATCATAAACTGCTTTTGCATTTTCATAATACCGGGTTATTTTGGCTGCATTTTCATCACTGAATTGGCTAAGGGCGCCAACTCCGGTCTTTTTCAGCACCCCGTTGATGACAAAACTCTTGATTCCTTCTGTAACGCCCTGTTCAAAAGTATCAATTGCATCATCAGCCGCATTCCTTAACAGGGTCTGGGTAAAGCTTGCCTCGGTCAACTCTTGTTTTTGTTTTAATTCATGTGTCTGTTTGGCCAGTTCACCGGCAAGGCTGTTGACAACATCCTGATGCCGGTAAAATTCATCAGAAGCATACGGGGTAGCTGATGAGATATATTTTATTCCATTGTCATCATATTTAAACCAAGGCTTAAACAGATACCGTGTTCCCATATCAAGGTTATTGATTGTAATTTCATGGTTTAATCCATTGGATGAATCCTCTGTGTATATGATATAGCCATCTCCTGTTTGAGATGCCGCGTCTTCTGCCTGTTCCCGGGTATATTCCACACCATCCTGGGGGAACCATTTGGGATTGTCATCCTTGTTCACAACCATAATCAATTGGGTTATGCCTGCTGCTGAACTCTCAGATGGCGCTGTGATTTTTATTTTCATGGAATTGTGTGTGACCTCGGTAATATTATCTGTTTTTAACCCTGCCTGGGTTCTGTCAGACCAGATAAAAGAAATAGAGAATACGATCACAAGAATGAAGACCGCTTTACCTATGACAGGTATCAGGGTCATGCCGATTCGTGGAAACGAGAATGCAAGGGTGAACAATCGGTTTAAATTTAAATGATTAAAGATCGTAATAAATAAATGCCTCACAGCTTGCCTCCTTATTGTTTTAAAGTCTGGTTCGCAGCAGACGGGGTTGAATAATATTTCGTGTTTAGCTGGATTGTTTCCAGAGCAATGGCAGGTCTTCTTTTTATACGGTTTTGCCATTGTCTGGAATGCAAAATTTTTATCCTTATTAAGCGTTGACTTGAAAATTTTTTACTCAATTGAAAAGCGCTGTGGCTTTTCCAGGATAGATCTGTCCGAAAGGTGCCAAAAGTAACATGTGAATATAAGACTATAATCAAAAGTAAATCTTGTGTCAACGACATATAACAGACATTAAAACACCATTGATCCAATAATGCTCAAATGATTTTTGCCTGTCTTGCAAGTGCCCTGGGTCATGGATTGAATCAAAAACAGATGTTGAATCAGTCTCAAATAATCAGGAAGGAAAACTCTGGATATATTCTCTTTGTAAATGGAATCAATACAGACGGGTAAACAGTGTTTATTATGCAAACCGCCTTTTTTTCTTGACAACTCATGCACTAGAAAATAAGTATTAATATATAATTCACCGGACAGCTGAACACAAAAGGATTTTTTTTACATGGATATGAAAAGAGATTATTATGAGGATGTCCAGCTTTTAACATCGCCCTCTGTCGTTTTCTGGTTTTTGGTTTTAATCGGATCTCTCTACCTTTTTCCTTTGGTTGTTGATAATTATTATATCTATGTGGCCAATTATATTGCCATTAATATCATTGTTGCAGCAGGCTTGAATCTTCTGGTGGGATATACAGGTCAGATTTCCCTTGGTCATGCCGGGTTTTTTGCCATTGGTGCCTATGGAACGATTATTCTGATGGCAAAAGCAGGGTTTCCATTCCTCCTTGCCCTGCCATGTGCCGCTTTAATTGCCAGCTGTTTTGGTTTTTTACTGGGTTTGCCGGCGCTGCGCCTTGAAGGACCCTATCTTGCCATTGCCACACTGGGATTTGGCTTGACCATCACCCAGATTATCGGACGGATTGAACTGTTTGGTGGCAGGGAAGGGATCCATGCACCAAACATCACCATTGGTCCCTGGGTCCTGGATACGGATAAGGAGTTTTATTATCTGCTGATCACCCTTACCATCCTTTTGCTGCTGTTTATGCGAAACCTGGTCAAGACCAGGGTGGGAAGGGCATTCATTGCCATCAGGGATGCTGATATTGCAGCCCAGACCATGGGGGTGAATATCCTTTATTACAAAACGCTTGCCTTTGCCGTGAGTGCATTTTATGCCGGCATTGCAGGTGGGTTGTATGCTTTTGTTTTAAAGTTTATTGAACCGGAAATTTTTACGTTGATGATGTCCATCATGTTCCTGGCCATGGTGGTGGTGGGCGGTCTTGGTTCCATGATGGGTGCCATTGCAGGAGCTACCCTTCTTTGCTGGCTGGATTTGAAATTGCGAAATATTCTGGATATTCCCTATGTCGGGGAATGGCTGGAGCATCTTTCTAAAAGCTGGTTTTCCATTACCGGTGTATCCAATATCCAATATATTGTATTTGGTTCCATCCTGGTTGGGATCATGCTGTTTGAGCCCCTTGGGCTTTATGGCATATGGATTCGAACGAAAAAATACTGGCGGACCTGGCCGTTTTAATGGGGAGACGTAAATGATTGATCTGATCCAGATGGTTGTTAATGGTATTGCAGTGGGAAGTTCCTATGCCCTTATGGGCCTTGCCATGGTCATCGTTTATAAGACATCTGAAGTACCCAATTTTGCCCAGGGTGAAATGTCCCTGATTTCATCTTTTTTTGCCATGATGCTCTTGACCTCTTTTAATATGCCCATATATCTTGCTTTCTTTTTGACATTTGCGTTTGCAGTGCTTTTGGGATGCGTTTTGGAATTTGCCATTCTTCGGCGGGCAAAGGAGCCCAATATCCTGGGGATGATCGTCATCACCATTGGCATTGAGATGATTCTTCTGGGATTTGTGTCATGGAAATTCGGTGCAGACCAAAAATCCATGCCGTTTCCCATAAGCCCCTATGACAGCTTTATTATCGGGGATATTTTTGTCAGTAAACTTGAGGTTTTGACATTGGTGGTCGCATTCATATTAATGATCACCCTCTTCTTATTTTTTAAATATTCAAAACTGGGACTGGCCATGAAAGCCACCCAGCAAAACAGTGTAGCTGCACAGATTGTCGGGATCAGAACCAACCGGATTATGATGATGACCTGGGGGATTTCTTCTCTTGTGGGGGCTGTGGCAGGCCTTTTAATTTCTCCGACCATCATGCATCCGTTTATGATGTGGGATCCCATGCTCAAGGGATTTGCCGCAGCCGTCATGGGGGGGATGACCTCATTGCCGGGTGTTGTTGTTGCGGCGTATATGCTGGGTATTATCGAGAATCTGTTTGGCGGATATATTTCCATCGAGTTTAAGACAGTGGTTGCCTTTGCCATTATTGTGCTGGTGCTGTGTGTTAAGCCAAGCGGTCTTTTTGCAAGGCATTATGTCAAAAAGGTATAGCTCAGGTGTTAATCAGGAAATAGGGTAAGGCAATATAGAACCAATGATTGTTTAAAAAGGAGGAATGATGAAAAAAAGATTACTGCTTGTTTTATTTGTTTCCTTGGCTTTTTTGTTGAGTGTTGCCCCAAATCTTTGTGCTGAAGAAGGTGTGACCGACACGGAAATCCATATTGGTCAGTGGGGACCTCAGACAGGTCCTGCCGCCGCCTGGGGTAATGTCGCAAGGGGCACGGGCGATTATTTTAAATGGATCAATGACAATGGCGGTATCCATGGCAGGAAAATTGTCTATCACATGTTTGACGATGGATATAACCCCGCCAAAACAAAGGCAGGGGTAAAGGAACTTCAGGAAGGCACAGGAATGTTTGCCTGGGCCTGCGGTGTGGGAACATCCCCTGGCTTGGCAGTCAAAGATTATCTGGCCCAGAAAAAGATTCCCTGGGTAGGGCCTGCAGCAGGTTCCCTTCACTGGGTAGATCCTCCCCAGAACAATCTGTTTGCCGTGTATCCGCTGTATCATGGTGAAGCCAAAGCATTGATAAAATATGCCATTGAAAAAATGGGAAAGAAACGGATTGCCATTGCGTATTTGAATGATGAATATGGGAAAAACGGTCTGCGAGGGGCTCTTGAGGAACTAAAAGCCCATGGCATGAAAGACGTTGCACAGGTATCCATGGAAAATAAAGATACGGACCTTAAACCCCATGTGATGAAGCTGAGACAATCCAAGGCAGACCTGGTATTAATGTGGACCGGAGTGGGACATTCTGCACGAATTGTCGGAACAGCCAAGGCCATGAAGTTTGAACCCCAGTTCATGAGTACCAGTACCACCTCTGATTTTCCGTTGATGATGAAAATCACAAACGGTCTTTGGGAAGGTGTGATTACAGCGACGTTGGGTGAGGTTCCCGAGTCAGATCATCCATTGCTGAATAAATATAAAAAAGAAGTGTTTGATAAATATGCTGCCAAGGAAGAAAGATGGGGTGTTTTTTATTATGCTGGCATTTTATTTGTAGAACCCATGATAGAAGGGTTGAAAAGAACGGGTCGTGATCTGACAAGAGAGAATTTTATTGCTGCAATGGAAGGGATAAAGGGATTTAAAGGCATTGGCCCTGAAATCAATTATAAACCCTTTGACAAGAATGACATGTATTCTCGTCAGGGTGGATCACAGACGTTTTTAGTTCAGTGTCTTGCCGGCGGGAAAACAAAGAAACTGACAGATTGGATGAGTATAAAGTAATATGGAATCTTCTTTTTTCCTGGTTGACCATCTGGCTATTTCTTTTGGCGGTATAAAAGCCCTCCAGGATATCAGTTTTACCATGAACAAGGGTGAGATCTTTTCTGTTATCGGTCCCAATGGTGCGGGAAAGACCACCCTTTTCAACTGTATATCCGGGTTGTATAAACCGGATAAGGGAAACATTCAGTTTAAAGGCAATCCCCTTGACAACAAAAAACCAGATGCCATTGCCAGGATGGGAATTGCCAGAACGTTCCAGAATATTGAGCTGTTTTCCCATATGAACACCATGGAAAATATCATGCTGGGTCGCCATATCCATATGACAACCGGGCTTTTTAAAGGAATGTTCCTGTGGGGGAAGCGATCGTTTGCCGGGAAGGAAGAAATGCTGCATCGTGAACGAGTGGAAGGGATTATCGAGTTTCTGGAGCTTGAGAATGTGCGGGACAAGTTTGTGGGCGCATTACCTTATGGGACCCAGAAGCTGATTGAGCTGGGAAGAGCCCTTGCCCTGGAGCCGGACCTGCTCCTGCTGGATGAGCCCTGTGCCGGCATGAATTCGGAAGAAAAGCAGGATATGATTTTCTGGATCAAGGATATTCAGGATGAATTGGGGATTTCCATTTTGCTCATTGAGCATGATATGAAAATGGTCATGGATATTTCAACCAGGGTTTTGGCCATTAATTTTGGAAAGCAGGTCACCCTTGGCACCCCGGAACAGGTTCAGCAGAATAAAGAGGTCCTCAAAGCCTACATTGGGGAGGAAAACTAAATATGCCGGATCTGCTGGAAGTCAAAAATATCGAGACCTATTATGATCTGGTCTATGCGATCAGGGGAGCTTCTTTTGCTGTGGAAGAAGGAAGCATCACCACCATTCTGGGCAATAATGGAGCGGGAAAATCAACTATCCTGAAAACGATCATGGGTCAGATAAAAGATCAGCCGGACAAAGGCATTATTGAATTTGACGGGGTGCCTATTCAGCATAAGGATACGGATGAGATTGTCCGGAAAGGCATTGCCTATGTACCGGAAGGCCGGGAGGTGTTTAAGGAACTCACGGTTCATGAACATTTATTAATGGGGGCCTATATCCGGAAAGACTCATCAGGGATAAAAAAAGATATTAAACAGGTTTTTGAATATTTTCCTGTTTTAAAGGAAAGGACCAATCAGTGGGCAGGCACGCTTTCCGGTGGAGAGCAGCAAATGCTCGCCATAGGTCGGGCTTTGATGCTCAGACCCCGACTCTTGCTGCTTGACGAACCGTCTTTAGGGCTTTCTCCCATCCTGGTCAAAGAGATTTTTTCCATTATCAGGGAGATAAATGCAAAAGGAACCACCATCCTTCTGGTTGAGCAGAATGCCAATATGGCCTTATCTATTTCTTCCACAGGCCTGATCCTTGAAAACGGCCGGTTTGTAATGAAAGGAAAAGCAAAGGATCTCCTGGAAGACAAGGATGTCAAAGAGTTTTATCTTGGCATAAAATCCGAGACATCAACCAAAGGCTACCAGCGATGGAAAAGAAAGAAAGCATGGCGATGAAAACAACAGAATCCATATTTGAGACAATTCCCCAGGTATTTAACCATACGGTTGTTCAAAACAGCGCAAAAGTTGCAATGCGGACAAAAGAACTGGGCCTGTGGCATGATATTACATGGCAGGAATACCATGACAAGGCTAAGCAGATTGGATGCGCCCTTTTATCCATGGGATTTAAAAAGGGTGATGCAGCCTGTATCATAGGAGATAACAGCATTGAATGGGTTATGGCCGATATGGGGATTCAATGCGTGGGCGGGGTTTCTGTCGGGGTTTATGCCACCAATGCCTGGCAGCAGGTGGAGTATGTGGTCAATCATTGTGATGCCCGGTTTTTATTTGTTGAAAATGAAGAGCAACTGGACAAGTGGTTGATGTTCAGAGACAATACACTCCTTTTGAAAAAGGTTATTGTATGGGATACAAAGGGACTTCTGTCATTTACAGATCCCATGGTGATGACCTTTGATCAACTCCTTGAAAACGGCAGCATAGCAAATGAATCACATCCATCGCTTTTTGAACAGATGCAGGCCAAGGTCGTACCGGAAGACCTGGCAGTGATCATATATACCTCGGGTACAACAGGTCCGCCCAAAGGCGCCATGCTCACCCATAAAAATGTGACATGGATGGCCAGTGCCGTTGAGGGCAGTATCAGGGTTTATACAACAGATAATGTCTTGTCTTTCCTGCCCCTTTGTCATATTTTTGAACGGCTTTTCACTGTTTTTATCCATATAAAATTTGCCTATATTGTCAACTTTGTTGAAAAGCCGGATACGGTCATGCAGAATATGATGGAAGTTTCCCCAACCATTGGATATGCTGTTCCAAGGATTTGGGAAAAATATTATTCCAATATCATGATCAAAATGGCAGATGCCACCTGGTTCAAGCGGATTGTTTTTAATACGGCCTTGAAAATAGGCGAAAAACGGGCTGATCTTGTGATGAATTTCAAGTCTGTTGGTCTTTTCCACAGATTCTTGTTTTTCATTGCCTGGTTTGCGATTTTCAGAAAGTTAAAAGAACGACTGGGATTTGAAAACATCCGGGTGGCTATTTCAGGAGCCGCTCCCATTTCACAAGAGGTATTGCGGTTTTTCCAGTCCATTGGAATGAACCTGATTGAAGGATATGGTCAGACAGAAGGCACAGGCGTTACCACCCTTTCTCCGGAGGATAAAACCAAATTCGGGACAGTGGGACTTGCCTTAAACGGAATAGATCTGAAGATTGCAGCGGATGGTGAAATCCTTGTCAGATCCCCGGGCGTTTTTAAAGGGTATTATAAGAGTGAAAAAGCGACAGCTGAAACCATTGTTGACAACTGGCTGTATACAGGAGATGTGGGTGAGATTGATAGAGATGGATTCTTAAAAATAACAGATCGTAAAAAAGATATTATTGTAACAGCCGGGGGTAAAAATATTACTCCCCAGTATATTGAGAATAAACTTAAAGCCAGTATTTACATTAATGATGCAGTTGTGATTGGCGATAAGCGCAAATTTTTAGCCTGTCTGATTATGATTGATGAGGACAATGTGGCCAAATTTGCCCAGGATAACAAGATCCAGTTTTCAACCTATAAAGATTTAACCTGTGACGACCAGGTGATCGCTCTCATTGATCGAGAAGTTAAAGACGTCAATGAAACCCTTGCCAGGGTTGAAAATATCAGAAAATTTACCATCCTTCCCAAACGTCTCTACGAAGAAGACGGTGAAGTAACCCCAACCATGAAAATCAAGCGCAAATTTGTCAATGAGGCATTTAAAGATCTGATTGAAGCCATGTATTAAGTAAAGTTTTGCACGCGTTCAAAATAGGTATTGTAACAAAGCGTTTCAACTTCCAGCAGTGTTTGAAATGCCTCAGAAAAATTATTTTTCCCAATCGCAAACAACCCATGACCATAAACAATGGCAGCGTCTGCCTGGGTGAGCGCCAGGGGGAGTGTGTTGCAAAGACCGAAAGGGCCTGTGCCGACCTCACCGGGCACAATGGGGGTGCGGTCCACAAATCGTTTTTCCGGGCATTTGATATGGCATTGTGTGTTAAAATGGCATCTTGCTTTTTTGAGGGGGGCACAATCCATGGATAAAATAACGCTGAATTTGGGGTGACCGTGGAGTATGGCGTTGCAGCCTGTGCGGCAGATGGTTTCCATATGGGCACAAAGTTCACTTGAAGCCGTAAGGCCGGCACTGGTGGAGCTGTCCATGGGAACCGGATCAATACATCCGGAAAGCTCATCCAGGGAACTTGCTGTCTGACTGATGTAAATGATTCCATTCCAGAAATAGGAGACATTGCCGAAAAAAGAGTCCACAAGTCTATATTCAACTGTTTTTTGTCCGGCTTCAATAATAGCGGAATAAACGGTTTCTTCATCAGGGAAGGGAGATGGAATAAATTTGGGCAATGCGGTTTGTATGGGCTCTAAAAAAGGGATGACCAAATTAAATAGATGGTGCTCATCAACGGTTGCAACGCCTTTTTGAAGTGCTTCCAGATAGTCTGCGAAAAACTTTACAAAGCTTGCAAAACAGACAGAGCTTACCGTTACAAATCCCTGCTCCGGACTGACGATGCCATGGGCAATAATGGCAGGACCCTTGAAATCGGTATTGCTTTTCGGCGGTGCAATGATCACACTTTTTCTTTTTTTTAAGGTGTGAATGATTTTGTCCGGGCAAAATTCGTTAATGACAGGAAAATCATGGAGAAACGTTCTTGTCTCACAATCTTTCGGCTGAATCAATCCATTGGATTTAAGTGCGGTTTCTGCCAGAAATCGGATGATGCTGCCATACGGTTCTTTAGGCCTTAAAAAGACCAGGGAATTGATATTCAGCCCGTTAAATACTTTTTTTAACACATCTGTTTCTTCTGCCTCGCGGTTCCATACAAGCGTATCATCCAGGCCGCCGACCAGGGGTTGTGTGGGTCCGAAAGTATCTGCCAGCATTGCCTGGATCAGTTTGTCTGAATATTTATGAACTAGTTGTTCCATACGAGCCCCAGTGTTTGTGCGGTTTCTTTTTTGGGTAGCCCGTTGTCATCTAACCCCCTGACACCATAATATTTTTTCCGGGCATCCAGAAACTCGGTTCGGTCAATGGGCGGGATGAAAATATTATTACCGCTTGATCCGGCTTCTGAAAAAAACCGGTTCGGCAGGTCGTCATCTTTGGCGCTAAATCCATTTAATGCATTTATAATGCGTTCGTTATAATAGATGCGTTCACCTTTTTGCAACAGCTCCTGTGCATTGGTTTCAATTCCGGTGACCGCTTCATAGACACTTGCGTATTCTTCCAGGCCGGCCGCAAAAAAAGTAAATTTACAGGCAATGAGTGAATCCACAACAGCATTCAGATCTTCTGCAATCTTTATGATCCTGGCTTTGCCGCTGAAGGTGAAACGGTCAGTGGCAACGGGTTTCCTGAATATTTCATGACTGATGGGATAGGCGCGCAAATGACATCCGCCCCGGGTGGACAGGGCATATCCCAAAGCCATTCCATAAGCCCCTCTTGGATCATAGGCAGGAAGTTCCATCCCCTTGACAGCCATGGCAGCGTGAGGCTTACCCATTTGTTTTGCATATTGTTCTGCACCAAGGCCAAGAAGTTTTCCTTCGCCTTTTCCAAACGCAATATCCTCCAGAATGGATAAAACGGTTTCCGAAGTATAATCAATGCCCGTAATTTCACGCCTGCAGGCCAGGGTGGAAGCGGCTGATATGGTATCCATGCCAAAATGATTGCATATTTCGTTTGCTTTTACGACAAGCGTGGTATCTGTGCAACCGATTAAGGCAGTAAAATGGGACATGGTTTCAAATTCAGGCATGGCAATGGATACGTTATTTTCTGTCCCTATCTTTTTGCACAGAATGTGACATCCCAGACATCCCTGTTTTTTAGGTGACCAGGCTCTGGTGTAGGCGGCAGCATTGAGACGTGGCGCAGGCTCAAAACGGGTTCGGCAAAAATTATCCGTTGGCATCATCCGGCGGTTGTCCATCAAATCGTATACAGCCCCGGTACCAAGGCAGGTAAAGCCAAACTGGCCCATCAGAGCAGGAGAGGCGGCAGTCAGTCTCAAGATGTCGTCTCTTGCGGTTTTGAGTTTTTTGGGATCTTTTACCTTGCAGTGTCCTGTACCGTCCACCATGAGGTATTTAACTTTTTTTCGGGCAAGGCAAAGTCCAAGTCCGCTTCTGCCGGCAGCAAAATATTGGTCAACCATAATACTGGCATATCGCACACCATTTTCAGCAGCAGGACCAATGGATAATAAAGAGGCATTCTTCGGTTTGATCTTCTTGTGGACCGTCTGGATGTCTAGTCCCCATAATCCTTTTGCATCTTTGAATTCTACCACATGGTCTTTTATTGAAATGCCGACAGGTGTTTTGCTTATTCCGGTGATAACAATCCCGTCCCAGTCGGCCCGCTTCAATCGGGTGGCAAGTTTTCCCCCGACGGATGAATCGCCCACAAGTCCTGTAAGGGGGGATTTGGAAAGTATATGAGTCCGTCCTGATGTGGGGGAGATGCTTGCCGAAAGAGGGCCTGCAAATATACAGATCACCATGTCAGGGTGGTCCCAGGGCATGGTGGCGCACTGTCTCAGGTACCTGCCTCCCAACCCTTTACCACCGACATATTGGTTTAAGATATCAAGACCCAGGGTTTCAGTCTCAACCTTTTTTTGGGTCAGATCAATGACCAGTATGTTGCCAGTCCATCCATACATATTGTTTTAATCTATAATTTGTTTTCCACGTCTCTGGGGTGAAGCATAATAATATCCTTGGCAAGTCTGTAGTGGCTGATGCCCATGGGATTTAAGGATTCTTCAAAAAAGATTTTTCCTGGATGGAAAGGGGCAAGCAGTTTGAAAAAAACCGGTTAAATATTTTTTCTGTTTCTTTGTTTTTAAAGGATTTTATCATGGGAATATAGTAACGCGTCATGTTATTAGCGTCAAGTGTTATTGCATTGATTATTGTATTGATGGTAAAAAATTCTATTTGGAGAATTTAATATTAAATAAAGTAATTATTTGTCATCAAGAGCGCTTCGCAGGTACTGCTCAGCTTCCATGACCTGTTCGACATCTGTGTAATAATAACGGCTGGGGTCAATTCCGCTTTCTTCAAGCGATTGGGACATGCGGTTCAGAACATCAAACGAACCGGTCAGCAAAGGGAGCAGACCGTAAACAAAGGTAAGGACCAGAGTAAGGGTCAAGATAAATTTTATGATGCGGT
>Ga0180007_10004990_pt1 | contig 13775 bp, 14 predicted proteins | sample MM_PC_MetaG_FD_121122 | JGI IMG/M metagenome (GOLD analysis project Ga0180007, IMG submission 121122) | Groundwater microbial communities from the Aspo Hard Rock Laboratory (HRL) deep subsurface site, Sweden - MM_PC_MetaG | ecosystem: Environmental > Aquatic > Deep subsurface > Groundwater... | reverse complement strand
TTTTGTAAGATATGATTGGAGTCATGGTTGAGACATTGGTAATGTAAAGTATTACCCAATTCTCTCACCTGGCTCCATTCCTTTGCAAGTCTTAGGTGGGTAATATCTTCCCGATGAGTACACTTTATTTGTTGACATAACACCTTTGTTGGTGATATAATCGCCATATATGATCACACAAATTTCAAAAATCTGTTTCATATTTAGATAGTCAAAATAGTAGAGACTCCTTCGGGGGTCTCTTTTTTTGTTATTTCTTACACTTATAAATCATGGATACAATAATAAGAACAAGAATAACTATCCTACAGGCATTTAATGATGAAGCCCTCACACAGGGAGATCTGGTTCGAAAATTAAACATGGATCCAGAGGATGTGCACACACATTTGCAAAAACTTATTGACTTGGAACTTTTGGAGGATAAAATTGAAGAAGAGATTCACCGGTATTATCTAAAAAAGGAGGCTGAGAGTAAAGTAGATCTCATGATAAAAAGTTTTAAAAGCTAGCCTCGCCGGACAACTTTCATCATCAAATGAGAGAAAGTCCTCATCCTCATCCCCCAGCTGGCAACTTCACCTGCCAGAAAAAATAACCTCGGATTCATTTCTCCAGTACAGATGTTACGCTTTTTAATCCCTCGAGCTTTCAAATCACTCACATATAAGTTACTGCTTTCAGACCCACCCTCAGAGACAATGAAGCGAGTCATTAGAAACTTCTCATAGAGAGCAACGCGAATTCTTGCTAATTGTCCATCGACACTATGATTTCCGGCAAACCTTGCATATAAATCCGCGCAAGCAAGCCTCTTTACCGCAAGCTTAACTTCAGCCTCTCGTTTGTCACCTCCAAGAACCAGCTTCATATCTGCCAGACAATCACACTCGTCTAACCATAATACCTTGTATGAAATCATCAAACCATCGGCGTAAAACTCAATCTGCTTAAACAAACCAAAGTAATGTTCTGGAACAAATGTCCTATCAGCCCGGAGAGCAGAAGCATTTATCATAGATATTCTTGTAGGCCACACACCAACAGACACCTCATCAGTACTACTGGATTCGGTACAAATTAGTATAGCTAGATCTCTTACATCTCCATTACAAGAGATCTCAGTAAGCCCCTCCTCAGACATTTCTACTATCTAATAACTATCTTTCAAGTATAGCAACCTATAGGATAGATGGCAATTTATATTTTGTATAATTGATTTATCAAATACAAGCGAGAATCAAAATCTGTTACAATATTACATGTTAAATTTATCCATTTTCAATATGAACACAGAAAACATCAAGAAATTCCGAATTCTCTACAACAACCTCGACGAACTCCTGTCACAAAGAATCAAAGAACCAAAACGTCTTTCCTTTGTGCAGAAGATAAACAAATTTGTAAGTAGATTTCCTGAATATCAGAAAATTAAAAACGACCTTCGGCTAGTACATGATTTTCGAAATGTCCTTGTCCACCAGGAAACGTTTCGAGGAGAAATTGCTGTTCCTACCGATGAATACCTCGAACGTGTCAAGGCACTTGTCACACTCATCAAAGAACCGCAAACAGCGCTGGATATCGCTTCAACACAGATATTTGCATGTTGTCCTGATGATAAAGTACTAGATATCGTTCAGACTATGTCTGAGAATATCTACACTTTTGTTCCGGTTTTTGAGGATAAAGAAAATCTCCAAAACTTCATCGGAGTTTTTTCGGAGAGAGTTCTTCTGACAATCATTGCAAAATCAGAAAAGTTGTCAATTGATGATTCGGCAGCTGTCGGAGACATTCTCGAATATGTGAAAAAGCCTATCACTGCCGGCTGGGCTTTCGTCCCCTTGTATGAAGCTTCATACAACATTCGAACTATGTTTCAAACAAAAACTTTTTCAGAAGCTGAGCTTGAAAATTCGCGTCTAGGAGTGGTATTTGTCACTGAGACAGGAAAGCGGGAAGATAAAATGCTCGGATTGATAACTGCATGGGATCTGTCGAAGATTGATCAGATACGGTTGAGAAATTAGCAAAAAAAAATGGTAGACACTTATCTACTTTCGAGGAGTCAGAATTTAATCTTTACAGAAAAAATTCCAAGCTAAAGCTTCCATCCTCGCACTCTAGTCTTTCAATAAGTATCTACCAAAGATAAATTAACATGACTTCTTTGAATTGTCAAGTTTCCCTTTCAAACAATTATTCTCTATAATTCAGATTGATAGAATAAAGTAATGTTACTCATGATGCAACCTGACCTGTCAAACCAAATAATCTCAGTTTCAGAATTTAATTCTCTCATCAAGGATATTTTAACTAATCTGGGGACATTTCAGATAAAGGGAGAAATCACTGAATTTCGAGTTACTCCAAACAAAGGTTTGTATCTCACACTTTCAGACGACAAGGCAAACCTGCGTGTAGGCGGTTATGCTCCAAACATCAAAGGTGTTGATCTCGTGGAAAAAGATATGGATGTTATCGTGAAAGGAACTGCTGACCTCTATGTACCTTATGGTTCATTTACATTTTCTGCTGTTTCCATCGAACCTGTCGGTGAAGGGTCACTGGCAATCGCCTATCAGAAATTAAAAGAGAAATTAGAAGGAGAAGGCTTGTTTGCCGAGGAGCACAAGCAGGAGCTGCCAATGTTTATTACCAGAATAGCACTCCTGACAGGTAAAGATTCTGCTGCTTATTCTGACTTTGTGAAAATTCTAGAAGAACACAGGAGCAGTGTTGAGGTTGATTATTACCCGGTACTTGTTCAAGGTGACAAGTCCGCAAAGGAAATTCGAAAAGCGTTAACTTCTCTTCAGAATACTGATGTAGATCTCGTAGTACTCACTCGCGGAGGAGGAAGCCTCGAAGACCTGAAAAGTTTCAATGATGAAGAATTGGCTCGTACAATATTTGCCTCACCAAAGCTTGTGATAGCAGGCGTCGGTCATGAGAAAGACGAAAGCATCGCTGATTTTATTGCAGACATCCGTGCATCCACACCTTCTCAAGCTGCTTACTATATCCTTGACCAAAACCAGCGATTCATCGATTCTCTTTCTGAGAAAACTGACGCTATGCTTGAGCATCTAAACGGAACACTTACTGACAGCGGTAATAAAGTTGATTCACTCCAAAGTTCATTAAACCTTCATCTGGACCAGCTTCTGACAGGCTACTCGGAAAAAGTTGCATCTCTAGAAAGAATTCTTGCATCATTTGACATGCAAAATATCTTGAAACGCGGTTTTGCTATAATTCAAAAAGCAGGCAGGCAAATCAAATCAGTTAAGAAATTGAAAACAAGTGAAACCATAAAAACAATCATGACCAATGGCTCATTTGATTCTAAAATATTATATATTAACCCCCACAAACATGACTCAGACAAAAAAGGAAAAAATTAATATCAAGCTTGAAGAACTGGAAAAAATAGTAAAAGAATTTGAAAAGGGAGACGTCGGAATAGAGGAGGGGATAGAGGAATACAAAAAAGCTGCGAAACTGATAAAGGAGATAAGAGATGAGTTGGAAGCAAGCAGAGTAAAGATCGAAGAGGTAAAAGAGAATGGTTAATGAAAATATTGTCAATTACTGAATTTATAGTATTGTCCTACTTCTTTGATGCTACATCCACTCGCATAATGAGCTCTCTTAGGCGTTCAATACTGGAACCATTAATTCTCACACAATCCTTACAATATCGCCCAGGAAAATCAATGAGGTACTTACCTACAAATCATAGCTTTATCCTCTATAAATTGATAAAATCCAAGTAGTTACGTAATGTACTAATTGTACTTAATGTACAAAAAATGAACATTTCTTTAAACATACAAAAGACATTGGAACTAAAACGCACCAAACTTATCAAACACATCCTCGCCAAACAAGATCGTTTAGGCAGATGGGGATATGATATACAAAAAGCAAAAAAGAAGCCTCAATACAAACACTATTTGCCTAAATACAAATCAACTCTCTGGACACTGATCACTCTTGCCGATCTCAAATGTGATCCAAAAGATAAACGTGCAAAGAAGGCTTTAAAAATAATTCTAAAAGATATGTACAAGAAGGAATACGGACTCTTCGGCTGGAGCGAAAATGCCTATGGGGCGCACGAACCAAGCCCATGCTTGCACGGAAATATTCTATACATTCACTTCTACTTTGGAGGAAAGATGACAAAGAAAATAGAGAATGTCATCAAGTTTTTTGAAAAGTATCAGCGCTTTGATGACGGCGACTTCAAGACCCCGGAAAAGTTTCCTTATGCCGGAAGAACCGATCGCTGTTTCGGCAAACATACCTGCTACTGGGGAGTGACAAAACTTTTAAAAGGACTTTCGTTCATTCCACTATCTGAAAGAACTAAGGATTCACACAGGTTAATGAGGAAGAGTATCGGATTTATTTTCGATCATGAAGTCTGTTACAGCTCAAAAAAGAAAAGCAGATTTTTACATTCACTGATCTCAAGACTAACATTTCCAAATATGTATCAATCGGACTTTCTAGAAATCCTGTGGCTTCTGACACGCGAGGGCAAAAAAGACAAAAGTATGAATAAAGCAATTCGGCTTCTAAAGTCAAAGCAATTGAAAAATGGTACCTGGAAACTTGAAAGGCCGATCTCAAATCTTTTAGTTACAATAGGGAAGAAACAAAGGCCGAATGAATTCGTGACTGAGAGGACTGAAGAAGTGCTGGATTTCTGGGATAAAACAGCTGGGTCGTATTAGGATAAATATAAAACTTTTCATAAGCAAAACCCCTAACAGAAAGTCCATTTCCTTTCTCCACATTAGCTCCTATTGCCTAACATCACGATTACAAATACAATAGACTACATGATCTAAAACACTACCCATGAAAATCGGCACCACCTTTGACCTCGAGAGGGCACAAAACTGGGGACTGAATTGCAAGAAATCTCTGGAGAGAATTATTGATCTGGGTTTATCACCTATACGAATTGGTATCAAGTGGAACAAAGTATGTAATAACTCTCCGCCAAAGGCGGACCAGCCTATGGCGAGAAAACTAAAAGATCAAAATTTAAAACAGGGAAACTATAACTGGACCGAGTATGATCACATCTTCGAGTACCTTAACAGAAATAAAATACCCACAATTCTTGCCACGGGCATGAAAAGCCCTCAGTGGCCGGAGTACTATACCCCCAATAACCTAATAACCCAATTCACTATCAATAACCCTAAATTTAAAAATTCCCTCTTCTCATTTATCAATGCATGTATCAAACGCTATTCTCACCTTTCTAACATCACCCACATCCAAATCGAAAACGAACCATTTCTGCCATCTGGACCAAACAAGCGGAGACTCTCAGAAGTCTTATTGACTGAGGAGATTTCGAAAGCTAGAGAAAAAACTAAGCTCCCGATCTTACTTACCGCACAGGGGCTTCCTACTACTGGTATCATCGCTGAATATCTTCGAGGACGACACAAGTATAAGAAAACATTGACTGACCTAGGAAACGCAATTGGCCTAAATATATTTCCAGTCATACATGATCATTTTCTATTCGGCAGTACAAAAACATTTAAAGCTTCAAAACTGGCGTGGAAGTACTTCGACAGACTAGTGAATGAAATCAAGTCCAAAGATAAAGAATGCTTGATAACTGAACTGCAGGCAGAACCCTGGGAAGGTAAAGAACCTGATTTCAAGAATCCCTATGGGAACAAAACTTGTAATCCGGACATGGTGAAAGATTATCTAAAAAGGGTGGGGGACATTGGTATAGAAACAGTTTTACTTTGGGGTATAGAATTTCATCTAAAGTGCGAAACTCAAGGAAACGATACCTGGATAAAAATGATCGAACAAGTTTTAGATAGACGAAAAGAAAAAAGATTCTAGTGTAATTATTTTTCAGCTTCTCCAAGGTTTTCCAGTCGCGAGAAAAGTCCTATTTTCCCGCATTTGCTGCATCTATACGCATCAACCACCTCCACTCTAACTGCTCTTCCTTTTAAAATATCATTACAAATAAAACCATAGATATTTTGATTTTGAGCCATAATTCCACTATATCTTCGATATTTTTCTGCATTCTTAGTCATCCATCCAGGAGCTTTTGGATTTTTGTACAAGTTTCCCTCTTTTATAAAAGACTCCAGAGACTCGCTTTGTATCCAGTAGCCGTCTGAATAGTATCCTTTATCCATATCCATATCTATATTGCAGTTACTGCATTTCATTCTTAAATTTTAAAAAGTAAATTACTATTAAAACCAAGAGCTGGTTCAATGCCCAGCGTTGAACTAATGAAACCGAGGTTCTTTATTCGAATATCATCAATTTCATATACCGGTAAAAATCTGACACCTGCTTCTTGGAAAAATTGACATTTATATTATTAGCTTTGATATAGCTATCCATGGCTCTCTTTATTAGTCTATGGTAGCTTGAAGGAATATTCTTCCTTGCCCAGATATAGGAAGCCGCCTTAGATAGGAAAGCGTCATCCTTGATGACAGCATCGACTCTGATTAGGTTGAGAATTCCATAAACTACTTTATTATTTCCAAGATCATTTTTATCTTCGAGTATTTCTTTTGCATCAAACTTAGCTGATAGCAAATATAGAGCTCTGGGGATATTAATGAAAACTTTCTTTATAGACTTACCGAAAATACACACTCCATACCTTGCCAGCTGGGCAAAATGTATTGGTAAGTTTGGATCCTTTTTTACTGAAACGTAGTCTACTTCCCCGCTCAGGACACCTTTACGCCAATTTTCTGAAAAATGCATCTCAAATGGTGTTGGATATGTAAGTTTTTTAATCTCTTTTTCCAAAACGAAACTAATCTCAAGCCCTCTTTTATTTATTCTTTCACTAATTGGTAAAATAACTTCCAAATTCAATTCTTTCTTTAAATCCGCTTTTATTTTATGTCTAACTACAACTATAATATCAACGTCTGAAGTATCACTACTGAAACATCCAAGAACAAGCGACCCATAGACATAAATACCAACTAAGTTGTCTTTTAGTCTTGTACTCAACTCAAAGATAAGTTTTCTTAGTTCGTTATCTATTTTTTTCGGTAAATTCATATCAAGATTACTACTTGTCAAGTTATAACTTCTCATTAGCTGATAATACCACAGTGTTGAACCAATAAAGCTAAATATCTATTTATTCAGAAGAAAGTTCTTTGTCATAAGCGCCATCTTTGTCGGATGCTGAAGAAACAAGGCGTGAATGCCGCCTTTTACAATTTCAAGTTCAGAGTTCTCTATGAGTCTATTTAATCTTTTCATACTGCTCGGCCTGATGCTGACATCCTTGTCTCCGATGATGATGAGCGTTGGTGACTTGATGCTCTTTGCCTCCTCGGTCAAATCAATATGAGCTATGTTTGCCCAAAGCTCAGCAGCAGCATCGAGGTCAAGTGTCTTGAAGCTGTAGTAAATGACACCGTACTCGTCATCAAAATCCGGGTAGTGACTTTCAAGGAACCTCATGAATTTTACCACTGAATCTCGTGATGTTTTGATCTTCATTTTTCTGAAGAATTTATTGACTCGCTCAACCAAGGGTTTCGAACCTGCAGCCTTCGACATAAGCTTTTCTCGAAGATTCAGATCATACGTTGAAGAGTCATAAGGCGGAGCTTGGATTACCATTCTTTTGACAGAATCAGGAAACATAGATGCGAACTTGATTGATGACATTGCTCCTAGCGACGAACCAGCCAAATGAAAAGATTTGAAGTCCAAGTACTTGCATAACTTCCCAACTGTACCGACGTAATTCTCCAGATTGTGAGCTCTGTCCTTATACTTTTCACTGAGTCCAAATCCGGGAAAGTCTGGAGCTAGAATATCAAAATCATCCTTCAGATATTTGATAGATTCTTCATAATATTTATTATTGCCGAAAAGCGGATGCAGCATAAGAAGCTTCTGTTTGTTGCCTCTTCCCTCACGAATATATGCAACTTTTGTCCCGTCGATTTTAACTTTGTTCATAGTTATCTAATTACCTTGTTACTTGATTACATTTAGTAGCTAGTTCAGTGCCCCAGCGCTGAACAAAAACTCTTTACCCAAAAGTTCTCACCCCACCTTTAGGAGCTAAAGGAATCGCTGAATCTCCCGTTGGCCTCGCCAACGATCTGTCTGCTGAGCCCCGCGTATCTGCTAGCCATTCAGGATAGGTCACCACAAAACCTCTTTTCCCTATACCCCCAAAGTTCCTACCATAACAATGCTCCCAAAAATACTTCAAATATGCCATAACATCTGGATGAGAGGTAAGGTACGCTTTGACTTTTTCGAATACTCTGGAAATTGAAGTCTGAGTTGCAGTCTTTGTCGCATAGCACATTTGTATTTTTATCGCGGGCCTTCTCTTTTCCTTATCTAAGAATGCAAATGCTCCAACAATAGCAAGCAAGGCTCTCCTAGCATCTTTGCTTTCCAGGTCAATAGAAATATCTAGTGGTAACCCCGCATCAGCAAGAGTCGAACCTTGAGGCATACAACCAGTTCTTTCTTGTGCAGTCAGTTTTCTTGTAAGGTCATCTGACAATTCGTGCCCTTCTGCCATTATTTGTTACTAATAACTTATTTCCTATTAACTTGATTACCTTTCTTCTACATATTAAAATGCCAAAGAAATATTTGCAACTACTTTATATGAAAACACTCATCCGACTTCTTATCAACTTCATAGTAACTGCCGTAGTAATTCTCCTTTTACGCCATATAGAGTGGATTGGATTTGACAAGCCGCCAGTACTTCTGAGCGACTCAGCATTTAATGATATCCTTATCGCCGGCATCATTGGTTTCATTCTCTTTATCGTAGGAGAAGTAGCCGAGATCGGATACAAGGCTCTGATTGTCATGACCTGCGGCCTTATGTGCTTGTTCTACCCGTTCTTTGGCTTAGTACTGGGATATACCAAACTCTTGGGTACTCAAATAATCCTGCCGGACTGGTTTACATTTGACCATACCTGGTGGAAAGTAATACTGATGTCGATCGCGATCGGACTATTTAGAATCCCGACCATCAAAGCCGAAAAGAAAATAATAGTGAAAAAAGTAAAACATGATTAGATTATTTCAAGTAAGTAAACATTTCAATAAAAAAGTAAGGATTCTCCTGATTACAAACTCACTGATCCTCATAGCGGGTGCTATGTTCGGGCCAATATATGCCCTATACGTTGAAGAAATCGGCGGAGATCTTCTAGACGCCAGTTTGATTTTCGCCGCCTTTTCACTTGTCTCAGGAATTGTAACATACGCTGTCGGGCATCTGACAGACAAGGCAAAAGAAAAAGAGCTAATTATTGTACTGGGTTATTTCATTACTGGGCTTGGATTTTTGATGTTTTTATTTGTTGATTCAATCCTTTCTCTGCTGATTGTTCAGATAATAATCGGCATCGGGGGAGCTGTTTACTCTCCGCCCTTTGATGCTGTTTATACTCAGCACCTGGATAGCAATAGAGCAGGAAAAGACTGGGGAGCCTGGGAAGCCCTTTATTATTTCGCAACTGCATTTGGTGCGGTTACAGGAGGATTATTGGTTACTTATCTTGGATTTGATGCTATGTTTACCGTCATGGCATTGCTCTGTTCTGCAAGCGCAGTATACATCTACCTTCTGCCGAGAAGGACGCTTTAAATGATTCAATACCCTAAAATGGAGATGTTTCGATGTTTGTTGGTAATTGGGCACTCTGTTCCTTTACGAAATAAGGTCCACGGATGACGGACAGCAATCTTTGCACTTTGAATTTTTAGTTTTGAGATAGTGCTACTTTCCGCTCGACTTCGTCACCGCAACTGAATCTATCTCCCACTCTGTACCAACCTTTTTCAGCTCAAAGGTACCAAATTCACTGTCGTCTTTTGGGATGGATATTGTAGCACGGCTCACCCCATTCACGATCGACACATTTACAGATTGACCGGAAGTCAGCATATCAAAGAAGTTTCCTGTCGACAAATCTGCACATTCAAAGTCGTCTGGAAAGGTATCACTGATAATATCCTGCGCTTCAAGCAGATGAACATCCTCTCTGTATCCTTGAGTAAACCAAGCCTTGTATTCAGTATCGCCAAAGTTGCCATGAGAAGTGCATACATCTGTCAGAATTCCTTCCTTTATTTCTTTTCCACTAGAGTATGTTGAAGACATTATGATCGAAAAAACAGCAATACAGGAAACAATACAAATTCCTAACAACAAAACAATCCCAATAATTATCAAAATGATCTTAGTTTTCTTGGACATAACTGCATCCGCTAACAAATTATCAAAACATTATAGTTAATAGCTTCCATATATTCAACACTTACTGATTTGGTAGATTTACAATTTCATTTTATCTTGACAAGACAGCTAAAATCTTCAATAATGGATATAGAAAAGCAGAGTTGAACTAAGTACTGTCCGAATGAAAATCACATCAAAAGTTAACACACTTCTAAAGGGAACTGTAAAATTCAAACATTTGAAAATTAATAAAAAAGTTTTCCTCATATTTGCCGTGCTATTTTCTATAGCAACTTACTATACTTGTTTCCAGATTTTCCCCAAATTATATGCTGCTACTGAATCCTCTATAACGAAAGATTCCGAAATCGATTGGGAGCAAGGAACGCTAACCGACTTAGAAATCTCTGGGTCGGGTAATCCTGCATTTTTACAACTACAGGGTGACGGAGGTGTAGGTTGGTTTGATACAGACTGGAAATTCCGTAAACAAGTGACAGTAACGAATAGTGGAACTGTTCAAACAAATTATCAGGTTAGACTTGATATAGAGTATGACACTTCTATGCAAAGTGATTTCGATGATCTTCGCTTCGCCAACGACTCGGGAGAAGAATTAGATTATTGGCTACAGTCAAGAATTGATTCTGATTCTGCAGTAGCTTGGGTCGAAATAGACACACTAGCTGGTAGTGGAGACACCACTATTTATATGTACTACGGGAATGAAACTGCTGCATCAGGCTCCAATGGTGAAGAAGTCTTTCTACTTTTTGATGACTTTGAAAGCGGAATAATTGATGACGATAAATGGACACTTGTCGATCAGGTGCCTCCAGGAGAAATCTACATTGCAAATGGAAAACTAATGTTCGCAAGATTATCAAATGATACTTGGAACAAAACTGTATATGCTGATAACACTTTTCCAAGATCAGATATCTCATTTGAAATGGATTATCAGTGGATGATTAACAACGCAAGTTATGATGCCTTGATGATAGGCTGGCACGATAACACTGCCGGGACAAGTTATACGAACCTTGTGTATGCATACTATAACCATGGCAGTGGAAGTGCATCATCAGTATTACAAAGCATATATGAGGATGGTTCATCCAGAGGTTCACCTACGGGACACTATTGGACAGTAACTACAGACTACGATGTCCGAGTTCGTATGCGAGAAACCGGAGGAGCATACTATGATTACAGCACAGATAGTGGCGAGACTTGGACTACTGCCTATACATCATCTTATTCGACTGAAAGCAACGTCAGACCGGGGTGGGCATTTTATAGCGGCACACACGAATTTGACAACGTCAGGGTCAGGAAATGGATGACCTCAGAACCCACATCCTTCACTGGAACAGAAGAATCTGCTCTTCCGCCTACAGGATCTTGGGAATCGCCAGCAGACAGTAACGTTATTGATCTGATCTGGAACGGTGGTTGGGGTAATGGGGAAGATTCGTCCACAGCGTTTTCAGCTACTGTTGCAAACGTAGGAGTGAATTCTTCTGTCACCTTTCAAATGAGAGTTGCCGAAACTGCTGATGACCTGAGCTTAGAGTCATATGCTACATTGGGAATTGCAAATTCCGGAACCACTTTTACAAGAACAAAGGCGGAGCTTGAAGCGCTTGGACTAAGCGATGGCAGCTATAGATACGTCCAAGTAAAAACAGTTCTAACGTCTTCTGACGGACTGACAAATCCTCAATTAGATTCTTTTACGATCAACTACCTGTCTGACAACGAGGAACCGGAGCTCAACGGAACAAACATCCAAATGCTTCATGAGGCTGGAGGAGATGTTGTAACCTCAGATGACTGGACAAATGGAGAAGAACCATACTTCACCTGGACAGCCGGTGCCGACTATCAGTCGGGTCTAAAAGGATATTGTTTGTATCTTGGAATCGATTCTGACGGTGATCCTTCAACTGCGAAAGGTATCCTCGGAAACAGTCCTGTCTCAACCGAAGGCTCTACTTGTCAGTTTATCTTAGGTTCAGAGTCTGTTGACTTCTCACTTGGATCTATACAGGGCAGCCCCTGGCTTACTTCTTCAAACGATACCTACTACTTTAAGCTGAAAGCTATTGACAACTTCGGAAATATTTTTACAGGAGATCCTGAAGAGTTCAGTTTCAGGTTTGATAATACAAATCCAGCTAACCCCGGCTATATCTCCACACCTTCAAATTTCATATCAACAAAAGAAGCGACCGTCACTTGGCCCACAGCTGGAGGTGATGCTCCATCTGACAATCATTCCGGACTGGCAGGTTTACAGTACAAGATAGGCTCATCCGGCGTATGGTATGGAGACAGTCATACTGGCACTCAGGATCTGGATGATCTGCTTGCCAACGATGGATCATACACTACTCAGGATCCACCGGACTACGACTCCCTTATAGAAGGATCAAACATTATCTATTTCCGGACACTGGATAATGCCGGAAATATAAGCTCAACATATGTTTCAGGAGCACTGAAGATAAATACTTTTGCTCCTTCATCTCCTCAAAATCTATACGTTACTCCTGAGAACAATACTGCAAATTCATATAGTTTCGACTGGAATCCTCCAGCAACATACATTGGTCAGGTAACAAATATCACTTATTGCTACACAGTAAATACATTACCTTCGGGGACAACCTGCAACTTCACACCAGCAGGAGTAACAAACCTTGCAGCCGATGCATATGCTACCCAGCCGGGAGTAAATACTTTTTATGTCGTGGCAAGGGATGAAGCACTGAATATCAATTATGACACATACGCAACAGTTGATTTCACTTATTCCGGATCAGCACCTGGAATACCCAGAAGTACTGACGTGTCAGATATTTCTATCAAATCGACTGCAAACTGGAAGCTCGCAGTTTCCTGGGATCCGCCTGAGAATATGGGTATAGGAATTGCACACTATAATGTATACCGATCAACAGTAAATACAACCTGCACAAGCAATTTTGCAGCATTCACAAAAATAGGCTCAATTTCCGGGACAACTTATGCTGACACAAACCTCACCCAGCAGCAATTTTATTATTGCGTAAAGTCTTGTGACAGCGCAAATAACTGTTCAGCCGTATCACAGACCGACTCCGAATATCCCGATGGGAAGTATACCGAACCACCTGTATTATTGACTGGTCCAGAAGCTCATTCGATTACTACGAGAAGAGCAACTATATCTTGGATTACAGACCGTACTGCTGATTCGAAAATTGCTTTCGGTCAGAAATCAGGAGAATTTTTTGAGGAAGAGCCCTCAATTGCTGCTCCTGTCATTGACCATGAGATAACATTGTCAGGACTTGAACCCGATACTACCTACTACTATGTTGGGAAATGGACAGACGAAGATGGGAATACGGGAATAAGCTCAGAAAAAGTTTTCAAGACAGATCCGGCCCCGATCGTCAAAGATGTAGAAGTAAAGAGTATTGGCCTGAACAACGCTCTGATAGAATTT
>Ga0180007_10004989_pt1 | contig 13776 bp, 12 predicted proteins | sample MM_PC_MetaG_FD_121122 | JGI IMG/M metagenome (GOLD analysis project Ga0180007, IMG submission 121122) | Groundwater microbial communities from the Aspo Hard Rock Laboratory (HRL) deep subsurface site, Sweden - MM_PC_MetaG | ecosystem: Environmental > Aquatic > Deep subsurface > Groundwater... | reverse complement strand
GTGGCAATATCTTCCAGGGTATATCCTGACATGAGCGTGGTTGCAGCCGTGGCATGCTCAACATTTTCAATCATCCTTCTGACTTCTGCCCGTGCCTCATCAATGATTTTTCCATTTTCCATGGTCAGGGTCTGTGCAATTTCCTCAAAATTTTCCTCAAAGGCATCCTTTATTCTGAAGATATAGCGGGCCCGGGTTAGAGGCGGTGTTTTCCGCCATTGTACAAAGGCATTTTGGGCTGCCTGGACTGCTTTTTCAACATCGCTGGCCGTACCCATAACAACTTGTGCAATCTTCTTGCCCGTGGCAGGATTTGTGATGTCTCCTGTTTGTGTTCCGTTTGATTCCACCCACTCGCCATTGATATAATTTTTCATGATCGGTAATGTCATTGTTGTTTTTTCCTTTTCTTAATCCGAGTATAAAAATTCTGTAACCCAACTTTCAACCTTAAGTGCTTTCAGTCTGGGTCAGGCGTGTTTTATTGTGTTTTTGTCAATAAGCCCGCAAAAAAAAGCGATAATGCAAGCCTGATCCCACTCTTTTTAACCATTTGATCCCTTTGTCAAACAATCCCAATAATGATTAAATCTGTATATTCCTAAATAGCGAAAAAAGCATGGCATGTCAATACAATTGTAAAAAATATTCGAAATATACAATTTGCATAGACAAATTAATCGAATGCTGATAATAAATTATAAAAAATTATTTTTATTCGATTAACAACCATTGTTTGAAGGGAAACCTATGTCCATCCAGAAAAATGGGGGAAAAATCCGCATTATTGATGCCACTGACCGGGAAATTATCAAGTTGCTTCAGATCGACGGAAGGATTCCAAACACCCAGATCGCCAAAGATCTCGGCATTTCTGAGGCCACGGTCAGAACCCGTTTGAACCGCCTCATTGAAGAAGAATATATTCAGATCGTGGCCGTGAGCAATCCGTTGAAACTGGGATTTGAAACCGTGGGATATATCAAAATCGATGTGGATATCAAAAAAATTGATCAGGTGGCCCAGGAACTGGAAAAACTCACCCCCATCTGCTTTATCGTGCTTGCCACGGGGGAATCAGACATTTACACCGAGTTTGTGTGCCAGTCCACGGATGAACTCAATGATTTGATTTTCAATAAAATTTATAAGATTGACGGGGTTATCCGGACTCATACCTCCATGATCCTGAAATATGTCAAGCGCCGTTACGACTGGGGAACGGCCCTGGATGAGAAGTGAAAAAACAACAAACGACCAGCCTTGAAATGATCAATTTTTTCAAATTATTTGTCAGGAATTTAACCTGACAGTGTGTCCATTTTTTTGGAGAAGGATCAATATTGACGTATTGTATAATCGCAAAAGCAGTCATTCTTCTATCCCGTACAAATTTAATTTATCATACAGGGTTCTGCGCCCGATACCTAAAAACATTACTTACCAAGGAGATTATAATGAATCTAATGGGCCTACAGGGTGGCCAGTATCGCGCCCCTGTCACCAGAGCAAATCAGGACCGTACATGGGGCATCCCTGAAAATTCTTGAAACCACCGGCATTACCTATGAACAAGGTCTGGAAGATACGGTTCAAATGCTTGAAGATGATGGTGCTACCATTGACAGGGATAGAAAAAAAATCAGATTTCCAAAGGATTTAATTATTGAACAGGCTGCAAAATCACCAGAAAAAGTCGTTCTTTGCGGACAGGACCCTAAACACGACCTTTATCTGACAGAAAATCGTGTTTATCTCGGCACGGGTGGTGCAGCCATCAAAATACTTGATCTTGAAACCGGTGAAGCCAGATCCACTAAGCTGAAAGACCTTTATGAGGTGTCAAAACTTGTGGACCAGCTGGATAATATCCATTTTTTGGTCCGGCCCTGTATTCCCACTGATATTAATGAAACAGATTATGATGTCAATATGTTTTACACCTGTCTTTCAGGATCTTCCAAACATGTCATGTCAGGCGTAAGCGATGAGCAGGGGCTTCATAATATCATTGAAATGGCATCCATAATTGCCGGTGGATTGGAAAATCTTCAGAAAAGACCTTTTATCTCAGTCATCAATTCATTTGCCATCAGCCCATTAAAGCTGTGTACCCAATCCACCCGAATAATGCAGGAAGCGATTGATTCCATCGGTCCTGGCGGTAATTTTATGACATCTCCCCACACTATGAAATATTTGAAAACTGAACACTATTACGGCAATGGTGTTACTGACCGCATAAGCCGGGATAAATGGGAACAGGAAGGCAGCCCTGACTGTCGGCACAGAGCCGTTGAAATAGCCAAAAAAATGCTCTCAATCCCAAGGCCCGCTTATATATCAAAAGAGATCGACACTGCGATCAGAGATAAATTTAACATTTTATTGTCAGCCTAAATCAAAAAATGTTGAGATTGCCTGTTTATCAGCACTTTTGACAGCTATCATGCCCATTATGAAACGGACCGTTGACGTTATTGTATTTTTTGTCAATAATTTATTGTTAAACAGTCAAAAAGGTCAATAACCAAGGTCTGACCCCACTTAAATCTGCCAGCTCCGAAAGAATTTATAACAAGCTGGTATATATTGAATAATTATGCCATACTGTATAAAGTTTAGCTGCAATAAAAGGATTTATCATGAAATTATTACTTACATCAGTATTTGGTCCCTATGGGGTTGATGATGATTTTGGCCGAAAAGAAAACGTTATGGAACTTTTTCATAATCAGATAACAAGAGAGCAGGGCCTTTTTTCTCTTCGGTTTAATCATCAAAGTTTTGGACTATATTTTCTTGCCGAAAATATAGATGTCCCGACAACCGTGCTTGATTTTCCATCAAAAGAAAGATTCATAAAAGAGATAAAGAAAGGGTATGATTACGTTGGGATTTCATTTATTTTGCCGAATTTCATTAAAGCAAGGTATATGGCTGAACAAATCAGAAAATATGCACCAAAAACCAAAATATTACTTGGTGGTCATGGAACTGCTATTCCCGGGATTGAAACACTGATAGAAAACGATAACATTTGTCGTGGTGAAGGCGTGAAATGGTTAAGAAAAGTGTTGGGCGAAAATACACGAAAACCAATTCACCATCCGATAATGGATTCTGTTTTTTCAAAACGGATACTGGGTATGAAACTGAAAACAGATGCAGCAGTGTTAATCCCCGGAGTGGGTTGCAAGAATGGTTGCCGGTTTTGTGCGACAACACATTTCTTTGAGAAAAAATACACCCCCTTTTTTAACACCGGCAAAGAACTTTTTGATGTGTGTCAAAAAATTGAAAAGAAATTAGGGTACGATGAATTTTTCATTATGGATGAAAATTTTTTAAAGGTACCCGAACGTGCCATTGAACTTGTAGCGTTAATGGAAAAACACAACAAGCTTTATCGCTTTGGAATTTTCAGTTCTGCTGAAACCATCAAACAAATGGGCCCGGAATTCTTAGCACGCCTGGGCGTATCTTTTCTCTGGGTTGGCGTTGAGTCAAAACATGAAATTTATGAAAAAAATCGTGGCATTGATATTAAGCAAATGATCAAATCGCTAAGAGATCATGGAATAAGCGTATTAGCGTCTGGAATTTTATTTTCCGAACATCATGACCAGCAGACAATCATGGATGATATAAAATTTCTGGTCGATCTGGAATCTGATTTTGTTCAATTCATGGGGCTAGGACCATTACCGGGAACAAGACTTTATCATGACTATGATGAACAAGGGATATTAAGGAAAGATATCCCTTATGAAGAGTGGCATGGGCAGCACCAGATCTGGTTTAAGCATCCACATTTTAACCTGGAGGAATCTGCCCGTTTTTTAAAAGATGCGTTTCGATATGATTACGACAAACAGGGATCATCACTGCTCCGAATGTGTGACACAGTCCTCAGGGGGTATGTTACCATTTCAAGGTACAAAGATTCATTCATGCAGAAAAGAGCACAGCAGTTAAAAGGTTGGGCTGAACAGTATCGCATGATGTTAGAGGCATTACAGCGGTTTGCCCATAATGATATCGTGCTGAATAAAACAAAAAAAATAATTGAAAGGTATGATATTGAATTCGGTGACAGATCACTAAAGCAGAAGATTGGGGAAAAGGTCGCGTCTTATTATGCAAAGAGAGAAGCCATAAAAATTCTTTTGGGGCAAAATCATTATCAGCCCAAAACAATCATTGCCAAATACCGTGTGTCCGTAAAAAATCTTGCTGCTGAGGCCTTAAAAGGCAAGTCATTTTCAAACATGTTAGATATCAATTTAAACTGGAATCATGAACCCATAATCGTTGAATTGGCTGGTACACTTGACAAAGTCAATGCAAGGGCATTTGCTAAAAGAATTTTAGGCAGATTAAAAAAGGAAGACTGCATTGTCAAACTGAATTTAAATCAATTGGATGCAATTGAAGATGACTCATTGAAACGATTATTGAAAAAGATAAAAAAATACAACCAGAGAATTCAGATTGTGTTCAATGATGGTGTAACCGTTGTTAATGATGCATTTGCAGATCTTCCCGAAAAACTTAAAACAATGTTCATAAAAGAAGAATTAGCAATATCATCACCTTAGCCAATCAGGATTCTAATGCCCTGCAGTTAAATTTCTGATATTTTTTCCAGGGCCTGAAGAACATATTCGGAAGCCATCTTTAAACTGAACCCGGTAAGATATGGAATCTTTTATTCCAGCGGACTTTCGGATAAAATCAGGAGCGCAAAATTACTTGACAGAACTCATTTTTTTGTCTTATACAGTCGGTCATGATTCTCGATTCTTTTTTGATCCTTCTTCCGTTGATTTTCCTGGCTCTGGGCGGGTATTTCCTATCTGAATGTTATTCTCTGTCCGAGGATACCCTGATCCGGATTGTTACCGATTTTTTCATGCCCATCTTAATCTTTTATGCGCTGTATACCTCTGATATCAACCTTGCCAAAACCCTGAAGCTTCTGGGGGCTGTCACCATTGTCCTGGCTATTTTGTTTATTGCATCCTTTGTTTACTGCCGCTTGTTTAAATTGGATTTTAAAGCCTTTGCACCACCGATTCTGTTCATGAATTCAGGTTTTCTGGGGATTCCCTTAATGAAGCTGTGGGGTGGATTTGCCGCCATGAATGTGATTGTGATATACGATCAGATTCAGACCTTTTATATCTTCACCATTGGAATTGTCATTGTCACGGGCGGTTTTACCCTGGTGGGAGTCAGGGAAATGATAAAATCTCCGCTGCTGTGGGCGATTGTTGCCGGTTTTTTATTCAAACATATGGAGATTCCCGTATCAAAAAACCTGATAGAAACCCTTGGATATTGTGGCGCAGGAGCCCCTGCTCTGGCTACGTTTGCCCTTGGCTGCTCCTTGAGAAAGAGAAGGGTTGTTGCTGATATTCATCTGCTGTCCGGGCTGATATTCAGATTTGTTCTCGGGTTTCTTGCCGGATGGGCTGCAACCGTTCTGCTGAATATCACGGGCATGGAACGAATTGTCGTCCTGGTTGCTTCATCCCTGCCTTCGGCTGTTTTTAGCGTTGTTCTGCCCTTAAGATATGGCATCAACGCAGGATTTGCCGGAAGTCTGATCTTAATTTCCAGCATTCTGAGCATTTTCATCATTCCCATTGTCTTTTATCTTAGCAGCCTGTAATGGTTCGACCAGGCTGACCTGCCAGGATCAGACTGGTTTTATAGATCGTTTTATTATCCGCTGATGAAAATTCAATTGAAAATCATCTTTAAACTGGAACCAGTAAGATACAGCCCCTTTCATTGCCAGACCCCTGAAGCATTTGGGGGATGCCAGCAGTGTCATGACGATGGGTTGAAAAAAATATTAAGTGTTGACAAGAAAATATTTCATTGGTATGGGTTGGCTATTGAGCGTTAAAAAAATCTAACGTTTGTTAAATAATGTTTCAATATTATTATGGTGATGTACCCAAAAAAGGAAATTAATATTGCAGCCATTTAAAAACAGCAAGTACATCATTAATGAACTCAAAATCCCACCGTCAAAACAAAAAATAACAGACGAATACAACAAATATGCAAAACGCATCCTATGGTTGGACGATCAGGTTGTGGACGGCGCGTTTCATATGAACACGGCCTGGTATTTGAACGCTGCCAAGACATTGGAAGATACTCCGCATATTCATGCTGCTGATGAGATCATTGGTTTTTTCGGTAACAATCCAGATGATCCCCATGATTTGGGGGGCGAAATTGAAATCTGGCTTGAAGACGAGCAATACCTTTTGACCAGGTCAAGTCTCATCTTTGTTCCTGCCGGTCTGAAACATTGTCCTCTGATTCTCCGGCAAGTGGATCGACCGATATTCCATTTTACAACCATACCCAGAGGGACCTATATCAAAGATGAAAATAAATCAGAAGTTTAAAGACACCCCATGGAATTAACGACACAACAAAAATACATGCTGGAAGGATCAGATGGAAACGGCGTTCGCAGAGCCATGGAGATTCTTATGGCCTACGGGAAATGCTACGATGCGAAACGGTTGATTCCGGTCGTAAGTGTGCATATTGCCGGCAACTTTCCCGTCCTCCTGGATGAAGGCATTGATTGGCTGGAGAGTTTTGCTGAAGGCGGCACCCGGGTTCGTGTATTTACGACTAAAAATCCGGAAATGTATGACCCCGAACAAGCCGATGACATGAATATTCCAGCCAGCTATCGAAAAAGGCAGGGGCGCATTCACGATGTCCTGAAAAAACTGGGGGTGACCCTGACCTATTCCTGCCAGCATTACCTTGTGGGAAATGTGCCCAGATTTGGCGATCACATTGCATGGGCGTCCTCGGGCAGCCAGGTGTTTGCCAATTCGGTGATTGGTGCCCGGTCCAACCGGGATGGCGACCATGTGGCGCTTGCCGCAGCTGTCACGGGTGTAATTCCGGAATGGGGACTGCATATTGGAAAAAACCGAAAAGCAGATCTTCTTGTGGATCTATCCGCCTTAAACCTGGACGTCTATGGGCCGGAAGATTATAAAGCACTGGGGTGGTCCCTGGGAAAAAAAGTCGGGACGCATATTCCCGCTTTTGTCAACCTGCCTTCTGATCTGGATATTGAGCGTATCAAAGGGCTTTTGTACACGTTGACGGTTACGGGTGCCCCCGGAATGGTACACCTGGTGGGGATCACGCCGGAAGCACCTACCATTGAAGCCGCTTTTGGAACGACAGCCTCGAAACCCCAAGTCCTAACCGTATCCCAGGCTGAAGTGGACAAGGCTTATGGGGAAATATCCTCCAGCACAAATGATAAAGTGGACCTGGTTATCTTTGGATGCCCCCAATGCAGTATCCAGGAAGTCCAGGAAATCGTTGGACTGCTTGACAGAAAGCGGATAAATCCAGATACGAAACTGTGGATTTGCACTTCCCGATGGGTCAAAACCCTGTGCGAGCGAATGGGGTTGCTGAAAATTCTGACAAATTCCGGGGTTCGTGTGGTGAGTGATGTGGGTGCGGCAGATGGCCCTCATCTTTATCTTCGAGACCAGGGGGTTCGGGTGATTGCCGTCAATTCAGCCAGGGCCAGTTATTATGCACACAACCTGTTTGGAATGGAGACCTGGTTCGGATCTACCAAAGAATGTGTCCTGTCCGCCATATCGGGAAGATGGGAGGGTAGAAAATGTTAACGCTTGCGGCCAAACCGATCACCCGGGGGATTGCTCAAGGCGAGGCAATGGTTACCCGGATGGCCATCTCATTTACGGGGGGCCTGGATCCGGAAACCGGTATTATACGAGAACCCGGACACGAACTCTACGGACAGTGTGTGGCAGGCAAGATCCTTGTATTCCCTTGTGGTAAAGGATCAACCACAGGGTCCTGGCAGTATTATGCCGCTTTTAAAAAGGGAAATGCACCCAAAGGGATCATCAACCAAACCGCTGAGGGGGTGGTGGCTGTCAGTGCCATCATCACTGGAACGCCCATGGTACATCAACTGGAAAAAGATCCTTTTGACTGCATTGAAAATGGGGATTTTGTCCGAATCGACGCAGACAAGGGATTCGTGGAAATAATGAAGCAGCAGGAGATCAAAAATCAGGATGATCAGGTTTCCAGCTTATGTTAAGCATCATTTGATCCATGAAAATTTCATCAAACAATTGTTTGGTTAGTTTATTAATCTATTAATTGGGGAGGATGTCTATGAAGTTTAAAACAGGGTTTGCAGTGTTTATTGTTTTGGTTTCCATGGCGTTGATAGTGACATTTGCAGGAAATGTTACTGCCAAGCCCATTGAAGTCAGTTTCAGCAATTTTTTTCCGCCGTCCCATGTTCATGGTCAGCTGGGCCAGGAATATTGCGATGCCATAGAAAAACGTACTAACGGCAAAGTAAAAATGACCTATTACCCCGGCGGTTCACTGGTTGCAGGTGCCAAAACTTACGGTGCCATTGTTGACGGAATTACGGACATGGGGTTTTCAGTCCTGGGTTACAGCCGGGGGGTTTTTCCTGCCATGGAAGCCATTGACCTGCCCGTTGGTTATAAAAGCGGTACCCAGGCAACCAAGATCATCAATGCGTTTTATGAGAAGTTTAAACCCAAAGAGCTGGAAAAGGTCAAAGTCATGCTGTTTCATGCCCATGGCCCCGGATTGATCCACAGCAAAGATCCCGTCAGAAAACTTGAAGATATAAAGGGGATGAAGGTCAGGTGTTACGGTTTTAGTGTCAAGGTTGTTGACGCTCTTGGCGGTGTCCCCGTCGCCATGGGTCAGAGCCAGGCCTATGAAGCCCTGCAAAAAGGGGTTTGCAATGCAACCCTGGTGCCCATGGAAGCTTTAAAAGGCTGGAAACAGGCTGAAGTTATCAAGTATACCACTGAAACCTATAGCATTGGCTATACGTCCGGTCTGTATATTTTCATGAACAAAGACAAATGGGCTTCCCTGCCCAAGGATGTTCAGGCGGTTTTCGAGCAGGTCAATAAGGAATGGATTCCCAAATTTGGCACCGCATGGGATGAAGCTGATGCAGCAGGCCGTGCGTTTACGCTGGAACTGGGCAACGAAATCATTCCATTGTCAGCAGAGGAAAATGCCCGGTGGGCCGCTACTGTGAAACCGGTTATCGGAAACTGGGTGAAGGAAGCCGAAGCAAAAGGGTTGCCGGCACAGGAATATGTTGATTTCCTCCAGGAAGCAGTAAAAACTTATTAACTCAATTGGTCTTAAGTTCTTGCAGACGGGGTCAGGCTTGTTTTATGGTGTTTTTGTCAATACATCCATATTAAAAATTCAATACTGAAGGCCTGATCCCGCTCAACCCCCCACTCAACCAGGCGCAATACACGCCTTGTTTGAAAAGGTACAGTTAACACGAATTTAGGCTGATATAATCAGGAAGTGATATTCTGATGTTTTATGAATCAAAAAATAATTTACATGGGCTGCCTTTTGACCCATTTAAGTCATGCGTCGTTCCGCGGCCCATCGGGTGGATTTCTACCATCAGCCTTGATGGGGTATCAAATTTAGCGCCTTACAGTCAGTTTCAAAACCTGACTTTTGATCCCCCCTATGTCATGTTCGCTGCCAATCAAAAAACAAACGGCATTCGCAAGGATTCCACTGTTAATGCGGAGCAGACAGGTGAATTTGTATACAATATGGCAACCTATGATCTTAGGGAAGCCGTTAACTTATCCGCCCAGGAAGTGCCATACGGAATCGATGAGTTTGAACTGGCCGGGGTTACCAAAGCCCCTTCAAGACTGGTTAAGCCGTTTCGAGTGGCAGAATCCCCAATACAATTTGAATGCCGTTACCATCAGACATTAAGACTGCCCGGAAATACCAGCATGGGAACGATAGATATCATTATTGGTCAAATCTTGGTCATTCATATTAAGGATGAATTTATCCGGGCCGACGGTAAACTTGATATTCTCAAAATGCGCCCCATTGGACGGCTGGGGTATTACAATTATACCGTGATCGACAATGAGTTCGAGATGGTTATTCCAGGTCTGAATGAAAAACTCCGGGCCGGTATGGAAGGCGCCTCCGACAAAATCGCAAGGGGTCAATGATGCATGCTGGAAAGATTGAGGAACCATTTTAATGAATTTATTTGAGAGCGGTGTTAAAGGGTTGGTCCGGTATATGTACTATATTGCCGGTTTGGCCATCGTGGTAATGATGGTGATAACCACAACGGATGTATTTTTACGCTTTTGCGTGACGCTTTATGCAAATTTCCACTGGCCTTTTCTGGAATCCTGGCGACCTATTCCAGGGACCTATGATCTGGTGGCAATGTCTGGGTCGGTTGCTGCTGCGTTTGCCATGGCGCACACAACGGTTGAATCAGGCCATGTAGCCGTCAGCCTGGTTATTCGTCTTTTCACTAAAAAAGTTCAAACCATTTTCAAGTTAGCTACTGACATTCTGTCAGGTCTTTTGTTCGGTATTTTATCTGTTCGGTGTGTGGTCTATGCCAGGGATTTAAAAGAAAGCGGTGAAGTCTCCATGACCATGCAGCTTCCGTTTCATCCGTTTGTTTACTTACTTGCTTTTTCTGCCTTTGCAGTAATGCTGGTATTTTTGATAGCCATCATAAACGATATGAATAAGGTGATACGCAAATGAGTTTAACAGCAATTGGCATTATCGGGATTATTGTTCTTTTAATTTTACTTTTTTCCAACATGCCTGTCGGGTTTGTAATGGGAATGATCGGGTTTTTAGGCTTCAGCTATCTCAAAGGCTGGGTGCCCGGATTGAGTATACTGACCAAAGATTTTTTTGAGATGTTTTCTTCCCATAGCCTTACGGTGATACCTTTATTTATGTTTATGGGGCAGATCTCATTTTATTCGGGGATCAGTCGGCGACTGTACGACTCTGCCTATGTTCTGATGGGGGCGCGTAAAGGGGGCCTGGCCATGGCAACAGTGGCTGCATGTGCCGGGTTTGCTGCAATTTCCGGTTCAACCAATGCCACGGCAGCAACCATGGCAACGGTTACCATACCTGAGATGAAACGGTATAAATATGACTTGGGACTGGCTGCAGGCACGGTTGCAGCAGCAGGCAGCCTGGGTATTCTGATACCGCCCAGCACGATTTTTATTGTGTATGGAATTTTGACCGAGCAATCCATTGGGAAATTATTTGTCGCCGGCATATTGCCGGGGATTTTACTGTCATTTCTCTTCATGCTGGCCATTTATCTGCGTGTAAGAAAGAATCCTGAACTGGCACCGCCCGGACCCAAAACCACTTTCGTTCAAAAGATCAAATCACTCACCGGTGTTATTGAGGCATTGATCATTTTCGGATCGGTCATGGGAGGTCTTTTCTTCGGCCTTTTCACCCCCACAGAAGCTGCGGCCACGGGCGCGTTTTTTACCCTTCTTCTGAGCATTCTCAGAAGACAGCTATCCTGGAAAAATTTTTTAAAATCGATTGCAGACACCACGCGCTTAAGCTGCATGGTAATGGTTATTGTAGCAGGTGCTACGGTTTTCGGCCATTTCATGGCCGTTACGCGAATCCCTTTTGATCTGTCCATCTGGGTTGGAAACCTGCCTTTACCCCGCATGATGATTATGATGGTGATCATTCTGATCTATTTGATCGGCGGTTGTTTCATGGACGGATTTGCACTGATTCTCCTGACAGTGCCGATCTTCTTTCCAGTGGCCCAGACCCTTGGATTTGACCCGATCTGGTTTGGTGTCATCATCGTGCTGATTGCTGAAATGGGGGTCATCACACCGCCTGTGGGGATTAACGTCTATGTTGTCTATGGTGTTGCCAAAACAATTCCGTTGCAAACCATATTCAAAGGGGTGATGCCTTTTCTGGTCGCCTTGCTGATTTGCAACCTGCTACTCCTGATATTCCCTCAAATCGCACTATTTTTACCAAGCTTGATGTAAAAGGATCTGATAATGGTCGTAAAAGATATTTTAAAAGGGAAAAAAATCTTGATCGTAGATGATGAACCAGATGTCCTGGATTCATTAATTGAGATTTTAGATAACTGCAAATTGGATACAGCCACTTCTTTTAATGAAGCAAAGCAGCTTCTGGAGGTTGAGTATTATGATCTCGCCATCCTGGATATCATGGGGGTTGACGGTTTTGGCCTGCTTGAAATAGCCAATGCTCACAAGATACCAGCGTTGATGCTGACGGCCAATGCATTATCAGAAGAAACCCTTAAAAAGTCTGCAAAAGAAGGCGCCGCATATTTTGTGCCCAAAGACAAGATGGCTGATATTGATGTGTATGTCGCTGATGTGTTCACGGCACTGGAAAAACAGCAAAATCCCTGGGATAGATGGTTCAATCGGCTGGGTGGTTTTTTTGACAAACGGTTTTCAGGAACCAATTGGAGAGAAGAGGAAGAAAAATTTTGGAAAGATTTGATGAAAACACCTTTTTAGGGACGTAAGAAAGAACACTGACAATCAGCGTTGAATCATTACCTTGATGGATATTGTGTGGTGCAGGCCCCCCACCTGCTCATAGCTACTTTTGCCCCTAACTGCTCATTTAGAAAGAAAAGGGGTGTTACTGATATTCATCTGCTGTCCGGGCTGAGTTTAAAATGCTGTGAAGCAATACATTGGCTCCGGCCTCACAATCTTCCCATGTCGTATTTTCAACTTCCACATGGCTTCTTCCCCCAATGCTGGGAACAAATATCATGGCTGTGGGGGCAATCTGATTCATATAACTGGCGTCATGCCCAGCACCACTGACCATGCGAAGAGAGGAATACCCGAGCTTGTCTGCTGCATCTAAAATGTTTTGCACAAGTCGTTCATCAAAGGGTGAATGCGCAACCCGCCAGGTTTCTTCAATACGAATGGGGCAACCCCGCCGGGTTGCAATTTCCTGGAAATCTTTTTTGACAAGTTCCCATGCGTTTATAGCCAGGTCATCATCCCAGGAACGGATGTCCACGGTAAAATGAACCTTGTCCGGAATGATATTCCTAGAGTTTGGCCCATTGTGAATTTCTCCCACGGTTGCCACAAGGTTCCCGTTCATGCGAGCCGGGAGCTCATCGACTTTCAGGATCATCTGGGCTGCTGCACATAAGGCATCATGGCGACCTTCCATGGGAGTCGGGCCCACTTGATTGGCCTCGCCCTCAAGATAAATATCATACCAGTGAAGGCAGACGATCCCTTTGGGAACACCAATGGTAATTTTCTCTCGTTCAAGAACAGGGCCCTGCTCAATATGGTATTCATAATAGGCGTGGACAGGGAATTTTTTTGCCGGTATTTTTCCTTTATATCCAATCCTGATCAGTTCATCTTCAAACCGGATCCCTTTGATATCCGTCCTGTCATAAATCCAGTGCTTATCCAGGGAGTTTGCCCATACGCCGGAGCACATCATTGCCGGTGCAAACCGTGTTCCCTCTTCATTGGTCCAGGCAACAATGGTCATGGGATGCTGGGTCTGGATGTTGTTTTCATGAAGAACCCGCAAAACTTCTAAGGGACCCATAACGCCTAGAATGCCGTCAAAGCGCCCGCCTTTGGGCTGGGAGTCAATATGAGAGCCGCTCATAACGGTTGCAAGATCATTGTTCAGACCATTGCGTTTTCCAAAAATATTACCCATTTCATCGATGCTGACGTCAAGCTCAAGCTCTTTTAACCATTTTACAAACAGATCCCGGGCCTGTTTGTCTTCATCTGACAGGGCCAGGCGCTGGACACCGCCATTGGG
>Ga0180007_10004988_pt1 | contig 13783 bp, 5 predicted proteins | sample MM_PC_MetaG_FD_121122 | JGI IMG/M metagenome (GOLD analysis project Ga0180007, IMG submission 121122) | Groundwater microbial communities from the Aspo Hard Rock Laboratory (HRL) deep subsurface site, Sweden - MM_PC_MetaG | ecosystem: Environmental > Aquatic > Deep subsurface > Groundwater... | reverse complement strand
GAGGCCTGGGTGTTTTGATTGAGCGACTGGCTTTCGGATCCCCCTGCAATGATCAGTGTAGGGGCATCGTTCACCGGATTCAGAACGATAAGCACATCCTTGGAAACAGTTCCAGGCGTTGTTGTACTGTCGCCGATACTGTTGCCCAAGTCGCTGACAACCATGTGCAGCGTTCGGCTATTGTCGTCAATGCTATTACTGTTCGCGTCCGCAGCGCCGATGTATTTGAGAGTGCCCAAGGCCGCATTGACGGCGGATACCGTACCGTGGATCGTAATGGCTCCAGTTCCGCTGTCCCCAGAGGTGACGCTCACTCCGGTCGTTGTCATGATCAGCATTCCGCTTGGGATGCTAAGTGCAACTTCCACCGTTCCTGTTCGGGCATCCACGTCGGCGATTCTCAACGTGTTGCCGCCGGTGAAGCTGAACTGCACGTCTTCGGTGGCCGTCACGGAAGAGGGGCCACTGGCCGTGGGTGCGTCATTGACAGGGGTGATAGCGCCAATCGTAATCGTCTGGGTCGCGGTCAGAGGCGTGGTGGTCCCGGTACCGCTGTTGCCCAGGTCGTTGACCGTTACGGTCACGGTTTCGGAAGTGTTGGTGTCATCACCCGGAGTAAAGCTCAGTCCGTTGAGCGCCGCGTTGACGTTCTCCAATGTGCCCTTGATGGTCACCGAGGCGGAAGAATCGGCACCGGCCGTAATGGTTACGTTGCTGGTGCTGCCCAAGGTGACGATGCCGTGGGTCGTACCATTGGGCACGGCGATGGTCACCGAAACCTGGCCACGATTTGTACCGCCCTCATTGCGCGAGGCCTCGACGTCTCGGACCACTACCAGACCTGCCGCAACATTCGAAATGACCAGCGCGCTTCCTTCCGTGACCACGCTGTTGATGGTTTTATCGCCACTGATCGTGGGTGTATCATTTACAGGCGTGACGGCTGTGCTGATGGTGTTGGTAGTGCCGGAGATGGCCGTGGTTCCTCCATTAGCACTACTGTTTACGGTGCTGCGGGTTTCAGCTCCTTCAGTGGTGGTACTGAAAGAGCCCGTATAGGTATTGTCCACTGCCCTTATGGTCAGCGCAGGAGGCGTACCGTTATAATTTGCTGCCGGAACAAAACGGATTTGCGTGGTCGCGGAAAGAGCCAATGCCGTGGCGTCATCCGCCACAGTGCCAATGGCCTTCCAATTGCCGTCGGTGGAATACTCCCAGACGCCCTGGGTTCCTGCGTTGGCGGAATTACCGACGATGAGAACGCCAGCCAGACTGGAGCCTGAATCCACATCCTGGAAATTCAAGCCAGCCAGAGTATTGATCACTGCCCCGGTCGGATTCGAGGTGTCTTCCACCGTACTGGTCAGGGTCAGGTTGCCCGTTCCGGTCGGTGCGTCATTCAGGTCAGTGACAGTGATCTGGGCAGTGTCCGTGGCCGTGGAAAAGGCGCTGGTCTGAGTATCGTTGGCGGTGGTGTTTGCCTTGGTTCCAAAGTTGCCCGAGGTCTGATCCCAGGCCTTGTAGGAGATGGTCGCGGTGCCGCCGTTTTTGCCATCCGGAACGAAACGGATGAAATCGGTGGATCGCAGCAGTAGTGCGCTGGTGGTGGAAACCGTACCAACGTCGCTCCACGTGGATCCATTGGTGGAATACTGCCATTTTCCGGTGGCCGCGTTGGTCAGTCCGGTAATGGCGATGCCTTCCACGGCCCCAGTGTCTACATCATCTATACTGGTACCAACCAAGCCGCTTACAGTGGTAGTCACATAGGGAGCAGCCAAATCTTCGCTGACGGTGCCGAGGTTTGGACTTTGTGAGGTCAGTTCTGGACGATCGTTGATCTGGGTCACCGTTACGCTGGCCGTGCCGGTCACGGTCTGGGTGGCATCGCCGCCTGCTCCATCCGCGTCATAGGTGATGGTCAGGTCGCGGGTGACGGTCGCCGGGTTGGCCGTATCGCTACTGCTAAAACCGATGGCGCGAATCAGAGCCTGAACCTCCGCATCGGAAGTGACATTGCTGTTGAAGGTGATGAGCAGTGTCTGTCCAGATACGCCGTTCTTGGTGTTGTCGATGGTTCCGATCTGAACGCCGCCAAAGGTGACCGAGTTGCCGGACACGCCGATCTGACCCGCTCCCAAGCCAGCATTGATTACGGACAGAATATCGCCAGCCTGCGCATTGGTGATGGCAATTTCAAGCGTACCGCCATCCAGTGATGGCGTGAGTGTTGTCGCATCTTTGAGGTCCGAATCGGAAAAGACCACCGTGCTGCCGATGGCTACCGGAGATGCGTCTTCCACATATTCCGTGGTGCCGAAGATGCTGGGGGTCAGAGTTGGAGCGTCGTTGACCGCAGTCAGGTTGATTTTGAAATGGCCCGAAGGTTCGGTCATGCCAGAGGCGTCGGAAATTGTGAAACCAAAGCCATCTTCAAAGTTATTGAGGTGTGGGTCCGAACCGTTGTGTGTGTACTTGAGATATCCAGCCTGAATGTCCGCCAAGGTAAAAGACGCACCCGTCCCCAAAATGGTGATAACCCCATCCTTCTCCAGATACAGGGTGCCGTGTTGTACAGGTGGCGTTGTAACTCGATACTGGGTCTGCAAGGCGCTGTTGTCGGAATCGATATCGGAGGTGGTCCCTGACCCAAGGTATGCGGTGGTGATTGTATAGCTGGCTCCTTCAGTCACCGTGATTGCTTCATTCTTGTATACTATCGGCGGATCGTTCACCGGCAGGATGTTGATGGTTACCGTGGCGCTGTTGCTGTCTTGATTCACAGGAGTGGTAGTGGCGTTGTCGTTTAAACCCCAGCTGAAATTGTCCAAAGTCTGATCCGAGCCGTCTTGCACGTAACGCAATCTGCCGCCATCTAACTGGGCCTTGGTGAAAATGTATCCCGATCCGTTCAGGTCAGAGGCGCCCAGGATTTTGTCAAAGGTGCCATCATTGTTGGTATCCACCTCGATCCGGCCATAGGAGGGCAAGGTTTTGATAAAATAGGTGGCCATGGCCAGATCGTTGTCCGAATCGCTGGCAGACAGGATCGAAGCGTTCAGCACCTGGATGCGTCCGGGATTGTCGTCAGGTTGTCCGGACAAGGAGGGCGCCCCCTCTTCCACGGTAAAACTCGTGTCGGACGCGGTAGGCGCGTCATTCACGTTGTTGATGGTAAAGGTAATGGTCCGCGTTGGGCTTTGAGCCACATTTCCCTTGGTGATCTGAATACTGTTGGTGTCGCCATCGGTCACCGTGGCATAATTTCTTTCGGAGACTGCATTGCCACTGATAACGACATCGCCCACTTCGACCACGCCGCCATCAATCAGATATACGGAAATGCTGACGCTTCGCTCCTCTGACGCCGGGTCATGAAAATAGGCGATTTTACCGTCGGCGACATCCTGGGCGGAAAAACGGGCATCTTGCGCCAGGGCCACCCAAGACGAGGACGTGTCATTCCATTGTTTGATGGAACCAGCCGTTCCAGGAGATTGTGCCAACACATAGTAGAGCTCGGACGGGCCGCTCTCCACGTCATGGGCCTGAACATTGGCGGTGGTCAGTTTTACGGCGTTGCTGACATCTGTAAGATCGAAAGAATCCGCATCCCCACCTGCGGTGTTGTGCTCCAGAAGCGTGGCTCCACCGCTGGTCTGCGTGATGGTCGGGGCGTCGTTGACTGGAGTGATGGTCAGGGAAATGCTCGAAGAACCGCTAACCGTGCCGCCTGTCCGTGAGACGGTGAAGGCGTCGGCATAGGCATGACCGCTTGGCTCCGTGCCGTCATGCACGTAGACTACCGCGCCGGTATCAATGTCCGCCTGAGCAAAAGTGCCGCTCAGGCCAAGAGCCACTCCATTGAAATACAGCGTGCCATGGTCCGGAAGGTCGGTCAGGGTGTAACTTTCCGAATTGTTCAGAATCGTGCTGGTCACGGTTGTAAACAGCCCCTCCGGAGTCAATCCCGTCAGGGTGCCGCCAGGACCTCCCCCACCCGTGTAGGTTCCGGCGGCGATGGTGATATCCAGAGTGCCAGAACTGACTCCGCCATCGCCGTCATTGATTCGAAAATTGAAGCTATCAGGCGTATCCGAGGCAAAAATGCCGCCGTCGATATGGAAGGTCAGATGATTTGCGTCAAGATCGGCCTGAGTAAAGGTGGAGCCAACACCGATCTGTATGCCATTGAGGTATAGGTCACCGTAGGCAGGATTGCTGCTGACCGTGTAGACACGCTTGCTGTCCGGGCTATCCGGATCAGTGGCCGTGAGATACGCAGTGGTGATCGCGGGATTGGGCGTGGTCGTGTTGACGGGCAATGTTTGGGTTTCAGGAGAAGGCGGATCATTTTGCGCTATGATGGTTATAGTTACGGCACTGCTGGCCGTGGTGGGCGCCAGGGTTGTATGTCCATCTGTGGCCGTGACCGTAAATGTGGCCGACGGATGTGCGCTTGGTTCCGCACCCGTGGAGATGAAACGCAGTGGATGCGCGAGAAGAGCAGCCTGGGTCAGCGCGGTGCCGGCAGTCACGTCCACATATGCGCTTCCATTCCAATATTGGAGTTTGCCAACGGCTGCGTCGGGCAACGTGTTTATGGTCAGGGTCATGAGATTCGCATTTCCATCGGCGTCACTCAGTCCCAGGTTGAGTTCCGTGTAGGTTGCCGGGCCGGAAACGTATTCCAAAACGGATTGGGACGCACCGGTGATGGCAATCTGGGCGTTCACATCGTGAATTTGGATCGGAAGACTCACGCTGGAGATGACTCCACCTGCGCCGTCACGCACGGAAAAACTCACGCTATCCACTTGGTCGAGCGAAAGTTCGCTGGCGGTATGCCGGTAACTGATCGTGCCCGAGATAATGTCAGCCTGGGTGAACAACGAGCCAACCAAAACCGGAATGCCGTTTTTGAGCAGTTGTCCATGGGTGGGCAGGACCTCGACACGGTAGGTGAGCTGTTCGGAAGCGTTGTCCGGATCAAGCAGGGGGAGGGTCGCGGTAGTGATGACCGCGGTTGCGCCTTCGTTCAGGTCAAGCTGTACCGGAGTCAACGTCGGTGCATCATTGCGCGCGGCTACGTTGAAAGTCGCATCAATGGACGCGTCGCTGATGCTCGTGCTCCCCCCGCTGGAAGTCACTGCCAGCGTGCCTCCCGCGCTGCCGGAGCTTGCGTCCCAAACACGGTAAGACAAGGTGGCCTTACCGGATTCCTGGGAATCGATACCGCTGTTGTCGACCACAAAACGGACCAGGGCATCATGGGGGATCAGGATGGCTTCACTGATGGACGGGGTAAAGGCATTCCAGGTCGAACTGCCACTGAGTTGGTATTGCCACGTTCCGGTCATACCGTTGGTGGTACTGCTGGCATAAGCGACGAGGCCCGGCGTGGTGTCGGTGCTGTCCACATCGATGACCAGGGAGGCCCTGCTCACTGACTGAAGCAAAGTGGAGGCCAGGACGCCTGGATTCTCGGCATCGGATGCATTTTCAGGGATCGGCGTAGTCACCACAAGGCTCGCCGCCGTGCCCACCGGTGCGTCGTTGGTACCGTGGATGCTGACAGTGATCACGGCGTCAGAGGTTAACCCATTCGCATCCCGCATGGTGTAATTGAAATTTTCAGTCAGGCTCTGCCCCGCGCCCAGGGTCTGCACCGACAGACTGTTGTTATCCAGCGTATAGGTATAGTCGCCGTTCGCAGCCAAATTCAGCTTCCCATACGTACCTGTGAGGGCGGTGCCCACAATCCCGACGGCCCCTTCTCCGACCGTGTCGCCCAGGCGGACGGCGGTGACGGTCTTGGTGTCACCGATATCCATGTCGGTGTCGTTGCTCAGGACATTGCCCGTGGGTGTGACATCCGTGTCTTCCGTGGCGCTGATGTCATCAGCCACGGCGACCGGGGTGTCGTTGACGGAAGTGACGACGACTGTGGTCGCGCTGTCCGTGACGGTGGTGGAGCCATCATTGACGGAAATCGTAAAGGTGGTTGTTTCCGTGCCGCCCGGTGCGACATGATTTTCGGTCGGCGTAAAAACCAGCCCCCGAACAGCAGCCTGGGCCTGGTCTGCAGTGCCGGTGAAAGTGTAGACGCCCGTGCCGGCATCGAAGCTGCCTGTGCCCAGATTGGACAAAGCGCCTTTCGCGGCCGTATCAAGTGTGATCGTCACGGTCTGACTGTCGCTGTCATCCGCGTCGGTAATGGTCACGGAGGAGAAGGGAGTGGTGGTGGCGGTATCGTTGATATTCGTCGTCGCGGTGATGCCTCCCAGTACCGGCGTGGCCAGCAGGTCGCGGTAGCCATCCGCGTCCACGGCCCTCGTTTCCACGTCGCCGACCCGGTATTCCAAAATCCAATCCCCACCCTTCTCCGCCGCGCCAGTGGCGTCGGAGGAGGCAGCTACATCGACGCCGGTGAGGCGGGCGAGCTCGCCAATGAAGGCCTGCCCCTTTTCACTCTGGGCCACGTCGCACCCGTAAAGCAGCATATCGCCATTTTCGCTGAAGGAGCTGCTCCACCCCGCGACCTGACCGGCACGTTCGGACAAGGTTGCGTCATTCAAAATGGCCGTGCCCAGGCGGACCTCTCCGTCGCTGCCGTGGGAAAAAACATGCAAGGCGTCCACCTGCCCGTATGCGGACAAGGCTTGGCTCAAGGCCGTGATACCATCGGCATCAGCGTCCAGGCGGATGATAACGGCATCCTGACTCAGATTTTTTTCGATCTCAGCCGGGTTATGTACCGATGCGTCGATTACAAATATTTCCACGAGTGGGGCTTCAGCTAAAGACAAGTCCTGTCCGCCCTGCTCTGCCGGTTCCGCATCGTGCCTGGCTTCTGCGGCGCCAGCGTCATCCTGGACATAGGCCAAACCCGGAAACTCGGCGTGCACGCCTGCGTCATCATGAATATGGTCGGAGGTATCGGCCGTGGATGCGTCAAACAAAAGGCGCGGTTCCAGCTGGAAAAAAGAATGACTCATGGCTGTTCTCGTAATGTACGTTTGATGCTTTTGGCCGGACGGCCTGTTTTATGATTTGATCTGCCTGCAAAAATCACTGGACGCGTAGTGTTTGCCTCCTGCAACTCACTCGGTATCCTCCGACGAGGCCTGGCTTGTGGTGGACACGGATCATTGGACCGAAAAAAGGTTGATCCATTTCTAAGCCTTGGCGCAGAAACGCGACAATTACGGGTTCGCCCTCAGCTTTTAATCGGCCCCTATCTTCTCATGCACATGACGCTGCACCCGTAAAGCACAAGCGTTCCGCCCAAGGCCATGCATGAGGCGGTGCAGCCCAGACAGCCTCCGATCCCTGCAAGGATGGTTACATATGGAAATAGCCTGTATATACGTTCAGGTAACCAGCATCTCATGCGTATCCTCCAGTTTCGTTTTCGGTTTGGGGTCTGCCCGCAGCGTCAGGGAAAGTGGCAAGCAAGAGTGTACAAATGGCCATGGCAAGCCTGGAACTGCTCATGAACATTGATGCGCGCTGAAGGGGCGTTCACATCTAGAGTGAAATATTAAAAAAGGATGTGCATGCCATCTTGCGCGCAAACTGTGCCCCCCCATGCCTGCGCACGCGACTGTCCGGGGCAGGCCTCATTACCCGGAATTAGTCAAAGCTACCCTGATTCGGCGCGGTGGCGAAGTCGGTCGACTGCGTAATTACTACGAAGACTGGCTCTGCAGATAAACGAATGCGGATGTTTTGCCTGGGCAACGGTAGGCAGACTAAGCGCCAGGAATTCACAAGTCTCTGACTCAAACCCATGGCCAGTCTGAGGGGGCGCGCCTTGTAATGCCGCGTCCAGTACTGACCGGACGCGGCATTTGATGGAATCACCAACTGTAGGCAAAGCCTGCGCTGAAGGCAGCGTTATCGAATTCTGTGGGGGAAAAACTGGCCGCTGCTTTCATGACAGTATTGGGGGAAAGCCGCACGCTGCCGCCGATGGCGATTCCTGTTTCGTCACCGTAGTAGCCAGTGCCCGCACCCAGAGAGAAGGTTTTGTCCTGTTCGACCTGAGGAATTGTCGCCATGCTTGCTGCGATGGCCACGCCCCTGTTCAACTGCCCGTAGTTGACCGCGTCCCAGCGACTCTTGCCATCAGCCACTCCGGTCACCCTTACAGGATCGCCGTTTGAAGATTTGCCAAAGGTCGCCCCTCTGTCGTCCAGGGTCAAACTGGTGGATTGCGTTCCACCGCTAATGACGGTCTTGCGTTCGGTGATGACCATGCCATGAGTATTGCCCATACCATTGGTCAAGGTCATGGCTGACGAAGCTTCTGTCGCAGGTCCGTTAGCAATTGCGATGCGGCCATTGCCATCGACAACAGCGTGGGGAGCGGTCTGCCCTTTGTTGACGATGGTCATGTGGCCGGTGGTTGCCCCTGCGTTCGACAGTATGCTTTGGCCGCTATTGACGGAGGTGGTCGCCACGGTGTTGGAAGTGTAAACGAGACGACCGTTAATATATGTATTGCCATTGATAAGGGTGTCGCCTTCCAGACGATTGACGTAACTCGCTCCAGCCAGGTTGGCGCGACTCGCTTCATCGCCAACACCATTGAGTTGAGTGTTCAGAGTTGCAGCGTCTGTACCCAACGTGCTTGCAGTGCTGGTCGTGGTCAGCCCGTTTGTTCCCGATCCAATACTGGCACTGCCTTGCTGAACAGCTACGTGGCTGTTGCCGCCCTTAAGATCGACAGTCGTACCTGCGAATGTATTGCCTATAGTGTTTGTCGAGTTGGTGGTGCCTACTCCGATATTGTTGCGCTTGGCCTCGATAGAGTTTGTACCCGTAGCGGCATTCGCCTCCAGACGATTCTCGCCATTAACACCCAACGCGCTCATGACGTTGTTACCCGTAACCGCGGTGATGGCGTTGCCGGTGCCGCCTGTGATTGTATTCTGGGTAGTGGCGTTCAGGGTGTTGGTCGAACCGTTCAGAGTGTTTACAGAACTGCCTAAGGTGCCAATGGTATTCGTCGCGCCCAAGATATTGACTGCGCTCGATTGATTTCCAATAGTCGTCGTTGCCGTGCCGCTGACATTGATGTCGGTCACGCCGGTCAGCGTCGTCGCGCCGGTGCTCGACAGAGCGCCCGTATTGCTGATCCCATTGGTTGTCGTTACACCCGTCACGGCCAGACTATTGTTTATGGTGGCCGCGCCCGATACAGCCAACGTCCCGCCGACAGTCGCCGCGCCCGTGGCACTGAGTGTGTCCGTCGAGATGTTGCCCGTGTTCGCGATTCCGTTGGTATTCGTCGTGCCACTGAGGGATGCGCCGGATATCGGCCCTGCATTCGTGATGCCTTGATTTAAATTGTCGAAACCAACTGCATAATCACTATGTATTAACACGAAACTCAATAACAAAAAAGTCAAAAAATAAAATTTTAAACACCTTTCCATGATAATTTGCATCGTAATCCTCTTTTTTATAGTCAATTATATTTTTACAAAAAAACAAAATTCTTCATGTTACTGGATCAGCTCTTTTTTTATAGCAATGCATCCAGTTCCAGCTGGCATCAAAAAAATTCTCAGCGTAGGTCCTCCATCCAAAACAATAATCTGACTTGATAATTTTCCGACTCTGTGCAGCTCAGAGTATTGTTGCTGAGCGACGAGCTCACTTTTCTGAGGCCAATATACTACCGTTTCATAGATACCGCCACAGCCATTGACTTGATTTGGGGCAAAACTGGAACTTGCGTAAGCCAGAATGTTTCCGGGTTGCTGTATTTCCATGGACAGCGAAACCATCATATTGTCAGGGTCTGGGGAGGGAATGAAAAAATGCCCGCCTACAGTACTGATGTCACCCGTCAAAAACGTGACCACTTGCTCTATACGCCCCAAACATTTATGCACTCCAGCAGACTGTGCGTACTGAACAAAAGCGCTTGATGGAGAATCTACTCTATTTTTAGGAGCTGATTCTGAAATGTCAGTTTTTTTTGGCTGACTCGGATCCAATGTTTTATTTTTTATCCCATCTTGAGCATGGCAAGCAGTAGAGAGTGCAGATAGAATAATAATTAAAAGAGAATAAATAGTTATTTTAAAAAAAAATTTACTCTTGTTAAAATACATTGTTTTTTGCAAAACTCCTCCATTTTAAATTTCGTATTATTTTGAACAATGAAATATAATTACGTGAAATAAATATTTAAGATATGATATTTTAAAAATTTCATTCGAAATCATTTAAATCATTAATAACTTTACACTAAAATAAAATAATTCGGAAAGAGATTATAATACTTACAAAATACGTAATTTGCCGAGAACGCAAAAGTAAGATTTGCTACAGATTTCAATAACTCGCAGGAACGACCTTACGGCCATCCCACATATTGCGCTCGACATTCTCATCGGCGCAACAGAACAGAGCACCATTGAACCAGTCGGTACTAAAACTGCTGCGTGGCATCAGCGGATATTGAAAAAATATGTAAGGAAGGTATGGAAAGAGATAATCAATAACTGAGTGGTCCGAAGTTTCCCAGCAGGTCAATGTCAGTAGTATATACGCAATTCATGCGGGAAAAATTGCCATGAACTAATAAAAATCAGTCCAGGATTTAACGTGAAACCTTAAAAAATTTTAAACGATATTTAAAGCCATATATAATACTATTGAACAGGTTTTATAACGCCTTTTCGATGAGATAAGAGGGGCTTATTCACCAGCAGTTTTATACGATTTTGTTATCCCGAATATTGGCATTATAAACTCAAATCTAGCGCTGAAATCATGGCTAAATCAGGACCTAAAATTGTGATCATTTTTCTACCTATTCTGGGCGCAATTGCAGCGCCATAATCAGTGAATTTTTAAGTCTCTTGAATAAGCGATTTTTTGATTCAAGCATGCTTGGTATTCCAATGCTTTTTGCCCCTATTTTGGATCAAGCCGGATTATCCTTTTTTTCCTATCGCTTTTGGTCGAACAGATGCGGGTAAAGACTTCCCATCGCGCCTCCTGAATGAGCCTTAAAAAATGCATGCAGTCGGTTCTCTTTGTGACTAACCGATCATCCCAAAACGCCCCGAGCTTGCCCGGTGAATGGGAGGAACCTTTCCAAGTCTTTGGATGCCTATAAAAAAAAACCATTCTGGACTACGATGATACGCCAACTTTAAAAGGCTCATATTGGCAGCGACTCTTCACTCTTCAAAATCAATTCGAGCTTTGCGAAAGGGTTTTGATGAACTACTGCGTAACGCACAGGATATTTCAGGTTGTTGGCCAAAACATGAGTCATCGTGCGGCGATAAGTCTGGATCGTTATTTGATCCGTGCCCTCAGACTTGGTAGTGAAGCGTACAGGGGTATGCGGCGTAGGTTCGCATAGATTTTCAGCAAGCAGGTAGGGAGGCCCCAAGATATTCTGACGAGGGCCCCTTCGTGCCCAAATATGCCAAGCAGAGCGTTCTTGGCATATTTGCGGGGCCCAATGGCCAACTCTGACTGCCGGAGGCTTAAACAGCCATTCTGAGAGCTTCTGGGTTGCCTGCGGCGCCACAGACTGTTTTCGGTGAGACCAGGGTCGCCTCTTGGTTAATCCAGTGGCTCAATGGCCCGTGGAGTTGCCCCCGACAGGTTGGATTGAATGGCTATCGGTGTATCGGCCTGCGGTTCTTTGCGGAGATAAGATCTGAATTGGCTTTTCCATGACTTTATCCAAGTCTACCCATGATTTTTTGTGGGCTTTGTTTGGCGGGGAAAAATCTGGATAGGTTCGGCCTGTTTTTTTTTGCGGAGGTACCAATGAATTCTGGGCGCGCTTTGGACAGAGAATTTTGGGGGTGGCCATGGAACCGGTTGAGCAAGTGTTGCGAAGGTCTTGCCCGCAAGATTGGAGCGTGCAACACTCATCTTAACATCACCTTGTACCACAAATTGTCAAAAAAGTTGTTTTTTAAGGTCATTACCCCTAATTTTTTTGACTTTTTCATCTCATTTACGCATCGTAGAATCTAACGAATCGGAGACAAAAAATGCTCAGTAAGAGTTCCTTAAAAGACCGGAATTTGAATGTCAGAGTATCAAGTGAACAGTTGCTTGTTATTGACGCCAAGGCTTGCCTTTCTGGCACGACAAGAAGCAATTTTGTTATCAACATGATCAACGAGCGTTGGGCAACCAGACTCGCCAAAGCTCATCGACCGTATGTTTCAATCGCTGGAAATTTACTGGAAATTTCCAAAAAAATTAAATCCCTTCAAAGCCGCAAAATTTGGTCAGATATTGATCAGCGAGAACTGGATATTGTGGTTGTGAAATTAAATGATACGCTCACGAATTTGATCAACAGGATTGCCGCAGACCAAGAGGTGGATTTAAATGATCGTAACGAGAAAGAGACTTTCGAATAGCCGTTCACAGGGCGTCAATCTCATGCGTTATGTACTGCGTGAAAATGGCGGAATTTCTAAAGGATTTTTTAATTCCATGTTTCAGGAAGAACGGCAATTCTATGCCGAAGTAGAAGCGACTATTTTTCGCGCTCAGTATCTTGAAAAACCTGTTACTCACTTTGTCATAAGTTTTCTTGAAAATGAGAAAAAAAAGGCTTTCGAAAACGTAACACAAATTGCACAGCTTTTCTTGAAAAAAATGGGTTATGATGCTGCCCTTGCAGCTTATGGAGCACACGACGATACTGACCATTTTCACATCCATCTTGCAGTAGTCATGGCAGACCTCAATCGGATGAGATCACTCAATCAAGAGGGGGTTGTTCGTGAACTCATGAAGGCCACTTCGGCCCTCTGCAAGGCGTTTAATTTTTCCTCGCCACTCCATGACTACCGAATGGTGCTGCTTGGGATCAAAACTTGTTTCGAAAATACTGACTGGGACATCATCCATGAAACCCTTGAAACAATGTCCGTTCAGATTGAAAATAACTCCGACAAGACAGGGTATGTTTTAAAGACCGGACGCTGGGATGTTGAACTTGGGGCAGTGAGCGGTTTTCCAAGTGCGGAGCGATATTTCCAGCAGATGGGACCGGTCCCTTCCAAGTCCAAGAAAACTCTGCCCGAGAAGCCAAATTATTGGGTCATGAAAAAGGCTGCACTGACGGTGATCTTCAAGGAAAAGCGCAAAACTACTGAAGATTTCGACAAGCGGCTTGACGTGGCGGAGATGTATGCTCGCTGTCGCGAGGATGAGGAGAAGGCTTGGGCAGAGATGGAAGTTGACGCTCTTGTGTACGGCCGTGATGAGGCGACGGAAATTCTTCAGTTTTATTCCTCGGTAATCAAAAGCATCACTCAGAAGGCATGGAATCAGCGATGGAAGGAGATCGAATCCGCCCTTTGGGACTGGACGATGCGCAAGGATCGCTCTGAAGAGTGCTTGGCGCGGCTTCAAGTGATCCCGACAAGGTCTCAACCGAACAATCATACACCTTTCAAAATAAAGTAAACTCGACTTTCGGGGTTAGCCATTAGCAGCTAACAACCTTTGTTCATTGAAAATATAATCGAAACTGCGCCCCAAACTGCGTATTACGTCTCGGAAAGCATCAAGCAGTATGCGTTCGACCTGGTTCTGGGCTTCGCCAAGTTTCTTCAGTTTTTCCAGGGTGATGCCTAGGATTTGGCACAGCGCTTTGACGAGCGTGCAGTCCTCAGCCTCTTCGCAGCAACGATGGAACAGCAGACCGAGGGTTCTTGGATCTTCCGTCCTGCGCTTCTCGATGCTCAGAAAAATGTACCGGGTCATCACGATGGTC
>Ga0180007_10004987_pt1 | contig 13786 bp, 15 predicted proteins | sample MM_PC_MetaG_FD_121122 | JGI IMG/M metagenome (GOLD analysis project Ga0180007, IMG submission 121122) | Groundwater microbial communities from the Aspo Hard Rock Laboratory (HRL) deep subsurface site, Sweden - MM_PC_MetaG | ecosystem: Environmental > Aquatic > Deep subsurface > Groundwater... | reverse complement strand
TTGCCCAGGGGGCGGCAGATGTTTCGCGTGACGAACAGGCCAAAGCCAAGGGAGGTCAGCAGCGCCAGAGCCGAGGCCACGAGCAGCAGCTGCCTGTCCTGCCGGGCCTGGGGCAGGGCCTGGGCCACAAAGGCCTCGGCCTCGGTGCGCTCGCGCGCCTGCATGGCGTCCAGCGCAGCCTCCACGCGCTGCTGCGCTTCCCGCGCCTCGCGCATGGACAGGGCCATGGCGCCCATGCGCATGTCCGAGGACAGGAGCTCCAGAACCTTGTCGTGGCGCTTAAACCAGGCCGCCCAGGCGTCTTTCAGCTCCAGCCAGACCGGGTCGCCGTCCTGGACGTCGGCAGGGGGGTCTGCGCTCGGGGTGGCCGGGGCGTCAGCCTTGGGCTTCGCCTTGACCTTGGCGTTTTCCTGAGCCGACGGCAGGGCCTCGTAGGCGGCGAAAGCAGCCTGGGCCAGACCCCGGTATTTCTCCATGTTCTTCTTCTGGCGGGCGATCTCGACAGGGTTCTCCGAGGTCTCCTCAATGAGCAGGGTGCGCTCGGCGCGCTGGATGGCGGTGAGCGCATTGCGCAGGGTGCCCAGGGTCTCCAGGGCGGGCATGTGGTCTTTGGCGGTCTCGGTCAGGGCGGCCTCTGTACGCAGGAGGCCCACATAGCCCCCGGTGGTGATGGCCAGGGTCAGAATCGAGGCTGTGGCGAGCCCAAGGGCGATCTTGCCCCAGACGGGTATGTTGCGCATGTGTTCTGCTCCGGGTGGGAGTTTCCGGCGGGTGGTGCCCCGCCTGGAGACCCGGCATACCCCGGACCGTAGCGGCGCGGGTGCCCTGCCCGTGAAAGATTGGTGACGGCTTGGTGACGGGAAGGGTGGCGCGGAAGGTGACGGGGAGGGAAGGGGATTGCCCCGGCTGGACGAAACAAAGGGCGGCCGCTCTGGATGGAGCAGCCGCCCTCTGGTCTGATTCAGGCGAAGCCACACGCCGGGGAGTGCGCTGGCTGGCCCGGCTGGCCGGTTTTTTGGCCTGGCCTATACGCCCAGATTGGCGCCGAGGGCCAGGGCGGCAGTCAGGCACATGCCGCGTTTCAGGGCCACGGAAAAGGCGTCGTCCTTGCTGCAACAGGTCTCATCGATGGTCACGATGTCGATGGTGCTGCCGGGATGGTGCTTGCGCGCGGACAGCTCCGGCACATAGGTGCCTTCAGCGGTCAGATAAGCATAAGGCCGCAGCTCCCAGCCGTTGTGCAGCTCAACCTTGCCGGTGTACATCCTCTTGCGTTGTGCGTTCATGATAGCCCCCCGTGAATACAACATTTTGTTCGGCGCATAGAAACGATCGATACAGACTATCAAAGGCTGTCTCAAACATACCGCAAAAGATCGTTTGGGTCCAGGGGGGAGGCATACATTTCTGCCTCGTTTTGCCCCCTGAATTTCGCGCGCGCATCAAAATCAGAGGGTTGGGCCGAAAGTATTTTTGGGGGGGCAAGCGAGCTTCTGCCGCTTGGTCCAGGCCTGCTGCGCACAGCGTCAATACGGCATCGAGGACCTCTATGGAGAGCCCCGGGAAGAGCTGTTCCGCAGCTTTTGCGAGCCCGCGAAGCCAGGCCCGCCTGCTGGCAGATACTGAACGGTGAGAGGGAGATACAGGCGAAGGGGAAGGGCGTGGGCTTGATGAGAGGCTGTCGGCTGAATCCCACCGGACCTGACGACCCGGCCCTGACGACCCGACCCTGACTGCCCGGCCCTGATCGCCGGGACAAAGCCGAGGATCAGGGCCGGAGCCGTCCGGCCCGAACAAACGTGATGCGGGCTAGTTGCCCCCGCCCATGAGGGCGTCGAGCACGCTGATGAACGCGCCGGGGCTGGCGTGCACGCCCGCGGAAACCGAGGTCTTGGTGGACGTGGTAGTGCTGCTGGTGGAGCTGCCGCCGGGGAAGTAGCTGGTGCTGCTCTTGGTGTGGCTGGAGCCGGAGGAGCCCACATCCCAGGTCTTGCCCACGCTGGGCCAGGTGGTCTCGCCCAGGGCGCGCATGGTCTCCTGGCGGGTTATGTCCTGCGCGCCCTTGTCCGGTGCGTCACCGCCGGTGACGGCGTCTGCGTTGGGGGCGTTCAGGGGCGTGTTGTCCGCCACCGGGGCCTGTGCGTTCATGCCGCCGACGGCCCATTCGCCGCGTCCCACGCGGTGGCCGGAATAATGCCCCGTGGCGGTGCGGCCGTTCTGCCTCGCTCCCAGGGTGAACCCGCGCGTGACGCCGCCGGTTGCGGTCTCGCGGGCCGGGTCCGGCACCACGGAGAAGCTCGCGCCGGTGTCCGGGTTGCTCCAGGTGGAGGTCTGGCCGCTGCGGGTGCCTTCCAGCGCGTTCTCAAGCATCTGCTGGTCACTCACGACCATGAGTTCCAGGGGCGAGACCCCGCTGGCCAGCGCCTGCCGCACATGCTCCGTCGTGGCCCTGGACGGGAAGCCGCCCGTGGGGGTCAGGCGCAGGCTCACGGTGGAGGGCGAGAGCACGTATGCCTCGCCGGTGTCCTCCTGGCTGTTCATGGACATGACGCCCGCGTTGGCGCCCATCCAGCCGTTCTTGAAGAATTCATTGGACTGCACGCCCTGGTTCAGCGCGTTCAAGAGCACCTTGTTGGCCTGGTACTGGCGCTTGATGAGCACGTCCTGCTGGCGGTAGCCGTCCTGCTTGAGGGTCAGGATGTGATCCTGGTTGCGAGCCAGACTCACCTGGCAGGGGGAGGTGCAGGTGGGCTTGCCGTCCACCAGCACGCTGGCGCCGCCGGGATCGGTGGAAACGGGCACGGTCTGCATGGCGATCTGCGGGGCGCAGGCGGCGAGCAGCAGGCTGAGCAGCGGGGCGGCGAACCTGGTGGTGGCGATTCTGGTGGCAGAACGCTTGGCCTGTCTTGTCGATACTGTCATGGGGAGCTCCTCAAGGCGCAAGGTGCGGCGCCGGTATTGTTGTGCGCCATATGTATCACAATGCCAGCAACGAGGCTACCCCGTGCGGCCAGCTTCGCCCCCTTGCCCGGAGCCAGCCCTGCGGGCTATGCAGGCAGGCAGGAAGGGAGGCGGCATGACCCAGGACGGCAGGGAGACATCGGCGCTGCAGGCGCTGGCGGACAAGATCAAGGCTGTGCTGACCCGCGGGCTCGCGCAGGATCAGGCCACGCTGGACATGGTGCTCGTGGCCCTGGGCGAGACCGAGGCCAGGACCGCGCTAGACCTCCTGGCGGCGGACCCGGAGGCCTCGGAGCATGCGGCGCTCCTGGCGCTCCTGCTCTCGCCCGATACCGCGCTGCGACGCGAGTTGGAGCCCGCGCTCTGCCAGGCGGAGCTGGACGCGGCTGGCGCGGAAGCCCTGGCGGACCTGGTGGCCGAAATGCTGCCCACAGGCCAAGGCCGCGGGCAGGGATCAGTGCCGATCCTGCTCCCGGACGGCTCCCGGGCGGAACTGGCCGCCACGCCGGACGGCCTGCGCGCCTTTGTGCGCCGCCTGCGGCCAGAGGCCACGGCCCCGGCGGAGCTGCGGGGCATCATCGCCAGAAACATTCACGCCCGAGACATTCACGCTCGAAACAATCACGCCCGGCCCTGCACGCCGGAGCTTGGCGCCGATCTGGGGGTTGTTCTGCGCCACTGCCGCCTGGCCTGGACGCCCGGGCAGGTGTTCTTCCTCGGCACCCTGCTGGAGCGCGCCGAACCCAGCGCGGACGATCTGCCAGGGCTTTTGGCCTGGGCAGCGGGCTATCTGGAGGATGTCGGGCCCGAGCAGGAGCTGCGGCGCGGTTTGGCGGCGCGCAGGCACGCGCTGCAGAGCCAGCTGCGCCAGGCGGAGTTCATGGAGGAGGCGCTGGCGCGCGGCAGCTACGAGACGCTCATGTCCCAGGGCCTGCGCTTCGCCCACGTGCATGGGCCGGACGTGCGCACCCAGCTGGCGTTTTTGGAACGCGCGGCCAAGCTGGCGCTGGGCCTCGCGGGCGAGGCCCTGGACGGGGTCAGCGTACGCGACCTGGGTCAGGCCGAGGACGCCGAGGAGCTGCTGCGGCTGTTGCCGGGTTTTGAGGACTAGGCCGTGGTCGTGGCGAGCTCAGGGTCGCGCCAGAGCAGCCAGGACAGCTTGCCCAGGTGGACCGCCCCCACAAGGCACAGGAGCGTTGCAAAGACGATGAGCGCCGGGTCGAAGTCCGCAGTGTTGATGTCCGGCATGCGGATCAGGTACACCGAGACCTCCGCGAACAGCCCCAACAGGAGCAGCGACAGCCCGTAGCCGTGGCAGTGGTGGTCCACGCGGGCCTGCTGCGGCGTAAGCGCGTCCGGATACACCCCCAGGAACTTGAGCAGTGTTTCGCGCTCCTCAAGGGCAACGCCGTAGGCCACCAGGATGGTGCCCAGGCCCTCCAGGATCTCCTCCATGGCGTGCTGGTGCACGTCTATGGCGCGGATGTCCTCCAGGATGTCCCAGGCGCCCTGGAGCATGAGCAGAGCAAACAGGACGCTCATGGCGATGAGCCCGGTGCGGCTGGTCAGCGCAAGGATCAGCTTCTTGGTCATGGGGGAGTCCTTTGCGGAATGATTTGCCCGCATTATGCCACAGGCGGTTGGCGGGGGCAATACTGCTCAGATCTCCTTCGGGTCGCGCCAGAGCAGCCAGCTGAGCCGCACCAGCAGCCCCGCGGACACGAGGCAGAAGAGCGCGCCCAGCACGATGAGCGCCGGGTCGAAGTTCACGATATCCAAGTCCGGCATGCGTATCAGGTACACAGCCACGCTCACGAACATGCCCGCCAGGATCACGGCCAGGCCGTAGCCGCTGCAATGCGCGTCCACGCGGGCCTGATGCGCGCTGAGCCCGTGCGGGTAGAGCTTGAGGAAGGTCAAAAGCGCCGCGCGCTCCTGCAGCACCAGGCCGTAGGCCACCAGGATGGTGCTCAGGCCTTGCAGGATGTTCTCCATGGCGGGCTGGTGCAGGACGATGGCGCTCAACTTGCGCAGGATGTCCCAGGAGCCCTGGAGCATGAGCAATGTGATCACGATGTTCATGACCATGATCGCCGAACGGCTGGTCAGTCTGTAGAGCTGTTGCCTGGGCATGGCGCCATCCTTTGGGGAAGGAGAGTCTGGCGGACAGTGCCACAACCTCCCGGCGCAGGCAACGCGGAATAAAACTGGCGGCGCAGCCCCGGAGGAGACCGCGCCGCCTGAACAGGGGGCTGGTGCCTGAGATTATGGCGTTTTGGCCCTATTCGGCCTTCTTCTCGGCCTTCATTTCCTTCTTCTCAGCCTTCTTGGCCTTCTTCTCGGCCTTCATTTCCTTCTTCTCAGCCTTCTTCTCAGCCTTCTCGGCTTTCATCTCGGTCGCGGCCGGGGCGGCGGCGTCGGCAGCGGGGGCGGCGGCAAAGGCGGGAATGGCCAGGGACAGCATCAGGGCGGCGAGGATAAGCTTCTTCATGAGGAGACTCCTTGTGTGCGGCTTCAGGGTTTGGAACACGGAGCACTGCTTCAATCATCATCCCCAGCAGCGAATTGGTCCGCAGCCGGAGGGACTCGCGGAACTATTCCTTGGGTGCGGTCTGCTTGTCGTGCTTCTCACGCTTGATGTCGCGGCTCAGGCGGTCGGCCTTCTTGTTCAGGCGCTTGCGCTCCTGCGGAGTGACCTCGCCGTCGGCCTTGGCGCGCTCCTCGGCCATTTTCAGCTTGGCTTCGCGCTTCTCCAGGCGGGCTGCTTCCTTCTCGTTCAGGGCGCCGGAGGCCTTGCCCTGTTCGATGCGCTTCTCCATGTTGGCCTCGCGCTTGTCCAGGCCCGGGGTGTTGGGGCTTTGGGCAAAGGCGGGAACGGCCAGGGAGAGCATGAGGGCGGCAGCGGCAAATTTCTTCAGCATGATCAAGCTCCTTGCAATGATTGTTTTCGTTGAGGGACTGCGTTGAGCCTATTGCTTTCTGTTCCTTTCGCCTTGCGGCGTCGGATGCACTAAAGCATAGCCCGTGCCAACAGGTAACATGCTGTAATAATTATTGATAATTTTCAGCGCGCCGCGGGGATTGCCTGCGGAGTGCAAAGATTGCGCAGGACGCGCAAGAATATCGCTATGTGTCGGTCTGTTCTGCGCGTTTTTGGCGCGCGTTCAGGCCATCGGGATCCAGGCCGCGCCCAGCATCGTACACGCCCACCACCTCGTTAAGGAGCACGACGCCGCGCGCCCGGCGGTGGTAGCGCCGGATGTTCAGGAAATCCGACTCGTAGCCGCCCTCGTCGGCCCAGCCCCGGCCGCGCACCACAGCCAGTTCGCGCGCGAGGCACAGACACAGCGGATCGATGTTGCCCTGCCTGACGGCGTCGGCCACGGCTGCATCCACATCAAGGTCCTCCGGGGCCGGGCGCGGCAAAAACGGCACCGCAAAGGCGCGGCTCGTGTCCACCCGCCCGATGAGCATCTCCGGGGCCTCGTTCGCCTCCAGGTGCGGCAGATAGCTCGTCAGCGCATTCCCGGTAAGGGCGTTGTCGTCGTCAAGAAGCAGCAGGTAGCGCCCGCGCGCGGCCCGCATGAGCGCATCGCGGATGTGGTTGCCGAAGCCGCAGGTCGCGCCCTCGGGCCGGGGCAGGACGAAGAAACGCAGGTTCGCCAAGGCGCTGGCCGGGCGTGCCCCGTCCACGACGTCAAAGCCCACCAGCATCTCCACTTGCGCCGGGTCGAGGCCCTGAGTGGCTCGCGCATGCTCCGCGGCGGCCTCCACGCTGCCGATGGCCTGGGCGAGCGCGCGCGGGCGCGTGCCGGTGCTCGGCGTGATGATGGTGAACAGGATGTCCGGGCTAGCTGGGGGCAATCTTCACCTCCTGCGGCTGGGGCGCGGTGCGGATGAACTGGGTGGCCAAAAGCGAGCACAGGGCCAGGCCCGCGCCGCACAAAAACACCAGTTTGGAGCTCCACAGCCACAGCGCCCCGCCAAGGACCGGCACCACCACGGCGGCGATGTGGTTGATGGTGAAGCCCGCGGCCATGGTCGGCGAGATGTCCGCCGGGTCGCCGATCTTCTGGAAATAGGTGGTGATGCACATGGCGAAGTTGATCACCAGCTGATCCAGCACATACAGGCTGCACACCAGAAGCTTGGAGTCCGAGAAGGCGTAGGCCACGCACACCAGTGTGACGATGACGTACTCGAAGGTCAAGAGGGCGCGCTCGCCAAAGCGGTTGATGGCCCGCCCGATGAGCGGGTTGGCCACCACGTTGATGGCGTTGTTCAGGATGAACAGGCCCGTGATCTCGGTCAGGCTCATGCTGAACTTCTGCACCAAAAGAAAGATGGCGAAGGCCAGGAACACCTGCCGCCGGGACCCGGCCAGAAAGGTCAGGATGTAGTAGAGCGTGTATTTCCGGCGCAGCACCATCTTCTTGCGCTGCACCGGCGCCCCTGCGTGCGAGGGGTCGCGGGTCAGCGCCCAGAGCCCGGCCAGGACCACCACGCAGCCAAGCATGCCGTAGATGCCCACGAAGTCGAAGCCGCGCGCGGCCAGCAGCACGGTCAGGCCCACGGCGATGTTGGTCAGGCCCGTGACGCTCCTGAGCCGCCCGAACACCAACGGGGCCTGGGAGCGGTCGAAGTACTGCAGGGTCAGCGACATGTTGAGCGTCTCGAAATAGTGGAAGCCGAAGCTCATGACGAGCGTGGTCAGGGTCAGGCCCCAGAAGCTGGGGAACAGCCCGGTAAGGCCCACGCCCACGCCCAGCGCGGTGATGGCCAGAGCCGCCACGCGGTGCTCCGGCAGCACCAGCAGCACGTAGACCACCAGGAGCGACAGGAAGCCGGGTATCTCGCGCACGGACTGCACCAAGCCGACCTCGAACCCGCCGAAGCCAGCGCGTTCCACGGCGAAATTGTTGAACAGCGTGATCCAGCCCTGCATGCCGATCTGCGAGGCCGCAGTCAGCACGATGAGAAAAATGAGCATGCGCCGGGCCTGGGCGGAGACGAAAGGGGGCGTGGGCGGGGCTGGCTTGGGCACGGGGGGTCCTTTTGGTTCAGGCGTCTGGCCGGGACCTGTCGCGCCTCAATATGGGGCACGGCGTACATGGAATACAGCAATTAATTATTGACAAACGATGATTGCCTGGGTATCTCCCTTCCACCACGTCACAACACGGAGGGCACATGACCAAGATACAACGTCTCAGCCGCAGACTCCGCTTCGTCTTCCTGGTCGGCGTCTGTTCCGTGCCGCTGCTGCACGGAGTGGGCTGGATCTTCTACGAGCGGGTGCTGGCCACGCCGCCGTTCAATTTCAGCCCGTTGCTTGGCCTGAGCTGGGGCCAACCGCCGTTCATGGCCGGTCAGGTCACCTGGACCATGAAGGCGCTTGGGTTCGCGACCTCCATGCTGCCCGGCGCGGCCACCATGTACTGCTTCGCCTGCCTGGCTCGCCTCTTTCAATGCTTCGGCAAGGGCGAGATGTTCACGCAAGGCTCCGTGGGCCTCATCCGGCGCATCGGCTTGGCCGTGCTGGCGACGCAGGTCCTGCGCATCCTGCAAGGCCCCTTGGTGAGCCTCATCCTGACCATGGACAATCCGCCCGGCCAGCACATCATTACGCTCGGCATGGACAGCGCCAGCGTATCCGAAAGCGTTACCGGGGTCATCATCATCCTGGCCTCCTGGATCATGGACGAGGCGCGGAGACTGCGTGAGGAACAGGAGCTGGTCATATGACCGGTCTCAGGCGGGGACGCTCATGCCCATCATCGTAAACCTGGACGTGATGCTCGCACGGCGCAAGATGGCCTCCAAGGATCTGGCCACCGCAGTGGGCATCACGGCCCAGAACCTGTCCATTCTCAAAACGGGCAAGGCCAAGGCCATCCGCTTCTCCACGCTGGCCGCCATCTGTCGGCAGCTGGACTGCCAGCCCGGCGATGTGCTGGAGTTCCTGCCCGGCCCCGATGAACCACTGGACGAGGCTGAAGGCGAAGCGCAACAGCCCTAGGCGTACCGCGCCGCACAAGCCACTCCTTGCCAGGGGATGAGGGCGCGGCTATGCTCGTGCTCCAAACCCGCACCCAAGGAAGACGCAATGGAAAAGGACAAGCTCACGGCACTGGGCGAGATCAAGCTCTTTGAGGGCCTGCCGCAGCCGCAACTGAAGAGTCTGGCGGACATCGCCCAGCTGAGGGGCTGCAAGGCCGGGGAGACGCTGTTCGAGGCCGGGCAGCAGGGCACGCATTTTTTCGCCGTGGTGTCGGGCAAGGTGCGCGTGTACCGCGCCTCGCTCTCAGGCAAGGAGCAGATCCTTTCGGTATTTCAGGCCGGGGAGAGCTTCGCCGAGGTGCCGGTATTCGAGGGCAAGACCTATCCGGCCAGCGCCCAGGCCCTGGAGGACAGCGTGCTGCTGTCCATCCCGCGCAAGGGCTTTGTGGAGCTGCTGCGCCGCGAGCCGGAGCTGGCGCTGGGCGTCATGGCCCTGCTCTCCTCCCGCTTGCGCGCCTTTGTGGGGCAGATCGCCCAGCTGAGCCTGAAGGAGGTGCCGGAGCGCCTGGCGGGCTACCTGCTGCTCCTGCGCGCATCGCAGGGCCGCGACGAACTCACCCTGGACCTGCCCAAGGGCCAGATCGCGTCATACCTCGGCACCATACCCGAGACCCTGTCCCGGGCCATCAAGAAGCTCACCGAGCTTGGCCTCATTGAGGTCGCGGGCAACCGCGTCAGCGTGCTGGACCCGGAGGGCCTGGCCGCGCTGGCCGAGGCCGACCGCTAGCCCCCTTCGGGGGATTCAAGGGGTGAGGCGCCAGGGCGTCAGGCGCGGCCAGGCCTGTCCGCCCTACTCCCAGGAAATGCAGGTGGCCGGGCAGGCGTCGATGGCCGCCTGGATCTCGTCGTCCGAGGCTCCGGTGGGGTTGACGACCTTGGCCTTGCCGGAATCGGCGTCAAACTGGAACACGCCCGGGCAGAGCTCGCAGCACGTCTCGCAGCCGATGCATTCGTCTTCATTGATGGTCACAGTGCCAGCCATACTTTCCTCCATTTGCCACGACCCTACACCAGGGTCAGCCCCGTTGCCAAGCCCCGTCGCCATGGGCAAGCGCAGGCGCTAGCGGACGAGAATGCCCGCCCGCAGGCCCGGGTGCGCGCAGAAGAGCACTGCCCGCACGCCCGGATGCCCGGCGGCAAGCGGCAGGCCGTCGGGGCGCTCCAGGCGGAAGTCCTGCGGCCCCAGCACCGGGCGGTCCAGCCCCGGCAGAATGAGCGTCAAGCCCTCGGGCCGCGCCGGGTCGAAGGTGCCCTTGAGCTCCACGTCCCAGGCCGGGCCGCTGTGGATCTTCTCCGAGGCGCCCAGCACGCGCAGCAGCGGCATGCTGCGCGGGGTCTTCTGGTCCAGGCCGGGGATGCTGCGGCGCGGGTCGGCCCCGAAGAGCCCGCTGGTGAGCGGGCGCGTGGCGGCGTGGCGCAGCTCGGCCAGGGCCGCGCGCGGCTGAAAATCACCACGGGCCAGGGAATCCAGCGCAAAGCGCCAGGCATCGCCCACCACGGCCAGATAGGCCGAACTGCGGGTGCGGCCCTCGATCTTCAGGCAATCCACGCCGATCCTGGCCAGCCAGCGCGCCTGCCAGATGAGGCAGAGGTCTTGCGGGGCCAGGTACTGGGTCCAGCTCTCGCCGCCGGGAGCTTGCGGCGAATCGGTCCAGCTCTCCAGCACCTCCCAGGCGTCGGAGCCCTCGCGCTTGCGCTCCTCGATGACCGAGCGCAGGCGGTATTCGTAGCGGCAAGGGTGGGCGCAGGCGCCCATGCAGGCAGTGCGCCCCGGCTCGTTCACCGCGCGGCCGGTCATATGCACCGAGAGCTGGCAGCGGCCGGAAAAGGCCATGCACTGCGCGCCGTGGGCAAAGACCTCCAGCTCGAAACCGGGCAGCCGTGCATCGCGGGCGGCGCAGAGGTCCCGGACCTCGCGGGCGGCGCATTCCCGGGCCAGGTTGGCGCGGGTGGCCCCGAAATCGCGCCAGAAGGCCAGGGCCTCGGCGTTGCGTGTGTTGGCCTGGGTGCTCACGTGGATGGGTAAACCCGGCGCATGGCGCTGGGCCAGGCGGGCCACGCCCGGATCAGCGATGATGAGCCCGTCGGCGCATGCCTCCACGGCCTGGTCAAAGCCCTGGCGCACCAGGGCCAGGTCCTGCTGGCGCGGGGTGGCGTTGACGCAGACGTAGACCTTGGCCTGGGCCGCATGGGCCGCAGCCACGGCCTGGCCGAGAACCTCGCCGGCGAAGCCGGCGGCGCGGGCGCGCAGGTTCGGGCCGTCGGCCCCCAGGTAGACGGCGTCGGCCCCATAGAGCAGGGCCGTGGCCAGGGATTCCATGTCGCCCGCAGGCAGAAGCAGTTCAGGGATGCGCATGGCCGGGTGGTAGCGCCCCCGGCCGTCCGGGTCAATGGCCTGACCCCGGCAGGAGGCTCGGCGATTCTGCGGAGAAATGGAGCTGCGGGCGGCAGGTCTAGACATTTTTTGGAATCTGGGCAAGGATGCCCCTGCCCAGAGCAATGACGCCCCGCGCGCCAGGCGTCGTCAAACGCAAGCACGCAGCCGGGCCGGAGGAGCATGCCGAAATCAAGGAAGCGCAGCGCATCGCGCCATGATCGTGTGTCCGCATGGACGCTGGCGCTTCTCTGCCTGGCGCTGACGCTCTCGGCCCTGGCCCCGTGCGCCCTGACCCAGGCCCTGGGCAAGACCACGCGCCATGCCAAGACCGCCAAAGCCGTCAGGGCGACCAAGGTTGACGCCACACCCGCCGACGCCCCTGTGCGCAGCTTCCTGACCCTGCTGACCCGCAAGAGCATCTCCCAGGCTGACTTGAGCAAGCTGGAGGACCAGCTGGAGCAGGCCCGCAAGATCCAGCCCGAGGGCCTGCAGGGAGCCAAGGCTTCGTTCTTCCTGGCCCGCGTGCATGAGGAGATGGCCCGCAAAAGCGGCCTCAAGGCTGACTGGTTCAAGGCAGCTGAAAGCTTTGGCGAATACCTGAAGCAGTTCCCGAAGCACATCCTCGCGCCCGACGCCCTCATCCGGCGCGGCAGCATCCGCTTGACGCAACTGGCCAACCCCGAAGGCGCACAGGCCGACTTTCAGTCCGTGCTGCGCGAACACCCGCGCTCCTCACGCGTGGGCACCGCCAAAAGGTTCCTGCGCCAGGCCGCCAAGGCCCAGGCAGGCCAGACCAAGCCCGGCAAGGCCAAGCCCGCCGTCGAGCCCGATCGCCCGCGCGGAGCCGGAGACAACGCCCTGCTCCTGGACATCCGGCCCAAAAACAGCGGCACCATCTCCCGCATCGTCCTGGACCTGGACCAAGCGGTACGCTTCAAATACCAGCTTTTGGAGTCCTCCTCCGGCAAGGAGGAGCACAACCGCGTTTACGTGGACCTGCTGGGCACGCGCCTGGGCGCAACCATCGCCGAGGACACGCACGTGGGCGGCGGCGGGCTTCTGCGGACCATCCGCGCGGCCCAGCGCGACGACGGCACCGTACGCGTGGTCTTCGATTTCGCGGACCTGAAGGACTACAAGGTCCAGACCCTGGACAACCCGTTCCGCATCGTGCTCGACGCCTTTGCCGGGCCCAACTTCAAGCCCCACGCCAAAGAGCAGGGCAAGGACCCGGCCAAGGAATCCGCCAAGGATACTGCCAAGAACACCACGAAGGAGCCGGACCAGCCCGCCTTTGCCCCGCCCTCGGCCAGCCGCAAACGCATGGCCGCCAACCTGGTGGAACAGCTCGGGCTCTCGGTGCGCACCATCATGATCGACGCAGGCCACGGCGGCAAGGATCCCGGCGCGCAAGGGCACGGCCTGAGCGAAAAAGACGTGAACCTGCGCATGGCGCTGGCACTGGGCAAGGTCCTCAAGAGCCGGGGCTTCAAGGTCATCTACACGCGCACCACCGACGTCTTCCTGGCCCTGGAGGAACGCACGGCCATGGCCAACGCCCAAAAGGCCGACCTGTTCCTCTCCGTACACTGCAACGCCCACACCGATCCCAGCATGAGCGGCCTGGAGACCTACAGCCTGAATCTGGCGCGCACGCCCGACGCCGTGCGCGTGGCCGCGCGGGAAAACTCCGTCACCGACAAGAACATCAGCGACCTGCAGATGATCCTCACCGACCTCATGCTCACCAGCAAGATCAAGGAGAGCGTGGATTTGGCGCACGGAGTGCACAAAAGGGGCCTGGCCAATGTGCGCAAGGTCTGGACCGTGGCCGACCACGGCAACCGCGAGGCGCCCTTCTACGTGCTCATGGGCGCGAAAATGCCCTCGGCACTGCTCGAAATCGGCTACATCACCAACAAGACCGAAGCCGCACGCCTGAACAACGACGCCTATCTGCGCACCCTTTCCCGCGGCATCGCCGATGGCGTGAAAGCCTACAAGGACCAGATCGAGCGCTACGCCAGCAAGCAGTAGCAGTAAGGGCGCTGTCGCTGAGGCCCGCTTTGGCCAACGGCCTCATCAGCACCCCCATTCTACGTTGAAAGGGCTGTTTCAGATGGAACCTGAAACAGCCCTTTCGGCTTTCCTTGGGGCAGCCACGGGAGAGTGTCTTTTCTCGTCGCCCCTTCACCGGCCCTTTTAAGTCTGTGCGTGGCTCTCCAGGGGAGAGTCATCCCCCCCGCAGCCCCTGTCTTTCAGCTTTATGCGGCTTCCTGCTGGACTTCCTTGGCCAGGGCCAGCTCCGCAGGGGAGAAGACCTTGGCGATGTCCAGGATGATGACGAAGGCCTCGTCCTGCTTGCCGATGCCCTTGATGTAGTCGGTG
>Ga0180007_10004986_pt1 | contig 13786 bp, 12 predicted proteins | sample MM_PC_MetaG_FD_121122 | JGI IMG/M metagenome (GOLD analysis project Ga0180007, IMG submission 121122) | Groundwater microbial communities from the Aspo Hard Rock Laboratory (HRL) deep subsurface site, Sweden - MM_PC_MetaG | ecosystem: Environmental > Aquatic > Deep subsurface > Groundwater... | reverse complement strand
ATGCCGCCATCCACCCCGAAGTCGGTGGTAAGTATCAGGGAATGGAAATAAAGGAGATTCTCATCGCCTGGTGACTGATAAAGCTCGCAATAGGGAGTACCAAAAGGCTCACTAAACGGACCCTTTTGGGTCAATAGATTTATCCTTTTGCTACTTGAAAGGTCGGTATTAAAAAATTACACTCTGAGGGGGATAAATGGAGAAAGACATGCGGATTCTGCTGGTAGATGACCACGCGGTTGTGCGTGAGGGGCTAAAACACATGCTGGCACACGAGGAAAATATGGCGGTCGTAGGCGAAAGTGCCAATGGCCAAGAAGCCCTATCCCAGGTAGAAACGCTTTGCCCGAACATAGTGCTTACGGACATTAAGATGCCCGTGATGGATGGGATTGAGCTTATTCGATATCTAAAGGAGCAATACGCCTCGTGCAATGTCGTTGTGCTCACCATGTACGATGAATACCTGGGCCCGGCTATGGAGGCTGGGGCCAGAGGCTACCTGTTAAAGGATATTAAGGCCGAGGAGCTTACTCAGGCCATCAGGCAGGTTCACCTCGGCGAAGTAGTCATTAGTCAGAGTTTCTCCCCTGAAATCCGAACTGAATATGAACAGAGATATGGCAAAAAGGAAGAGGCAGACATGGTTGAGGAGGTGCAGCTGGTTATACCTCCACCTGTTGAGGCTAACCAGTTGATGAGTTTCGCTAGCCGAGTGGAGAAGATATTCAACTCCTCGCTGCTACAAATCGTTGGTAACTGGCAGAATGGCACGGCCCTCACGATCTGTTTAAAAGAGGCTACCCCGATGGCGGATATCCTGAATAAGCTGGCAGAGATGCCGGAGATAGAAGAAATAGTAGAAAAACCACCACCAAGTGAGACGCTCCTTAGCCTCCTTAAGAAGGTTACAGCCGTACCAAGGATAGCGCGAAGGAGGAGGATAACTATCTTTGTAAAATTAAAGCCCCTCTGACAGGTCAACCCGCAGAGACGAATGATGAGCTCATCTTCCGTCTCGCTTCGTGTCCAGCAAAGGGGCAATATGTAATATATCCTACTAGGGAGCTGCAGTCAATCACCCAAACGGATGATTTAAAATCACCCAAATGGGTGATTGTGGTCGTCTGCGGACTAGCTTATCATTTTAGAATACTAAGGAAAGGAGGGAGAAAAATGAGACTACCTAAAAGAGGAGAGAAGGGGTTTACCCTGATCGAGCTGCTGATTGTTGTCGCCATCCTCGGCGTGCTGGCAGCAGTGGTCATCCCCAATGTCACCCGGTTCGTCGGCGCGGGCGAGGAGGAGGCAGCCGAAACAGAGTTGCACAATATTCAGTTGGCGGTGACTTCCATGATGCTTGAAAATGGCATCACCAGGATACCGAATCCGCTTGCCATAAACGATCTCCTGGTTGGCGAACAGACAAATCTCATGGGAGTTGACCCAGTTTTAGGGGGAGGCTTCCCCGATAATACCTCAAACGCTACCGATGGTGACAAGCTCACCGACCCAGAAGGGTATACCTATGACTTTGCCGTTGACAAAGTAGGCTATGTACTCTACGGTCACGATATAAATGCTAAGGACGACCCCGACACGGATGACACAATCCGCGTCAACTATGTCACTGTGGCCACGACTGCGTATTACTACACCTGCCAGGCCGATGGGACGGTCCAGCAGTGGGACGTCAACGGGGCTCCACTATCATGGTAAGGATTAACACCGAAGCAAACAGTGTAAAGCTATGAATTATCAGCCTAAAACATGTCCCCGCTGTAAGGCGCAAATGCAGCCGGTAGACGGCGCTTTCGAGCTGATAAGGAAAGGGATGGGTAGCTCCGAGTCTGCCTCGGGGCTACCCATCGTCCTGTATTCGTGTCCGCAATGCGGCTATATCGAACTCTATAACCTTAATGTGCTCAGTCGTATCTGAAGGTTAGCAATATTATGCGATGGCCAGGCAAAGCGAGTTTAAGATTTTTTCAGGGACAAAGGGGAATAAGCCTCATTGAAACTCTGGTCGCAGTGCTTATACTGGGGTTCATCGGGGTTGCTTTCCTAGCTGCTCTCACCACCACAACCAAGAGCATCGACCTCTATGAGCAGCGGTTTACCGCGTCAGCCCTGGCACAATCGCAGATAGAGATTTTGAAGGCAGCTCCCTACGACTATACCCTCTCCTACGATGAGACTGTTTCCGCTCCCACTAGCCTACCTCGCGGCTATGATATCTTAATCTCCGCGGTGCCTCAGGAAGACGGTAATAAGCAGGAGATAACGGTGAAGGTTAGCCGGGACGGGCATCACTTATTGGAGCTGACAACGATAAAGGCTAATTGGTGATGAAAAAGAGCCAGAAAGGGTTCACACTGCTTGAGATACTGCTAGTTCTGGTGGTGGGAGGGATATTACTGGTCGGTGTCGTCACCGCTATCTTTCAGACCACTGGGATAACGGTCGAGAGCAGCACCAAGATTACCGCCCTCGAGGATATCAGGGAGGTGGCTGCCCGAGTTAGCAAGGATATAAAGATGGCGGCAACCACTAATTTGGATCCAGGCGCGTTACTGGATAGCCTGACCTTAGATTGGACGATCTGGTATGATGAGACCGGCGAACTCAACCCTGTAGACCATTATATCAGCTACACTCCCCCCTCTGGTGGGGAGCTCCAGCGCAATTACGATGGCGCCCTAACCACTGTCGGTAGCTATATCTCCGATATCGAATTTTCCCAGGAGGGTAACATTATCACTGTCACCATTACCTCTTCTCCAAGGGGTAATACTGAGACGGCGGAGCAGAGGACTTATCAATTCTATCTGCAACCAAAGGAGGACCTGGTGCCATGAAGCAACAAAGGGGACAGGTTTTAATCCTCGTCTTGATTCTACTGGCAGTGGGCTCACTGGTCATCGTCCCTGTCATCGACTATACCAACACCGGGCTCCGCTCCCAGCAAATATCAGAGGATACTATGACTGAGCAGTGTGTTGCTGACAGCTCTGTGGAGGATGCCCTGTGGAAGCTGCTGAATGAGCTGGACCTTAATAATCCCGCCGCTAATTATTGGCTCCTTGGGGCTAATATTGAGATACAGATCCCCAGACTTGCGGCAAGTGTGTGGCATAAGTACGCCGAAATCGAGGTCAAGGTGGACATTGAACCCAACTGGCTTGGAACCAGTGCCGAAGGCACCACCTATGTCATTCGTATAAATATGCCTCAGTGGCAACTCACCAGTATTGTGTTGCCTCTTCCAGAGGGTTTGACTTATAAGCCTGATACCAGCTATTACAAGGGTCCTGACATGCTCCAGTATTTAGACCCTGATGCCGAGGTTGATATTTATGACAGGACAGTATGGTGGGGTTCAGATAACCCGGGCTTTATTCCTATGATAAAAACTGAGGAGGAGCCGACGATTACCTGGGAAGAGGGCAAGCAGGTGGTTGAGTGGCATCCCATCTTTGGCGAAGTAGGGAGAAGAGCCTTTATTTTGATCTGCCAGGTAGAGGGTGATCCCGGTTGGGGGATTCACTATGTTCAACCCCGGTTTGAATCGACATCAAAGGGTTGGATTAAGGAGACGGGCAATACTGCTGCTTTGAGCAGTGGCATATACATTATTGTGATAGATTACCAGGGGGTAACCTATCAGGTAGTGGTCGCCTATGATGCTGGCGGTTTTGAAATTATCTCTTACCAGATAGTGGAGTAAATGTGCCGAAAAGAAAAAATTTGCTCTATATTCTTATTGGTTTTTATGTTATTCTAGTTATCGCAGATTCGGTAACCACCTATATTGGAATCAAGTTCCTTGGCCATGTTGAGCTGGTCCAGAGCTGGGTCGTCATTTTTGATTCCTACGGTCTCCTTCCGGGCACAATACTGAGCATGGCCTATGGCCTATGTTTCGCCTGGCTGTTCTACAAGGCAAGACGCTTCAAGCTGGTTAGTTTCGTCGGGCTATCGGCATTGACTGTTACTGAACTGGTAGCCACAGTCTGGAATGTTGGCCAATTACTAAACATTTAGGCACTCGGGGCAACAATTGGGGCGAATATCCTGAATAAGCCCTCTCAGCCTTCTCAAGAAGGTTAGGAACGTACCAAGGCTAGCGCGAAGGATGAGGGAAACCATCTTTGTAAAATTAAAGCCCCTCTGACAGGTCAACACGCATAACAACGAGTCCGCGGAGACCCCGTCTCACTTCGTGTCCTGTCAGAGAGGCGTGTCCAATTTAGCATAGTAAACAATCAATAGTCAATCACCCTTTTGGGTGATTCAGGGCTAGTATGCTCTACGTCTAAACACCAGGAAGTAAATGAGCAATCCGGCTACTATCACCCCACCTATAATCCCGCCATAGAGAGGCCAGTTAAACCCCGGTTTGGTCGGTACCTCCTCTTCCTCTTCCTCTCCCTCTGGTGGTGCGACTACGGTAAAGCTACCACTCAACCCATCCACAGCTACACTGTAGGTGCCCGGTTCGTCTCTGGTCAGGCTAAAACTAACATCCTGGCTCTCACCAGCGGCAACAGTTACCGTTTCCTCGGCTTCTTTCATCCCATCTATCTTTAGGACTACGGTATAGCTTCCCGACTCACCACCGGTATTAGCTACCAACACAGTGATGGCTACCGCCTCACCGGGCTCAACCCCTCGACGGGGGCTAACAGAAAGATAGGATACCGATAAGGCAGCCGGTGCTGGCGGAGCTACCACCTCTTCCTCCTCTTCCTCTTCCCCTACTGGAGGTACTACTGTCGGTACTTCTTCTTCCTCTGGCGGAGCTGTCACCCTGCCAATTACGGCAAAGGTGGTGAAGTGGGAAACATGAGCGGTGATAGTGTTGTTTACAGTATCAACCACGCAGTCTAGCTCTATCCATTCACCAGCCTCCTCATCCCACATAGCGATAACCAAATCCCCTTCGGCCACGCCCTCAGGCAAAGCATCGGGGTCATATCTAAGAGTCAGGGTTATCGGTGGGTCAAAGGTAGCCCCGTCAGGGCCAAAGTCACAGCCCAGCCCGATAACATGGGCATCCTCCGGTGGAGGCGGTGGCTCATCCATTGGCACCAGGGTTATCTCGTCGAGGGGCTCAAGTTCTTCAGTCAGGCCTACCGTACCCTCGGGAATATCAAGCGTGCAACATGCGCACTCAGAAGTAATAGTGAAATGCTCTGTGAAAACGCCAGCAGTGGTCACTATTCCCCTGACATCGGTAGTCCCCGGTGGCAGGGCTGGTGGTGCTGGACCTGCTCCACCTCCGCCTCCGCCTCCGCCTCCGCCCCCAAGCGTTGTGGTGGTAAAGGTCCTGTCTATGCCATAGCCTGTGCTATCACCCACCGCTACCGCTCTGAAATGGTAGGTAGTGCTTGGTGATAGCCCGCTTAAGGCGGCACTAAAGACACCTGTCTGGCTAACGGACACCACTGCAGTTGTATCGCCATAGGCATCTGTAGTTCCCCATTCGAAGGATAGCTCAACCGATGAGGCAGTGCCCAAACCAGTCAAATTGCCATTCAATGTAGCCGAGGTAGTAGTTACCGCTGAAGCGGCGTTGTTGACTACAGTAGGGGCAATCTCAGGCACAGGTTCAGCCTCAGCCACGGTCAAATCTAGCTGGGTAGTCCAGCCATCATGGAAGGGAAAGGTCTGATCCGCCGGCTGGCCATTTATGTAGAAATTTATGGTAGCACTATCTTCGATCTCACCTTGAACTATCAAGGCATACTGTCCAGGAGTGGTAACTGTCCAACTGCCGTACTCTGTCTCAGCAACTTGAGCACTAATTGCCGTGCCTATTTCAGCATCCTCACCACCTATCTTTACCGTGCCATAGAAGCCATGGCCTAAGCCCTGAGCAAAAACAGAGGTGACAGGGGATAAAGCCAAGAGCAGGACGAGGAAGCCAAAAATGGCGAACTTTAGTTTTGGTAATTTACTTTTAATCATCATATTCACCTCTCAGTTGGAAGTGGGGCGGGGGTAGGCCCGCCCCACTTCACATCTTAGTTACCTGATTTAGTGATTCAGGCCCCAGGTCAAGCCATCGGCCACCGGTGTGCCATCAAAGCACATCAGCGTTCCATCAGCACTCATTGCCACCCAATAAGCTCTGCCCGGCAACAATAGCTTGATTGTCGCTGCCGGTGGATAGCTCCAGCTTGCTGGATTGGCGCCCGGGCTATTTACCACGGTGGCGGCACCAAGAGAGAAAAGACCATCCTCCACCAACTTGCTATCGTAGCTTGGTGCTCCAACAAGGTTCCAGCCCGAAGACAGCTCTCTGGATTGCGGCCAAAGTAGCTCTGTGCTGCACAGGATAGGAAGACTGCCTTTGGCTTTGACCTGGATGAAGAAGCCTTCCCCAGGCTTTATCTCGTAAGCCTCATCGATTACCGTGCCCATTACCAGAGTAACCCACCCTTCAACAGAGTCAAACCGCTGGGCTCTGACAATCGACAAACCGCTTCCCTCTAGCAAAGTGAGAAGCTCGCCTACAGAATCGGCATCGCTATCCAGAAGGATAGGCGTGGAGAAGGTATTCCAGCCGCCAGCATAGCTGGTTCCCCCAACTACAGTGGCTTCATTATCGAGTACTACTGAGCCAGCGTAGCAAGGAGCACCGGAGATGAAGTTCTCCTGCATCTTGTAGAGCCAGGGGCTGAAATCGACCTTGTCACTTACGGCATTGCCCTGGGCACCAAGGTTTAAGATAGCTTTTGGACCAGTCTCATCACCCCACCAGTTGTAGAGGGCGTCGACAATGTCGTCGCACTGGTTAGCCAAGCCCACGGTATTTCCGTAAATGTTGTTGTAGTGAAGGCCCATTTTGTCGAGGTTGCTATAGTCCTGGATCAGGACACCGGTATCGTTCCCGGTGATGTCGCAGTTCGATACGGAGATGCTGGGAGCGGGGCGGTCTGGTGTCTGGAGGTACGGGCTAGCCAAACCCGAAGCCTTGAAGCGCATGCCGATTTCGTTATCCACGATGATGAGGTTCTGGAGGGTTACTACTCCCTCGTTGAAGCCATGGTCGTCGTCGGCACCACAGTCTACGCCCACTTCATTGCCTATGAAAGTTACTCCGCTAATAGACACATCACGAGAGAAGTCGACTCCATCGAAACCATCTTGTGCACACAGAACTTGGATGCCAGCTCTATTTCCACTCATCTCACCGCCAGTTATCGTAGCGGAGATACTACCGCCATGATGGTTGACCTTGACTCCAAATTGCGCAAAGTTTGAGAAGATGCAGTCGGTCATAACGATATCATCAGCTGAGGCCGCGGGATTCAGGTTTATATCTACACCCATTCCATAGCCGACTCCATCGTCTATGCAAACAACGTTGGTCAGAGCTATATTGCCCTGGTTCAAGTCGCCTGAGTAGCCTACCCCTGAGTCAGTGATCTGGATACCATCTTTGGGAGGGTTCAAGACACGCAGGTTTTGGATCACTAGGGTTGGCTCGGCCGGACTTCCCTCGAGGAAGCAGATATCAATACCGTTTCCAGACACTGGGATAATAATCGTGTTGCTGGCTGGGTCATCACCGCTGCCGGCACCCTGTAACGTTATCCTTTTGTCGATATCTACGTTCTCAGTGAACGTCCCCGCTGCGCAGGTAATGGTGGTTCCAGTAGCGGCGTTAATAGCAGCCTGGATTGAGGAGAATTTTCCTGGGGGCTCGTCAAGTGTTATCGGGGCAAAGTCGATACCATCCGGCCAAGCTTTATCTAACCATGGCGCATAGTCAACATAGTCGGAGACCGCATCGCCCTGATCGCCAACATTGAAGGTGTTCCCTGCGTGGGTTGGCCCATTTATCGAGCCCCACCAGTTGTAGGTGGCATCGACAACTACAGAAACATCATTTGTTATTCCGTAGTTGGTATTGCCCTGGATGTTGTTGACGTTTATATGGACATTGGATAAATTGGTCACGCCACTTGCATGGTCGGGTATCCTTATTCCGTTAGGGCTACCAGTTATCTCGTTCTCATATATCTCAACATTGTAGGACACCTCACCAAGCATAATTGCAGCCTTCTCAAGAAGTTCCGGTTCAGTAAAGGGATAATCGGTTCCCAAGAAGTTGTTGCCCACAATCATCAAATCATGAGCCGGCTCACCATCCCAATTCATTCCAATGCCTTCCTTGTAGCCACTCAAGGTGTTGCCGCTTATTACAAGGTGACTGGCTCGGTTAAGGTAAATGGCCAGTTTGCGGTTGATAAGCTCGTTATCCTTTATCACCCAATAATTGATGTCGTAGTCTTTAAAATCGATACCATTTCCCCGGCTCCCAGAAGGTGATTCAAGCTTATTAGCCTCAATTACGCCTGGATTACCATTGATCCCGCTAGTTCCTGCGACTTGCATTTCTATACCTGTTCCGCCGTCACTCTGTAATATATAAAAGCCTTTGATGGTTACCGGGCTACTTACGCTAATGGCTAGACCTGAAGCCGGCGACAGGATAGTATCTGGCACACCCGCTCCGAGCAGCTTCAAGTTATCCTTTCCGGGGGGTATGCTAACATTCTCGGCATATGTCCCCGGTGCAACGAGGATGGTGTCGCCAGCTACTGCTGCGCCTACAGCGTCCTGTATCTTGCTCCAGATGAAGTGGAGTAGCGAAGCACCTGGATTGTTAACTACTACAGCCCGGTCGAAGGTGTTGTTGGCGAGAACGAACTCAATATCCAGAGCTTCAGGGCCATCCGACACTTGGACGTCATTATTAGTGAAAGTGTTGCCAGAGATGTTTACACTGGACGTGCCGTATACCTTTATGCCATTGGTATTCCCTTCTATGAGGTTGTTCTGGATAGCAAGATTGGTGGCTCCGGTGCCAATACCAATGGCTTCGCTATCTGGGAGGGTGCTGCCTAGGAATTGGTTACCGGTTATGGTGACATCGATTGTGTCCTCTGTTGAGCCGCAGGCGGCAAGGTATTCACTGAACGTATTACCGCTCACAGTGATATCAGTGGTGCCAGTCCCGCCCCCGCCTCCGAAACTAATGCCAGTCTTAGTTGCGGTAAATTCATTGTCCTTGATTTCCCAATAGCCCACCCCGCCATTATAGAGGAAAGCGATGGAAGCGTAAGCACCACTAGGAATAAGACCTTCTATCTTATTACCTTCAATGACACCAGGGCTCTCAGCAGAACCACTAACATCAATTCTTATGGTTTCGTTAGGTAGAGATGCTTCAGACCCTTTAATAGTAAACCCGCTGATGGTTACAGGGGATCCGACAGTAACAACCGTAGCTGTGGGACTTGTAGTGGATAAGATAGTGGTGGTGTCCTTATCCTCTCCCACGATCTTCAGGCCATTTTTGCCAGAAGGAATATTGATACTTTCATCGTATGTCCCCGCTGCCACTTCGATAGTGTCGCCAGCGTTGGCAATATTAATGGCCTCTTGGATACTACCGACTGATGACACCACGATGACATCTGCCGCCGCCACCGGCACCGCCGTAACCAGGCACAGGCTTAAAGCCAGCACCAAAGCAATAGAGATACTTATAAATTTATGTTTCATAATAGTCTGTAATCCTCCTAAAATTGATTTATTTCGCTGATTAACCTTTAACCTTCCAATACTATCACCTCCTTGTAATATTTGTTTCAGACGCACTATTATCATTATGTCATTGATTGACCTCATCTTCTTCAATACGCCTACCTCCTTTAAGCAAAAGATATATACTAAGGTACTATTTATCAACGCCAATTAATAATTCTAACACCCAGTTTTACAAAATGTCAACCCCTTTAACCTCACTTTGCCCACCAATTTAGGACTATTCCTAGTACTATTTACTAGCCAGGATAGCCCATTTGGGTGATTGTTTTAGCCCCTCTGGGCAACCATAATCTATATGGAGGGTGGATATGGCAGGTCATAACCAGAAAAAGGGCATGCTGACAACCAGCGAAGTCGCCCATGTGCTCAACACGCATGTCAATACCGTGAGGCGGTGGAGTGACCGGCGATTGCTCAAGGCCTATCGCATCGGCCCCAGGGGTGACCGCCGGTTCAAGCGCGAGGATATCGACAGCTTCCTGCTACAAAATTACCACACCACTTGACAAAATGGCATTTATAAGGTATATAAGGGTGTTGATGGATAAAATAAAGGTGCTGGTAATTGATAAGCAGACCTATTACCGGGCCGGGGTGTGTCAGGCTCTATCCGGGCAAGATGACCTTGAGCTGTCAGACTGTGACCCGGATGATAACCCAATCGGGCTAATCGAAACCAGCGCCCACGATGTCGTCCTGCTCGATGTTGACCCCCCTTCGTTCAGCGGGCTTAGCCTGGGGCGAGAGATTGCCCACTACTGCCCTGCCACCAAGGTGATAATGCTGACCCCGGCCAGACTAAACGACGACGAGCTGTTTGAGGTCGTCAAGGTCGGTGCGGTAGCTTACCTGAGTAAGAACACCACCCCTGCAGACCTGGCTCAGACAATAATAAGGGTCTTCGGTAATGAATATCCGATAAGTGAGAGTCTCCTAGCCAGACCCAAGGCGGCTGAGACGGTGTTAAAGCAGTTTCAGAGCATAGTAGTCAACGGCAACGGCAAAGCTATGGAGTCCGTAATTAGTCCGCTTACCTTCAGAGAGATACAGGTGCTGAACTATATTGCTGACGGCAACTCAAATAAGCAAATTGCCAAAACTCTAGAAATCAGCGATCAGACAATCAAGAATCATGTTAGCTCCATCCTGCGGAAGTTAAACGCCAATGATAGAGCCCAGGCTACGGCCATAGCCATACGCAAAGGCTTGATTCAAGCTGAAAAAGAGACTTCGCCGGAGCGTGGCTAGTTTGCCCCCGGAGTAATAAGAAGCGCCCTTTGGTCAATAGTTACTAACGATTATTTACAAAAAGAGAAGAGCCCCCCGAATTTCGGGGGGCTCTCGGAGTATCTGAGGTGTTACCCATCAAGCTCTTTTGAGCAATCCTAAAATGGCCACGACAATAAAGAAAATGCCCACCAGGGTCCAGACTACGGCCATCCCAAACTCAGCCATCAAGATAGGTTGATTAGGCTCACCGAGATAAATGTGGCCCTCTCGAAGGATAATAAAAAAGACATACGCCCATGTCCCAGCACAATGAACTAAAAAAGCAGAAACCACTAGCAGTCCGTATTTTTTCATGGCTCTCCTTTCTATAGGTTACTATTTAAAAGGGAAGGGCACCCTTTTGGGGTGCCCTTCGTGGATTGGATTGGTATATAGCCTTAGGCTACTCGCCTGGTTCTGATTATCAGGACAAGCAAGGAAATAACCAGCACCGCACCAACAGCGATTATGGCATAAATCCAACCTGGTGTTACCGGTGTTTGCACTATAGCTGGTAGAGGTACAATTATATCAGGTTGTGTAATTGTTATGATTGGTGCTGGAGGAGCCGGTGGAGTCGGTTCTATCACTACCGGTGGTAGTGGTTCGACTGGCTCTTCCTTGGTGATGAAGACGGCTGAAGCCCAGTCGCTCTCCAGTAAATCACCAGCCTCGATGGTGCCGCTTACCGCTTTCACCTTCCAGTAGTAGGCAGTAGAGTAGGGGAGATCTCCTACATAGGCGTAAGCCGTAACAAGCAGGCGACCCATGTCACCATCCAGCTTGACTAGCGGCATCACAAAATTCGCATTGTCGGCGAACTCGAAGTAATAGCCATCGGCATCATCGACTGCCTCCCAGGCAAATATAGGCGTGAGGGAGACAGTGTCATCACCGCTTACCGGAGCTACGATTTCTGGTGTGTCCAGTTCGTCCGCTACTGCTTCGCCGGCAACCACAGCAAAGGCAGTCCCGTCTAGTAAGTCAGCGCCGTAATCGATGTACATATAGCCGCCATAAAGGCTGAAGCCAAAGCTAGCATCTTCGCTTAAATCCACCCAGGCTTCAGTATCTGCGCTCCAGACCCACAGCGTGCTATTCCCATCTCCGGCGTAGAACTTGATGGTGACGTCAGTTATAGTTGGGTCAGTCACTCCAGCTACATAGACATCGTAGAAAGCTATGTCCTTGGCGATGGCTTCCTGTGGATTAAGCTTGTATTTGGCGACAACGATAACAGTTGCGCCTGTGGCACCTGATACCCTAACGCCGACAGTAGTCTTGGCATCCAGGGCATCCTCGCCAACGGCAACCTCACTGGCTGAGAAAACAGCCTCAGCGGTATCAGCCAGGAAGGGCTCGTAGGTAACAGTACCGTCGCCGGCGTTGTTGACCATGTCGGCAACATCATCAGCAACGGCCGTCCCCCACCAGTTGAGGGCGGCATCGACATCAGCGTCATCACTATCGTTCTGTATGCCGTAGCCATCGTTGTCGGCGTCGTTGCCGGTGATGGTGTTGAACTTGATGGCGATGGCACTACCTGCAACGATAGTCACGTCGCTGTCTATTAGGATACCAACACCTTCGTTATCGGTTATGTCGTTGCCCAGGATTTGAAGGTTGGTGATAATGCCGTTGATGAAGATTCCGATAGCATCATCTTCAGTAGTCTCGGAGATGGTGTTGCCCTCAATCAGGACGTCAGTGTACGCGTACGTGGCACCAGCCTCTAAGATAATACCCCAGAGCTCAGCACCGATGATGGTGTTGTCGGTAATGGTAATACCGGTCAAAGCAGTAGCATAAGGGTTCTGAAGATTGATGCCGGCGCCAAAGATGTTGTCTGACAATGTGGCGTCATCACCATGCACAATCATGGTGTTGTTTATATCAAATTCGTTGCCCGACACGGTGGCTCCAGTACCGTCAAGGTGTATGCCATCTGGCCATCCGTCCTCTGCGGTGAAGATATTGTTTTGTATGATTGCATCGGCGGCGTCGGCGGCTACGAAGATGGCATCAAAGTTATTCTCGGTATCCTGAATTGTGAAGCCATCAACAGTTACCTCATCAGCCGTGATTTGAATGGCATCCTTCCCCGCATCAGCAACAATGATGGTGTCCTCGGCACCGGCGCTTGACTTGAGGGTCACGCCGTCTTCGTCGATGAGTATTGTGGTATCAATTGCATACTCTCCGGGACCCACCACGATGGTGTAGTTCTCCCCGGCATCATCTACCATCTCATTGATAGCATCGGAGCCAGTGTCCTGGTCCATGAGTATATAGGCGGCGTTATACAGCTGAACTATGCCCGGAAGCACTGCAATATCAGGTACCTCTATCTCGTAGGCGGCTGATGTTACCGCGGCTTCTATCTCCTCATCAAGGTCATCGAAGGTGCTTACCGTAAGGGTATAGTCATCAGGTTCGGAAGGATTTGTAATTGGCCCGTCACCTGCGCCATCTATCTTGAATTTTACCCTTACCATAGCCGCCTCACCGATGGGAACAAATCCGTCACCTGTCGTGATTGTAATCGTCGCTGTTTCATCAGTGAAGTCCACATTATCAGGATGTACGCCTATTTCGAGGTTTAGAGCGCCGAACCCGGCTGTGCTTTGCACCGTGATTTCATTATCATCAAGTTTAGTATCATCTAGGATGGTGCCTTCAGGGAACTCAATCACGATGCTGCCAGTGAGAGGTATTTCCTCGGCTACAGTAAAGGTGATGGTGTATGTGCTCTCCTTACTAATTGTGGCGTCACCCAGGACAACGGTAGGCTGACTAATTGCGCTTACTGGAGCTGCTACCAACAGCAGGCTGGTAATCAGCGCCAGGGTTAAGCCTACCCCCAGTATTTTGGAAAATCTCCTTTTCATGAATT